>JAABUO010001334.1_pt1 | contig 32860 bp, 33 predicted proteins | sample 5559291 | NCBI WGS metagenome assembly JAABUO01 (sample SAMN10711878, study PRJNA513372) | rock metagenome | isolation source: Antarctica rocks | place: Antarctica: Victoria Land, Finger Mt sud | reverse complement strand
CGTTTGATAGAGAGTAGAATGAAGAGTAGATAGACGAGTAGAATAAAGAGTAGATGAGCGAGTAGATAGACGAGTAGAATGAAGAGTAAATGAGCGAGTAGATAGACGAGTAGAATGAAGAGTAGATAAGCGAGTAGATAGATGAGTAGAATGAAGAGTAAATGAGTGAGTAGATAGACGAGTAAATGAGCGAGTAGATAGACGAGTAGAATAAAGAGTAGATGAGTGAGTAGATAGACGAGTAGAATGAAGAGTAAATGAGCAAGCAAATAGACGAGTAGAGTGAAGAATAGTGCTAAATCAGTTAAATCAGCTTGTAGCTGATCTATGTAGCATGTAAGCTAATCAACGATGCAAACTCAGCTGACAGCTAGCTTGTAGCAAATGTCTCATCTAGTAGCTAGCATATGCGTCTCGAGCGCATTAGTATTGAATGAACTCTGCTCACTAGCTCACAAGCTATTTAAGCTCTTTGTTGAAACGTCGATGTTAAACAATGTTTCTATTGTTTCAGTCAAATAAATGAAATAATCACAACATGTGCAAAATAAATTTTTGAAAAGAACATTACAAGTAAAAGCAAAGAAATTAAAAAGATGAGAAGATGATAATAAATTGCATGAACAGCAAAAATGCTGATTCAAAGATGATTATGAGCAACATTAATGCATCACAAAGAAACAGCAAAGCAAAGTTGAAAGACTTATACAATAATGAGAAGAAAATCAATAACATTATTAATATATTAATAAAAACATCAACATTAAAGAAAGAGAAAAGCAAAAATTATTTATGAAAAAAGATAATTTTAAAGTTAATTCAATGTCTTCAAAATAAGATTAAAGAGAAAGATGAAGAAAATTACAGTCAAAATATATTCATTACAGAGAATGTATTATAAAAGTTGAAGATGTTTATTTAACTTTTCAGTAAACAGTGATAAATGTAAAGAAGTGTATGTTTTGTATTCAAAATCTCATCATAAGTCAATGTAATAAAAGATGAAGTAATAATGAAAAAATAATAATTCAAAGATAATTTATCATCATTATGCATAAATTGATTTTTAAGTTGAGTTTTAAGTTGACATTTTGAATTCAACTTGATTCAAAATCAAGTTACTTACATTTTTAACTTAATGTAACTTAACTTAACTAGAAATTGAATTAACTTAACTTAATTCATCAAGAACTTGAACTTGATGTTAAAAATATTAAAAATAAAAATATAAAACAACATGTTCACTTGTTTTTTGCATTATCTTTTTGCATTACTCATTGCATCATTTAAATATTGCATTAACTTTTCACATTATTTATTATATAATTTATATACTATTTTCAAGTTATTAACAAGTAATAACTATTGACGATCGCGCAGACTTTGATAATCTCAATGCGCATGCTGCAAAGCAATTTGCAAGCAGATGAGAAAGTCAAATAGAACGCAGAACTACGAGAGAAATCGCTTATGAAAATCATTCGATTCAGTATCTTGTTGTCGTGATGATGAGAACTGAGACAGAACATTCTCGCGTTTGATCTGTTGAGAGTGATTAGCAGAAAGAACTCGAATCACGAACATTCTTTAGATCTACGTGCTAACTACGTATAGATCTTGTTAAGACTGCGTGCCTGTTACTACGACATGAACAACTCACGAGACTTGTTAAGTTCTACATGAGCAAACTTAAGAGTTTCGTTAATATCGTTTAACAGACGTTCAGATACAGACATTTTATACGTGAGCAATACGCTGATGAGAAGACTTCGTTAAAAGAAGAGAAACACAAGCGAATTAATAGAGAATGATTGAACTACGCTGTCTGATTAAAAGTGTAACATATGAACATCTTTGCAAGATACAATCGATCTGCACGAGAAAGATCTCTACAGATAACGCGAAACAGATGAGTCGCACGTCTTACAAGCGAAGCGAGCGTCTGCGAAGCGTGATATACAATGACGACGACTGTTGATCTTGAGAATCTCATTTCTTCACTGAACTCTGACTCTCGAATGTCTTGATGATAGAATCAATTTCTAGTCAAAGACATCATCTGTATAGCTTGAGAAAACAGTAGCGCATGTCAATGTGATTAAAGAAGAAATTGACTGCGATACGCATGCGTATTGCTGACGAAACGTCTGCGATTCATGCTTAAGAAGTAAACTGTCGAAATCTGAGCAGTGAAAGATCTCGTTCGTCTTGAACTGTGAATCTGCTGCAAGAGACTATCTCTCGCTAAGAGAGAAATCAGCATAGAGATCGTGTCTTATGTATGTTGCATGCAACGTATGCAACATATTTTTGGTAGAGAATAACGTGAGACTTCATGAGAATCTGAAGATTCTAAGAATAGTCTAGTTCAAGAAAGTAGCAGAGAGTGAAAAGACTCATTCGTCGCTCATCGTGAAGATAGCAATCGAAGCGATGACAAATCGACTGATGAACGTGAGTATGCTAGATGCATATCATGAATGCGCATGTGAACTGTTCGAGAAGAACTGTCGCATCACACAGTGCTTTAGATGTCAAGAATTTGATCACATGATCAGATTCTGCAGAAAGAATCAACGCTGCGTCAAGTGCGCAGGCAAACATCACATCAAGAAGTGCGTGACGTCTTCGAATAAAAGACGTTGTGCTAACTGCAATGAAAATCACGAACTTTGAAGACGCATCTGTCTCAAATGACGACAGCAGATGAAACAAGCGTTCGAAATCTATAGAAACAGATCATTCAGATATTCAGAAGCGCCTAGATACAATCGCACACTCTCGTAATTCTTGAGCTCTTCGCTACCTTCAAGCTTTGCAGATTTAATGAACTCTTCGGGTTCAATGAACTCTTCGAGTTCAACGAACTCTTCGAAGTTCACGAACTCTCTCAGTTCAGCGAACTCGTCAAGCTCAACGACAGTTGTGCTGAAAACACGCAGCCTAGTCGCTCATGAATCGACATGACAGATGATAGAAGTCAAGAAGAGACGTGTCGATCGTTTCTCTTGCGTGAGTAGCGACTCAGATGAGACGTCGCTCGAGCAGAGTCAGAAACGACAAATCAGAAGACGAGACAGACTCTCGATGATTGAGAGCATTCAAAGAGTCTTCTCTTCGCAGAGTCAACAACAGCTACAAATAACTTTATGACAAAACAATCTTTTCTACGAATACTGCAGTACAACATCAGAAAATCATTGAAAATTCAGAAATCGTTTCTAATCGACAGAGAAGTTCATGATTTCGACATCGTAGTCATACAGAAGCAGAGTCGCAACATTAACGACACGCAATCATTTAACTCAGCTCACAACTTCTTTTACCTAATGAAAAACACGTCATCACAGTCAAGAACTTGCATATATGTGAACAAATGCTTAAGACTCAATCAATGAGTGGTAGAAATAGCTGAGTCAGACATTTGCTTGATCAGAATATTAACTCGCAACACAGATGATGAAACGCAGACGTTGCAACTTATAAACATCTACAATTCATGTTCACTGTTCTCTACATCTACAGAGAAATCTTCAATCATTTCTCACTTGAGCAAGCTACTCAAAGATGACTGCAAACAACTGATCATGAGAGATTTCAACCTACATCACTCTCACTGAGAAGAACGAAAATGCTTCACTTGACATGCAGCGATTAACAGTTTACTTGACATCGTTACTAACGCTAAGCTGAAATTATTGCTGAAATCAGACACTATTACTCGCAAGACTCACAATCAGTTTACAACTATTGATCTAGTCTTTAGCAGCGAGAAAATACAGTTCATGACACGCAAATGCGAGATACGCATCGATCTGCATCAAGAATTGAATCATCTTTCGATTGTCACAGAACTTTGTCTACAAACAACTTCAGTACAGTCTTCAACTCGACGACTATGAAAGAAAATGAACACAGAAGCATTGAGCGCGTATCTGCGTATGCATCTTTCGTCGAACCGTTCTTTGAACAGCAAGATGATGATGAACGAAAGAATGTGTGAAGTTATCAAGATGCTACAAGAGATCATTGAGAAATCTATCTTCTTGACAAAGTCATCAAGTTGAGCAAAGAACTTCTGAAATTCAAACTGCTCAGAGATAGTAACGAAATCAAGATGACTGCGAATCGTATGAAAAATACAGAGCACACTAGATGCGTGAAATGAATATCTGAAACACAATGATCATAAAAACAAGATCATTCAACAAGCGAAGCGCGCACATTTCAGGTCACAAATGCATGAGCTGAGCGACGCACTTAAGTCGATATGATGCTTCGCAAAATGAGTCAGAATCGAAAGTCAGTTATCTAAAAAACTTTCTCAGTTTTCATTACTGAAGCGAAGTGACACTGATCAAATGACAACGTCGTTTGAGGAAAAAATCGAGATATTGCGAGGAAAATTCTTTCTTTCATTCTCTCAGACAGACATCAACGACATCGCAGACTCATTTATACTTTTGACAGTGTCATCTGACTTACGCATCTCAGAAGATGAAGTGAGACAGACAATCAAAAGAATAAAAGTAGACAAAGCATCAGATATTTCAGACATTTCGAACAGAGTGCTGCAGACAGATCTTGCAGAACTGATCTCGATACTGACGAGTTTATTCAATGCATGTGTAACACACAGATATCATTCGAAGCAGTTCAAAAAGACTCAAACAATAGTACTACGCAAATCGAAGAAGAGCGATTATACTGATTCAAAGACATATTGATTCATTGCTTTGCTTGATATCATGAACAAAGCTCTGAAGTCGATCATGACTAAAAGACTGAGTGATATAGCTGAGACTCATCACATGCTATCTGATGCTCAAATGAAAGCGAGACGCAAGTGATTCGTGATCTCGACATTAGATCTACTAGTAGATCAGATTCATACGATATGAGGCTGCAAAATTAAATACGTAGCGTTCATGCTAAGTCTAGACGTCGTCAAAGCGTTTAATCAAGTCTCGCATGTCAGACTTCTGCATACTCTGAAAATGAAAAGAACTTCAGACTACATAGTCGAATGAGCATGCAGCTTTCTTAAGAATCGAGAAACATCGCTGAGATTCAACGAGCAAACGAGTGACATGCGCGAGATAAACGCAGGCATATCGCAGAGATCTCTCATTTCATTGATTCTCTTTCTATTCTTCAACGCAAGTCTGATTGAGAAGTGCGAAGCACTGAGAATTAAGATCGAAGTGCTCGACTTCGTAAATGACATTAACATTCTAGCATATGATAGATTCATCGAAGAAATCTGCAGAACACTGAGCAGAGCGCACGACGTCTGCGCGAAATGAGCTTGCACTCATGACGCAACATTTGCATCATAAAAGTATGAACTTACGCATTTCATCAGAAAATCAAAGAGATTTGACATGATGACTAGCATATAAATAGAAAGCTCAGTTATCAAGTTGAAATCAGACGTGCGAGTTCTGAAAGTACAACTGAACACGAAATTGCGATGAAACGCGCACCTTCGTCAAATTGAAGCGAATCACGTCACATGAATGCTAGCACTTAGTCAACTTGAAGTCTTCACATGAGAAACAATCTTCACAAAAGCAAGACAGATATACTCAGCAGTAGTAAGATCAGAAATTGCATTTGAAGCATCAGTCTGACATCAGCGAGAAAAAAAAAGAGAACTGTCAGACAAAGAATGCAGGCTTGAAACATTACAGAATCAGACTCTGCGTCACGTCACAAAGACATTCAAAAAAGTAAGCATCGAAACTCTGAAAGCAGAAATGTACACAAGCTCGCTGCATGTTCATCTGAACATGCTGCAAGACAAGATCACGTTACGCAGTTGAGTTGATGATTGTATGCAGAAAACTAGACAAGCATGCGAACTGATACGCGCTCGTCTGATGAAAGTCAATCACATTATTTCTCGCTTCTTCATCATCAAGAAAGTGACGCTTCTGAACAACTCAATTCAAGAAGACGCGAAAATACAGTCGAGACTCAAGCAATTAGCTCTCGCTGCGATGATTTCGACTAGTGACAGCATCACAATAGCACAGTATCACAGAAGTCAATGAAAGCAACAATGAGAAAAATATAGAAAACGCATCGCAGATGTTCACGTCATCTCGACACAAAGATCGCAGCTGTTCAACAAGATGATAAAGATGCAAAATGATCTTCAGAAAGTCGAAAGCACTTTCGTCACTTACATCAGAATTGAACGCATAGATCTGAATGCTTATCTGCACTTCAGAAACATTTCAGGCGCAGATAGCGTGTGATGTGACTGCGACTGAAACCATCAGACAACGAAACATGTACTCATGCACTGCTTGAACTGATCGCATCTGCGATCAAGAATGCTACGAGACGTCAACTTCTCAAACTATTGAATAATCGTCGCTATCATGAAGAGTCTCAGAGCAGCTGCAAGAATGATGATAAAAACAAAGCTTCTGAAGCAATTTAAAGTGACTGAGTCACTCATTCTCTAACGTGCGATCAACGCGAACTAATTTGATACATAGTCTCATAATGATAGTTTCGACTGCGCGAAGCAGTCGTATAGACAGCGAGTGATTTTCTATCTCAGAGAGTTTTGTTCACTCGATATAGATAGCATAGAGTTTCTCATGAGTCGACTTAATCGATGTTACAAGAGTGTATGAATTTATTATTATTATTAGTAATAACTATTGTTGTAAATACAAATTATTTTATAAAATGTTTAGTTCATTAATAACTTTTAATCTTGTTGCAAGCATGCACTTTGAATTAATTTAACACAGATTATGTTAAACTATCATAAACTAGTATAGAGCTGATGTTGACACGCTAGCAATCTAACGCGTCTTCATAAGTATAAGATTCTTGACGTGTTTCATCTTCTTTCTTCTTTAGCTTTGAACTTCTAGTTAAAATACACTCATATGATTCACTTTATGCAAATTCATAACATTAGTTCAAAGCTCATTAATCTTGCTATCAACGTGTAGATGATATAAAAACAAGCTACATAACTTAAACTTAAAGTTGAAATCAGAAATTTATCATGATGAATTGATACATAAAGATTAAATCAGAGACTAAAGTCAAAGACTGAGTTGAAGATCAGATCTGAGTTAACTCTGAAATTCTGTGATTCTGTCAAGACATCATTTAGATCACGTCATATCTTCAACTTAATATGTCATGAATTATGTCATGTTCAACTTGACAATGCTTGATAAACTCTCTATAGTTGATCGATTCTCTTAAGTTATTGAAAGCTTCTTAATAATTAGCTTAAACTTATCATAATATATATTCATTCTGTGTCTGCTTAGAATATTACATTGTCATATCACTTTCATAAATCTCATTTATTCATTTAGTAAATTTGATCATCACAGTTCTAATTATTTCAAACTTTTTTTAGAAATAATGATTCAATATTCAAGCATGATAACAGTAACATAATCATAATAGAATTGCAACAATAACATTTTGATCTTGCAAGACATCATATCAGAAAATGAACATTGCATAATGAAATCAGAAAGTGAAGAAGCAGAAGATGAATTCTCTCTTAATATTAATGAACAGCTGACTCAAGCAATGCTTCAACATGATGAACTGCAAAAGAAACAGAAGTTAGCAGTTATTCAATCAAAGATTGAGATTTTGCAAGTCATTGAAATGACGAAGAAAAGTTGTTCAGCTTTCATTCAAGTTTTCATCAAGAACTTGAATGATCTATGCATCATCTTCATAATGTCGACGAAAGCAAAATGATCTCATCATGAAATTATCTTGCAGAAGCAAAGATTCTCAATGTCTTTGAAGAAGTATCATAACAAAATCATCAGAGAATCTAGAGAGTGAATTCGCGATGTTGAAATCTCATTTCAAAATACTTCTTGACATTTTGAAAAAAATGAGAAAAAGATTTTGTACTGCATAATTTATCTTAAAAATGAATCAAAGAAACTTTGATTCAATCACGAAGAAACTATGTTTGCTGCTCAGCAGATGTAATTCAATTTTATCAATTTTCTTCTGAACATAATTGAAGACTTGATAAATTGAGACATAAATGTGACTCAGCAGTATGCAAATGCATCGCAACGTTTAAATCAGATGATATAAACATTTGCAGTTTATCTGAGCACTTTGAAACATCAACTTTCATTGTATAATGATGAGCATAAGTGAACTCATTTATTCATCAAGTTGAAATCTGAGCTGCATGTAATTATTACTAATGTTTAGTCAATTTCTATCACATGAAATGCGTTAATTGATCTTGTCGCTCAATTGAAAACAAATCTGCAAAAAGAACATATTTTATCGTTGAAATAATCTTAAGATGAGAACTTGCATGATTGAGATAAAATCAATAAGAAGACTCATTCAAAGTGAAAGAAATTTCATCAATCAACTAAATTTGATTCTTCATCAAAGATAAGCTCACATGCTTCGTCACGTTATAGCAAGAATTTATTCAACATAATGTGTTACACATGCAATTAGACTGATCATCGAGTCGAGTTTCGAGTTGACATTTTGAATTCGACTCGATTCGAAGTCGAGTTGCTCACATTTTCAACTCGACTCAAGTCGAGTTGAGCATATTTTCAACTCGACGCGATTCGACTCGACTGAGAATTGGGTCAACTCGACTCGACTCGTCAAGAACTCAAGCTTGGCGTCAAGAGAGCTAAATATAGAAAATTTTCCGATTTTTGACTTTTGCATTATCTTTTTGCATTATCTTTTGATAGAGAGTCATGAAGAGAAACATGAAGATCGTTTGATAGAGAGTCATAAAGGGGAACATGAAGATTGTTTGATAGAGAGTCATGACGAGAAACATGAAGGGAAACATGAAAAGAAACATGAAGAGAAACATGAAGGGAAACATGAAGAGAAACATGAAGGGAAACATGAAGATCGTTTGATAGAAGATCATGACGGGAAACATAAAGAGAAACATGAAGGGAAACATGAAGAGAAACATGAAGAGAAACATGAAGAGAAACATGAAGAGAAACATGACGGGGAAACATGAAGGTTGTTTGACTTTGATAGAGAGTCATGACGGGAAAACATGGTAGAAAGTCATGAAGGGAAACCATGTAGGCTGTTCGACCAAGCTATTTACACCTACCTAATATCTTGTCGAGTCGAGTCGAGTTTTCGAATCGAGTTGTCGAGTCAAGCTTCTCAACTCGATTCAAGTGCTTGAATTCAACTTCTCAATTCGATTCAACACTTTTTCAAAAAAATTTCAATTCAACTCGACACTTTTCGAGTTGAGTACTCGACTCGACGCGATCAGTCTACAAGCAATCAAAAGAATCATTACTTTACTGATTATAAAGATGAAAAGATCAAGAATAGATCAAAAGAATCTGATGTAAATCAAATATTCATTGATTCAATATTGCATATGAATCATCTTAAGATTTCAAAAAAAGGCAAGCTTTTAATAAATACTTCAAATCATCAAGGAAAAAACAAGAAGTTATCTTCGTAAAGATTCTTATATATAAAGAGCATGTAATTCAGAAAGATCAGAAGATAGAAATGAAGATTCACATGAATATCAACGTCAAAATGAACGTAATTAGTTAACGTTTCATTATCAAGCAGAGTATATCATTGTTGAATGTTAATCTCTTAAGATTTATCTGAATGAATGATCAGAATGTTTATTGTTATGACGTTTATAAAATGTGTTATTGACTGAGAAACAGCTGAAACATAGAGAAAAAAGGTATAAGTATCTTCTATGCTATCAACAAGAAAGAATCTTTCTTGATTCTGAATATATCAAGTATGTAATTCAAGCGTATTTGAATAAACATAATTGCAAGAACATGATGTTTCAACATGAATAATCATGCATTCAAGTTATTCATAACAAAAGATTTTGCAAAAGCTTTACAAAATGAGTTTACTGTGTACGCTTTCATTATGATCAATGTCGTTGAAGAATTAATCATTGAACATCAAGTAGAAGCAATGAATAACGCGTTGAGTTGTATCATAAATGCATCAGAAACACAGTCTTTACTCATTGAATTGAAAGAATATGAAGATGTATTTTTAACAGAAAGTGCAGACAAATTGCTTTTGCATAAAGATCATGATCATGCAATTGAAATCACAACAGAATCATCATATGAATCATTGTATAATCTGTCAAACACAGAGTTAGTGACTCTGAAACAGTATCTAAACAATGTTTTAGTGAAAGAATAAATTAAGCACTTCATCAGCTTGACTGATGCGTCTATTTTATTCATTCTCAAAAAGAATGATAATCTTCATTTATGCATGAACTATCAAGATCTGAATAAGATCACTGTCAAGAATCATCATTTGCTGTCTTTAATTAATGAAACTTTAGACAGATTCAGTAAAGTCAAGCAATTCACTAAGTTAAATCTGAAGAACATTTATCATCATTTCAGAATTCAATGTAAAGATAAGTGAAAGATAACATTTTGTACTCATTATAATCACTTCATGTATATGATCATGTTGTTTAATTTAATCAATGCATTTGTCATTTTTCAGACTTATATTAATAAGATCTTGACAGAATCTTTAAATGACTTTTATATTGTTTATTTGAATGATATTTTAATTAATTGATCACGAGATTCATCTATACATGATGTCAACTATGAATCTTTTGATTCTATTCTGTGTTTGAATAGAAGTCAAAAGAGTCAAGAGATCTCAATTCAACGCAGTTTGAATGATTTTAGAACGTTGCATGATCAGAAAAGTCAACATGCAGAGTTTTCATCTATGCGACAATATTTCTTCTAACAGTCACAATCGATCTATGAAGAAGACTAATGACATGTCAATGTTGATAGAAGATGAAAAGATACTACTAGTGAAATAAACAATTCAGATGAAGAGTCTGAAAGTTGTGATTATAAGTGATTGAAGAATTGAGAACTCGTCGATCACGTCAATATACTGAAACGTTTTCATCACATTAACAGTGTCATTGAGTAATTGATGAAAAGATATCAGATAAAATAGTTGTTTCAAATGATGAGTTTGAAAGTCGTGATTACAATGCTTGAAGAAGTAGTGACTCATTGATCACGCTGATATACTGAAAGAGCTTGAACTTATCTTCTTTACTTGACGTCAAGTCATACATCTATCTACATGAAAGATCAAAAGCTCATGAGAATGATCAGAATACATTCTCTACTATTGATCAAAGTCATACATTGAACGATTGCAATCACACGTTCATACTAACAATCTATTCAACGTTTACGTGACATAAGTTAAATCAAGAGCAGAATAAAGTTATTTAATACAATTGCACTTTATCTTCTCATTGTATGCATCTCTCTTTCATCACATATTTCTCTGCTCAATGAATGACAATCATTGAGCAAGAGAACGCAGTTTTCAACATTACAATCATGAACATCACAAGTGCAAAGAAAATGTTTTTCATCTTCAAATCAAGAATTGAATCAGAACATCGTTTGTATAAAATATCATCAATGAAAAGCAGAGCAAAGATGATGTGTCATAATTAAACAGCACAGACACTCATTAAGAGTTTACTTAAGCATCATGCGTTGAATAGAAGCTATAGATTCATTACTGATAACATAATGTCAACTTTATTGTTTCAATGACGTGAAGTCATCATGTAGTCGATGAGCGATTTTCTTTCTCAAAGAGTTTTGTTCGTTTAATACACATAGCATAGTTTCTCTCATGAGTCGAGTTTAAATCAATGTCACAAGAGTGTATGAATTACAATTACAATTACAATGACATTTTAATCTTCTTTATAAAGAAGATTGATCACGTAGATCACATGAAGCAGATTCTTGAAAGATTAAGAAAGTTCAAGCTATATGTCAGCTTGAAGAAGTGTGAATTCTTCATCATTAAAGTGAACTTTCTAGAATTTATCATATTTACAGAGAGCATTTCGATGAACTCAAGTAGAATAGACATCATCAAAACATGATTCAGATCAAAGATGTATTGAAAAATACAAGTTTTTCTGAGATTTATCAATTTTTATCGACATTTTATACATCACTACTTTCAGATAGCAAAGTCTTTAACAGAACTGCTGAGAGATAGTGTAAAAAATGTAAAAATGAACTCATTCATATGATTAAACAAAGTGAAACAAGCATTTAATCAGCTTCATAATGTCTTTATGAAAGTGTTTATATTAAGGCACTTTGACTCAGAGCGACATATATGCATTGAGATCAATGCATTCAATTATGCAGTCGCGAATATTTTGTCTCAGTCAGATAACGAAGATCAGTGACATTTGATTGCATTCTGATTCAAAATGATGATAAACATTGAAAGAAATTATGAAACTTATGATCAGAAGCTTTTAATCATAGTAGCGATGTTTAAACATTGATGACACTGTGTGAAAGACAGTTATCATACTGTTAAAGTTCTGACTGATCATAATAATCTGAAGAGTTTTATGAATGTTTGAAAGTTAAATGAAAGACAAGTCAGATGAATCATGAGATTGTTGATCTGCAGCTTTGAAACAATGCATAAATCAGAAAAAACAAACTCAATTAATGCATTGTCAAGATGATCTGACTATAAGAGTGAGAACATCTCTGTGAATCATTTGCTGCTCACTTTACAGCGAAAGCTGACTAGAATAAAAAGCTTAAATAGCTTTATATTTGTAGCAATCAAAGAACTATACTGTATATGAGTGATTAATAATGTTGAGAAGACGTTCGTTCACAGTATAAGTATGAACAGATATTCAGCAGAACATGTTGAAAGCAGACTGCAAGATGAAATTCACTGATGAACATGAATGATTAACGATGTCAAGAAGATGTTCATTCACAGTGTCAGTGAATGAAGATATTCAGCGAAACATGTCAAAAGCAGATCGCAAAATAAAATTTACTGTACATGAGTGATTAATGAAATCAAGAAGATGTCTGTTCACAATGTTAATGAAAACATAAATACATGTTCAGCAGTGCATGTCAGAAGTATGCTGCTGAGAATCATGATTTTAGCAGTGCAAGAAATACATTTAAATGAAGTACATTTCTTGAAAGATAAAATCTTTCAATTTGAATCAACAACTTTGAAGAGTACAGATGTTAAAACATCGACTCATAAAAATCATAATGTAGTTGAGAAACAGCTTAATTCTGTTGCTGAAACTATTGATTATAAACAACTTGTTTCACATGCAATTGTCAGTGTGAGACGACGAGATCTCTTTACATGAAACTGCGTAGTAGAAGATAATAAGATAGCACTCTATTGATGATAGAACTAATTGCTAAGAAACGAAAGTGAAAGCTTGCAGAGTTTTCATCTTTTGTCAAGTCGTTATCTTTATTCGCTTGTTAATCTTTTTAATCTAATCTCATGAGCTAGTCTTGCAGACATGCATCATTCATAGTCGATGAGATGCATTCTCACAACTGCATTCTCTCTTAAAGACTCAATTCTTAAGTTTTCATAGCATCGTATTGTCTTCTTGCAGCTGACAGCGTAGCAATGACTTCTTCAGCGCTTTAGCATCTGTGTAAAAGTGTCGTGAATTGATCATGTTAATAAGCATAAACAAAGCTAGTGCGAGATTGTTAATATCAATTCTTCAGCTTTGATTTCTTTCTTTCTTTCTTTTCTTCTTGTCTCGTCTCAGCATATTCTTTCATGAGTACTGCTCTTTCAAACTGATGAAGCATGAGATCTGCTATGCATATCTTGCATAGCTTGCAGCTCATGATATGAGCTTCTTTCGTTGCAGCGTTGTTGTGATGCAAGTCAGCTCATGAGTTAATATGAATGACATAGCAGTATCAACATCATCATCATCATCATCATTATCATGATAAATAGCAGCATTCATGCTCATTGAGATCATGCTAACATGCTCACAAAGTCTGCTCATTTTCTTGAGATGTACATTCTTCTTCACATCATTGTCGCTGCAACGTCTATCACGTCTGCTTTTTCTGCTTCTTTCGCGTCTGCTGCGTTGATGATTGAACTCATGATTTTTGATAAACATATTTATCTTTGCATGTTTCAATAAATGCTGATGTATGTTAAATCATCATGATCAGAAGATCTGATGCTGTCGCTGCGTTCATCATCTGAGCGTAGTGACAATTCACACGTGTCGTGCTCTTATCGAGCGTGCTTGCAAATGCAAGCATTGCTTCGTAGAAAAGCATGATTGCATGATGAATCTAGTCTTACGTCTTCTTCAGCTGATGATGCATCACGCTGCGTGAATGATGACTCAACATCTCATCGCTCACAATCGAGATCATCTCGCTCTTCATCTTCAACAATGAGAGAATGAGTAGTTTTTCTCTTGTCATGAACTGAGAGCTGAATAAAATCAGAATGAAATTCTAATAACTAGATTTTAGATACAAGACGTTGCATGAAGAAGAAAGAAAAGAAAGAGATCATTCAGAGATTCTTATACTTCATGAACGCTGAGTATCATTCGTATCAAAGAGCTCTCATAACATCACTGATAATCTCACATCTATCATCATCTATAATATTGTTCAACATCATCTAAGTGATCTAACATCTCTTTTCCCAACATCTTTCAAGTAACACATGCTAAAATCGTGACATCTCTCAGCATGTGAGATTGTATCTAACAGTTGAGTAGAAATTCTCACTTTTCTCGTCTTCATCACTTCTTGTTGTCATCACATTACTTCATCTTCGTCTTGTAAGTATTGACTGAAGCAAGCAGTGCATGATGAGATTCACTGATGAATAAATAGCTTCTTTCTTCACTTCGATGTTCTTGCTCGCGATCATTGATTACTTCTTTTCTTCATTCTTTCACAACGTTTGTCATCTTCTTTTTTAAAAAACATATGTTGTGTAAGATTTTATAATTGTAGTTTAGTATCAACTTCTTAAACTCACGTCTTTGCGCTTTTGATATTCTCTCAATCGTGATTCTTACATGATCTGTCTCTTTTTTTTCTCTTTGACTTCTTTGCAGTTGACTGATGTACTTGTCTTTCTGTCTTGTAGTTCTCAATGATCTTCTTTGCATTGCTAAGATTTTTCATTGATTCTCAGAAGTTTTCATAAAAAGATGAATCAGCTCATTGAACTAAATACTCAATTTTTTCTTTCTTGATTTGCTGATCAAGTATCTTCTTTATCTTTCATTTCTTTTCTTCTTCTACAAGAATGATTTGCGACTTCGAATTCTCATCACTTAAGTGTCAGAATTTCAATACAGAGACATGAAAGATTGAGTGAATTGCATCATATCTCTCAAATAGTTCAAGCTTATACGCTTGTATGTCGATCTTCTTCAATATTCTGAATGATTTCAATTGTCTGTGATCAATCTTCTTCTTTGAATGAAGTGTATGAATGTTTATACTTCACAGAAGCACTTTGTCTTTCATCTGAAAGCTTGCAGCTTTATAATGAGCATTATAATACTTTGCTTGCTGCTCTGCTACTCACTTTCATAGTCTCATTAGATGTTCTCTGATACTTCGTAGTCATTCTGCTCACTTCATAGTTAAGAATGTCTTTCTCTTTAGAATTCTGTTCTCAGATGTCTTTGCAAAGCTCGCAGTGTATCTCTTTAAAAGCTCATGTGAAGTTTTTTTGATATTAGCGTGTATGCTGTTGTTATATGCAAACATCATCATTGACAAAAGCTCTGATCAGTTATTCATCTTATAATTGAAATACACTTGCAGATAGTGTTCAAGCATCTGATTCTGTCTTTCTGTTTGATCATTGATTTGCGAATGAAATGCAGTGTTTAGCTTTCACTTCGCTTCAAGATGTTAACATAAAGTGATTCAAAAATGATTGATAAACAGTGAGTCTTGATTTGATATAATGCTTTGCATCATTTCATGCTGAGATACGAATTTTCATCATAGCAGATTTGCAAGTCTCTCAATGTTCAAATCTTTGATCATCGAAATATAAATTACATGCTTAATCAACTTATTTATCATTATCAATATAGCATCGCTTGTTTTTTCAATGTATGAATTCTTTGCAGAGAGCATGTCTGTTATGAAATTCATGATTATTATGTGAAATGAATTGACACTCTCTGAAGATATAAACATCAGCTTCTCATAGAGTTTATGATGATGCACTTGCACTTGCTGACAGTCTGAACAGATGCGAACATATTTCATCATCTTTTTGAGCATTTTCAATCAGTAATATCTTCTTCTTATTGCAGTCTTGATACAAATGCATGCAAAATGATCTGCTTCAAGATCATCATGATTCATATGCAGAATCTCATCTCTTGTAGCAGAGTCATTGAGTACATAAATTGCAAGATCACGACGTAGCAGTTCATTATCTTTCATACTTCATTTTGAAAGCTCATTCTTTCTAGATGCAAATCGTTGATGTTACTTCTCATTCGCAACAAAGATGTTTCTTTGTTGTAACTTCAGCAATCACGCAGTCATTGATTCACTCATCTTCAAATAGAATTTCTTCAACTTCATAATTTGATGAATCAGAAGTCGAGACGACGCAGTGTCTAGAATTTTGCAAGATCTAGCGAGTACTTTCTCATTTGAACACATGATTCAAGTATCTGCAATGACTATGTCATTCAGTTACATCGTCAATGCTGCAAGTTTGATCATTGTCGAAACTTCTTCATTCTTTAGCAGCTCAGATTGACATTTCTGATTGCAAAGTTTGTTTTGCAAAGTAGATAGAAAATAATCATTATTCTTCTTGCTATCATTTGATTTCATGATGTTGAGTCTTCTTGATGATGCATTCACAGAGTTTAATTTGTCTTTGCGATATTCTATATGAAAGTCAAACGTAGCTAATTTCTCAGCTCAGTGCATCTGTCGTGCGTTGAACTTCTTCATCATCATAAAGTAATAAAGATTATTGTGATCTGTTATCACACATATGAATCACTTGCTATTCTGAAGATAGTGTTGTCAGTTCTTAAAATCAAGAACTATAGCATACAGCTCTTTGTCATGCATGTCATCGACGTTTCGACAAAGAGCTTAGATAGCTTGTGAGCTAGTGAGCAGAGTTCATTCAATACTAATGCGCTTGAGACGCATATGCTAGCTACTAGATGAGATGTTTGCTACAAGCTAGCTGTCAGCTGAGTTTGCATCGTTGATTAGCTTACATGCTACATAAATCAGCTACAAGCTGATTTAACTGATTTAGCACTACTCTTCATTCTACTCGTCTATCTACTCACTCATCTACTCTTCATTCTACTCGTCTATCTACTCGCTCATCTACTCTTCACTCTACTCGTCTATCTACTCGCTCATCTACTCTTTATTCTACTCGTCTATCTACTCGCTCATCTACTCTTCACTCTACTCGTCTATCTACTCGCTCATCTACTTTTTACTTTACTCATCTATCTACTCTTCATTCTACTCTCTATCAAACGTGTCGATCGAGCGCATAAAACACGTCAAACAGTGCTTCAAACAATGCTTTCTACATGACTTTCTATCTACTCGTCATTCTACATGCTCAGCTATCTACTCGATAATCTTCGCTTCAAACTCTATAAAGCTGACGCTAGAAAGTTCGAAGTTTTCACCTTCTTTTTCCATTCATAGTTTCTACTTTCTAGAACAACAACAATCAAAATATCAATATGTTCAGCTATCAACTCAGCTATCTACTCGTTTATCTACTAGTCAGTCTACTCGCTTCAAAACATGCTTCAAAAGACGCGTCGATCAAGTGCATAACATGAGTCAAACAGTGCTTCAAACAATACTTTCTACTGAGCTTTTCACTGAGCTTTCTACTGATCTTTCGATCGAGTCATCTAGTGAGCTTTCTACTGACCTTTCGATTGATCTTTCTACTGATCTTTCTATCGATCTTTCTATCAATCTTTCTATCAATCTTTCTATCAATCTTTCTACTGAGCTATTTATTGAGCTATCGACTGAGCTTTCTATCAAACACTCTATCAAACATTCTACATGCTTCAAAATACGCGTCGATCGAACGCATAACATGAGTCAAACAATGCTTTCTACATGACTCTCTACATGACTTTCTAAATGACTCTCTACCAAGCATTCTTCATGTTTTTCTATCAAGCGCCCTTTATGTTTCCCTATCAAGCGCTCTTCATGTTTCTCTATCAAGCGCCCTTCATGTTTCTCTACCAAGCGTTCTTCATGTTTCTCTATCAAGCGTTCTTCATGTTTCTCTATCAAGCACTCTATCAAGCGCTCTTCATGTTTTTCTATCAAGCACTCTTCATGACTTTCTACATGGTTTTCTATCAAGCATTCTTCATGTTTAAATAGATGATTAAATAGCTACTTAAATAATCAATTCATCAAATGATTTATTTGATTACATACGAATCTTGAATGTAGAAACGTACGAAAAGCGAACATGTATTACGTATTATATCTTTTGAGCAATTGATGTCTTTTGAGCAAATGACTGTCATCAAAAGATACAAGCGCTTGTAGCTAGCTATTAGTTGTTGATGAGTGACTATTAGAGCTTGTGAGCTAGAAGCTCGATTAAACAGATATTTTTGACTGATGCTAGCTTGATGAGCTTGTAGCCAGTTTTAGCTGGTTTCGTCAAATGATCGATGATATCAGATGTTCAACGTCAAACTGCAGAAGATCAAGAAGTATTTGATCGATCATCTGAACAAAGAATTCATTTTCTTCAGCTTCGCATCATACGTCTCGTCTATCTTGTTCATCAAAAAGAAAGATGATAGTCTGCGTTTCTGTGTAAATTATAGAAAGCTCAATGCTTTTATCAAACGAGATCACTATTCTTTGTCATTGATAAACAAGACTTTCGCTTGCATTCAAGAAAGCAAGTATCTGACTTGATTGAACATCATTGCTGCGTTCAACAAACTTTGCATGCATTTGAGCAGTGAAGATTTGACTACGTTTATTACCTTCTTCAACTCATACAAATATCATGTAATGCTCTTTGAATTAACAAATGAATCAATGTTCTATCAACACTATATGAACGACGTGTTGTTTAAATATTTACATTAGTTTTGTCAGATTTATCTAAATGACATTATTATTTACAGCAAGATCTTGAAGAAACACAAGTGACATGTATGATTGATCTTGCATAGACTACGAGAGATCAATCTACAGATAAACATAAACAAATGCGAGTTTCATGTGCAGAAAATCATCTTTCTAGAACTATTAATATTCATTGAAGAATTGAAGATGAATTCTTGAAAGATACAAGTCATTGTGAAATGATTTACACTTAATAATCTCACTCAGATACAGTTCTTCATTGATTTCTGCAACTTTTATCGACGCTTTATCAAGAACTTTTCGAAGATTGTTCATCTCATGATTCAACTTACTCAAAAGAAGATCATATTTGAATGAAATGAGATCTGTCAGATGACATTCAATCATATGAAGAGACATATGATTGAGACTTTGATACTTCGTCACTTTGATCAAATTCGCAAGATCATTCTCGAAATCAATTCATTCAACTACATTAATGATGAAGTTCTGTCTCAATATGATGACAAGAAAATATTACATTCAATGATTTTTTATAGTAAGAACATGTCTTCTGCTGATGTCAGAAACTGAGCTAGACTAGAGATACTATCAATATAAATGACTGATATTATTATTACTTTGATAGAATCTAGATACAAGATAATACATCAAATAATGTACAAGATGAAAGACAAAGAGTGAAAGAAAAGAATGAGAACTCAACTTTTATATACATGAATTGAGCAGAATCAAGACTAAACAGTAGTTTTATTGACTTAAGATTGCAGAAGTCTGTGCACACGACTGAAATAATCAAAACAGAATTGCTGAGACTAAATTAAGATGATGATGACTAGATTGATGACTTGATTCATTGAATTGCAAAACAGGTTTAATGAATCGAGATTATTTAAGATATCAATGATTTATGTTTTAAATTGAATTGATGATCTGACATCATGACAATAAATTTATGCTTGAAAGTGAGTAATTATGCTTTTCGCTCATGTTTCAGCCTCGTTTTGAAAGCTTCTATAAGCTTCAAAACATCTTTCATATCTTCGCTTAATATTCATTGATTATATTTCACAGAATACTCTTTTCATTGTATCTTATAATATAAGATTTTCTTTCTTTTTTGCTTCTGTAAAATCTTTTCTATCTTTCATTCTTGCTCATCATCAATAAGCTTGAGTGTGAGATAGTTAAGTATAAAGTCATCATTTAGTCTATGATTATATGACTTTAAGAGAAATACATGAAAGACAGAATGAATTCTATAAATGATTAAAAGATCAAGATGATACATCTGCTTGTTTATGAATTCTTGTATACAAAAGAACTTTATCATCTTATTTAATAACTTCTTGTTAAAGATTGACATAGAGCGAGTCATATGAGTGTCATTTAACTAATAGATAAATGCTAAGAAAGAAAAGTATTTACAGAAAAGAACTCAATTCTTATATGTGCATTTCTCAGCTTTGTGCTAGACTTGATTGAGTTGACATCTTATACATATGATGCAGAGTCTCAATGACATCATCTTTAGCTTGAATGCTCATTAGACTCGATTAGAATGAAATCAAGACGAAGACTAGAAAGAATAGATGAAGACTAGAATCATAACATTACTCTCTCTTCTTGACTATTTATGTTTGCATGAATGTTATTTCTTAGCGCGCTTTTCTTGAATATTTGATATGAAAGTCGTCAATCATCTCTTGAGCGTTCATAAATTCATCGTCGTCAGCGTTATATCAGTTGAGATCGTTGTCATAGCTCTTTCATTTAACTTGATATTGAAGTCATCTTTGATATCATCAAGAGTTCAATATATCGTCGATCTTTCATTCGTTTTCATTGTTTATCACTATTGATCTCAAGAATTCATTCTTCTGATCAGACAGAAAGTCATCAACGACAGAACAAAGAAGCTTTGAATGAAATACATCATGTATATGCATAGTGTCTGATAGTTTCAATTTATAGAAGAAGTCAACAGAGTCTATGATCTTGAATGAATTGAGCATCTTGTTATTCGGTTTTTTGAAGAGTCTCGCTGTAACGATGTTTTGTTCGTTCAGAAACATCTTTGATTTGATCTCATAATTGATCTTCTTTCTATGCTTGTTAGCTTGTTTTATCATTCATTTTCGTGTTTTGATCAGAGCTTCGCGAGCAAAGATTAATGTCTTGTTCATGTGATTGAATATATCTTCAACTCTGATGATCTGCAAGCGTTCGCGACTGCTTTCATACTCGATGATGTCAGAATTGAAGCTCATATGAGAATGAAAGCTCTTATTCATGAAGAAGAGAATCAAGAAAATGACTGAAAACAAGATGTTATTATCAACAAACTTGATCATAAGCAATCACTTGAATCAGTCATTCTGCATGTATGAACAGAAGAAACAAAGATATCTTTCGACATTCTGATTGACTCATTCGCTTTGATCATCAATCTGAGAATGATAGACGATGAACAATTAAAGAGAAATGTCTAGTCATTTGCAAAGAAACTTTCAGAGAATGAAGATGAACTGAGAATCTCGATCGAACACAATGAAGTTTGATAAATCATGAGTTCAATATACTCATTGAAGCAACATTTCAGCTGTTTTTTCGACTGTGATATCTTCATCATCAGTGATGCAAGAAATATAATGTCTTTCTTTTAACAATCTGCAAATGATAGTCAGAATAGCGTTGTAGTCATACGAATCAGATAAATTGATAATGAAGTTCATGACTATGTTCTGTCATCGCTGTTCAAGTATTGATAGAGATTGAAGCAAGTCATTTAATTTATCTCTAGATGTCTTGAAACGTTAATAGACATAGCAGTTTCAAATATATTGATCTACTGTCTTTTGCATAAATGATCAATAGTAATTTTATTTTATGATTTTCACAGTTCTAAGAATATCAGAATAACTCATTGATGACTGATTATGTACTTCACGAATCAGATTCATTTGTAGAAGTTCATTGAACGAAACTCATAGTTGATTATCATGATACAAGATTTTCTTCTGAACATGACAATTCTTCAATTTGATATCTTCACATTGTGTCTCATCTCTTGCTATTACTTCGCGAAGTAGCATACAATTCTCATCGATTCTATTAATCTCAAGAATCTGTTTATAAATTGATTCGCTGATGTTCTTCTTTAAATCAGCAATCTTCATTCAATTCAACGTCAAAATAGTGATTCATTGATAACAAATGCGCTCATCATCGAGATCTCTGAGCACAACGTCAACTTGATGAGTTAATGCATCGATCTTGATGTTTTGCTTGTCAGATTAATACATTATCTTGAAGTTGAAGTCAGCGAGCTTTTGTATTCAGCGCATCTGTTGTCTGCTTAGCTCTTTGTCTTTCATCAATGAGATGAGCGCTTGATAATCAATGAACATCTTGATAGAAATGTCAGTTAACTTCAGTTTGAATCATCAATGTTCAAATGCTTGAATGATGATCAGTAGTTCTTTATCATATATCTTGTAGTTGCACTCAGCTGTCATGATGTCAGATCATCAACTTGATTTAGAACATAAATCATCGATGTTTTAAATAATCTCGATTCATTGAACCTGTTTCGCAGTTCAATGAATCAAGTCATCAATCTAGTCATCGTCATCTTAATCTAGTTTCAGCAATTTTGTTTTAATCATCTCAGTCATGTGCGCGAACTTCTGCAATCTTAAGTCAATAGAACTACTGTCTAGTCTTGATTCTGCTCAATTTATGTATATAAAAGTTGAGTTCTCATTCTTTTCTTTCATTCTTTGTCTTTCATCTTGTACATTATCTGATGTATTGTCTTGTATCTAGATTCTATCAAAGTAATAATAATATCAGTCATCTATATTGATAGTATCTCTAGTTTAGCTCAGTCTCTGACATTATGAAAGATCTACACTTTCTGCAACGTTTTCATATGTTGAAATCTCATTTAGTTATTCTTTCGCTCAAATGAAGTCACTTCACAATTTCTTGATCGACGATGAGCATGCTGTTGAACAGTTTGCTCAAAGTGTGATCGAAAATTCAGTCAAGATCTTTCGCGCAATGCGAGAGCTTCAAAATCAAGTTTGACAACATAATGTCATCATTTTGTTCTCGTTCATCATTCTCAGTTTTTCCGTCTATATAGAATTGAATTCTCAGTTTCTTGCGACGATAGCTCAGATCATCGCACAAATCTTGAACAATCAATCTTCTTTCATTATTCATCTCTCTGCGAACTTTGTCGCTGTCATTATCGCTTCTAAATTCGAGAAGCTTTTTGACATATCTGAATATGAGAGAAACAAAGATCAATTGAATGCATGAGAGCAGAGTCTGATACAGCGCATGAACATGAACGACGATCATTATTTCTCTTATTGAGTCAAGATCGTCTATGTCGAGTCACGACTCATCATAGATAAGAAGACTCACAATCTAATGAATCAATATTGAGTCAATGATCTCTGTATCATTTCTATCTTTGCAGATTGATGACACAAGTTGCATCATTATTGCAACAATTCTTTCAAGACAGAAGATGCTCGTCTATATCTTTGTGAAACTCTGAAGCAAGGCACGAATAGCTTTGTCAACTACTACAATCTCTTTTATCAAAAGAAAGAATGTTCTTTAATGAAAGATTTCTCATTGATTGACTGTCTGAAGCGCAATGTCAATTATTTCATTCAAGTCATCGTCTTCTCTTGACGAAATTCTGATGAAACTCGATCATTCATCTTTCATCAATGAGTTCAAGCATTCTCTGACATCGACGAAGAGTTTTAGCAGCTTAAGCATCGTCAATCTCACTTTGTCTTCATCATTGTTTCATTCATCAAAGTCAAGAGCATCTCTGCATCGATCAGTAATTCTTTGAGTTCAAAGATCATCATTTCTGTGACTGTTGTTTCAACAGTATTTTCATCTTTCTCTCTCTCGTCTTTCGATGAGTCAATGAATTTAAACTTCGTCATTGTCATCGTTCAAGATAAGATTCTGATCGTTTCTGAGATCAAGAAAATCTGCAACAAGTGAAAGTTGTGCTACTACTGCAAGTTGCAACATTCAAGCAAAATTGCTAAAGAATGTTCAAATAAAAAGCTCTTCACTTTGCATATCATGAACATCTACGACAGTGACGTCATCAGTATAAATGAAGAAGTTTCGCTGTCTGTGAGAAAAGTTTAGTCTCTGAGCTAAGTCGCGCTCAGAAATCTGTATACATATCATTTTGTCTACTAGTCTCAATCTTCTCATTCTCACTTCAATCATATAGAAAGTTTTCTGCTAAATCTGTCTTGAAACTCTTTGAATTCAATTCGACATTCAAAGATAATCACATGATAGTATTCTGTATTCTACGTCAAGCTCAATCTAGAGTTCTCACTCTCGCTCTGATTGATAGTGAAGTCTTCACTTATGTCTTTATAAATAAATTCTTCGCGCAACAACATCATCTTCTCTTGCATCAATTAATTAATTCTCGCAGACTTCAAGAATTTGATGATCAAGTCACTCTAATCAATGACATTATTCATGTCATCGAAATCACAATGATTCTTGACAAACACATTGAAAGACTATTCTTCTATGTCACTGAATTAAGTCAGTATCTCATCATCATGAGTTTGTCATGACTTCATCATCACGTCATTGATGTCAATTTTGAACACAATATTCTCATCTTGTCTTTCTTCTTCTGTCTTAATCATTGTTGTCAAATCTTCGTCAAGATCTATGATCTTAATCAACAAGAAGAAAATTTCTCGCTTGAAGTTAACAAAGTAGCTTTTCTTCTGTCTCGTTCTCAATTCGCTCACAAGAAGCAACTCAGTTCATGAATCACTCACAAGAAGCAATTCAGTCTACAAATCATTCACAAGAAGCAATTCAATTTACAGATCATTTACAAGAAGCAATTCAGCATTCAATTTACTTGCAAGAAGTAATTTAATTCTCAATTTGTTTGAAAGAAACAACTCGATTTTCAGTTCACTCACAAGAAGCAATTCAGTCTTCAATTTGCTTGCAAGAAGTAACTCATTTTTCTGTCTGTTTACAAGAAGCAATCTAACTTTTCGTTGACTCATGAGAAGCAAACTAATACTCAGCTCGTTCATAAGAAACAAATCTCGTTTAATCTTGTTTTTCATCTGAAACAAAAAGTCTCTAGTTGTATTCTTCAAGTTATTCAAAAGAAATACTCATCAGAAATCAAGTGTCAAAATTCTTTTCTTTCTAGAACTTCTGTTATTTTTCAAGCAAATCAATTCAATTAATCTTTTATACAACTTGACATAGTCGAGTTGAGAGTTCAAAGCTTTGATCACATTACTCATGTTAAAGACATTGAAGTGTTTAATGTCACTTTAAAGAAAATTGATGTCTTCTTGAATCTTGAATCAATCTCATCTTTTAGTTTAGATTCTGACGAGTCAAAGTCACGTCACACGACTTTGACTGTCTGTTCAAAGAACAGCTCAACTTTTGCTCAGTTCTCATCTCACTCTCAAGACAGTATGTATAATAAGAATCATCGTTTGAATCTTCATCAAATGAAAAAGAAATTTCATTTGATTGCATTTATGACACAAGAAGATCTTGAAGTCTATTAACAAAGTAAGAACGTCGATTCAGTCATAATTCTGTCGTTCAGATATTCTGAGTTTTTAGACATCTTTTTCAAGAAGAACGTTGATATCTTGTCTTTACATCAAGCTCATGATCATGTCATACATCTTAAAGAAGATGCTAAATTCTCAGTCTTTGTTTTGTATGACATGAATCATGATGAAATTCTAGAACTTTAACGTTATTTGAATGAGAATCTGAGCAAAGATTTCATTCAAGTCAGTCGCTTTCAGACGATTGTCTCTGTTCTCTTCATCAAGAAACTTGAAGAAGAACTTTGCTTCTGCATAAACTATTGAGATCTGAACATTATCACAGTCAAGAATCGATATTCTCTGTCTCTGATCTCAGAAATGCTGAATCGTCTAAGTTAAGCTAAAATCTTTATCAAGCTGAATATCATCTCTGCGTTCAATCAACTTTGAATCAAAGAAGAAAACGAAGTTCTCATTATCTTTCATACTCAATTTGAATTATTTAAGTATCTAGTCATGTTCTTTGATTTATGTAATGAGTCTGTCTCATTTCAGAAGTACATCAACAATATTCTTTGCAAACATCTAAATAAGTTCTATACAGCTTATCTGAATGACATCTTGATCTATTTCAATAATAAACTTGAGCACGAAAGTTATATCAAGCTCATTCTGCGAAAGCTGCGAGAAGCAGATCTTCAGATGAATATAATCAAATGCAAGTTTCATGTCACTCAAGTTTTATATCTAGAATTGATAATTATCATTGAAGAGATTAAGATGAACTCTTTTAAGATAGACATCATTGTCAACTGACTCATCTTGATCAATGTTAAAGATGTTCAAAGTTTTCTAGATTTCGCGAACTTCTATAGAAGATTCATCTATGACTATAGTAGAATAGTTATCTCGCTCACTCATCTCATCAGAAAAGATGTACTTTTTATCTGATTTCAGAAATGTCAGATTGCATTCAACATTTTTAAGAAAGTCTTCACTTCTGAGATTATTCTTCATCATTATAATTCAGATCACAAGATTGTGATAGAAATCAATGCTTCAAACTATGTGTTCAAAGACATTTTCTTTCAATACGATGAGAATGAGATTCTTCATTCAGTCGCTTACTTTTTGAAGAAGCATAACTCAGTCAAGTGTAATTATGAGATCTACGATAAAGAACTTATGATCATTGTTTGCGCTTTCAAGAAATGATGATCAGAGCTTGAAGACTTTATCTATTCTGTTGAGATGATCATAAATCACAAAAATCTTGAGTATTTCATGTCAATTAAGCAGTTGAGTCATCATCAAGCTCGTTGAAGTGAGTTTCTGTCTAGATTCAACTATCACATCGCTTATCATCTTGACAAGATCGATGATAAGTTGAATGCTCTGACATGTTGCTCAGAAGATCTCTTTAAAGAGAAAGATACATTCAATTCTTGACATCAATATCAACATCAGACAATTCTGAAAACTTATGTTTTAGATCTTAATATTGTTAAGAATCTCGTCTTCAATGTTTTAAACATCAAAGTCATGAAGCTTCAATCACAAATCATCATTCTAGATTCAGTTCAGTTACATCTGTTCTCAGTTATTTCAGCACTCTTGCAAATTTTAACTTTCATGAATTTAGAAATTAAAGAATTCAACGTTGAAAACATCAAGTCTCAGCTAGATCAAGACATTCTGAATCTTGATGAAGATTCTGTTGACACTTTCACTCAGACATTATGAAAGTAAGTCGAAATCAATGACAAATTTGCAGCTCAGATAATTGAAGTGCTTCATAATGAAGCACGACATCACAACAAGATTTCTCTAGTCGAGTGTGAAGAACATGAGAATCATCTGTACTTTCAAGAAAGAAAGTACGTGCTCAACTCAAATAAACTACGTCTTTGTATCATTCAGCTCGCTCATGATAGTGTTGTCAATAATCACTCAGAAAGAGCAAAAAGTTATGAACTGATCAGTTGAATCTATTGATGATCAAACATTTATAAGTATGTTCAACACTTCGTATGAAACTGTCATGTGTACACACATTTCAAGCTCTTTAAACAATGAACTCAAGAATGATTGTGTTTTCTTTCAGTTCTTGAACGTCGTTGACGTGATGTCTTCATGAACTATGTAGATTCTTTATCGCTCAGTATCTTCATGAATATCACATATAAATATGTTCTAGTCTTCGTCAATCATCTTATCAAAATGAGACATTTAGTTCTCATCACTTTTATGAAAGTTGAAGAAGTTATCAACTGCTTCTATGCTCATGTTTGAAAACATTCTGATTTACTCGAGTTCTTCATGTCTGATCAAGACACACAATTCATCTTCGATGTCTGAAAGCATATGTGTAAAATGCTGAAGATAAATGCTAAGTTATCAATGATGTATCATTCTGAGATCGATGATCAAATCAAGAAAGTCAATGCTGTCATGAAGCATTATCTTCAAGTCTTCGTCAACTACATGCAGAATGACTGAGTTAAATGACTTTCTGAAGTTGAATTTGTTGTCAATAACACATCGTCATTAATCACTTTAACATCACTCTTCTTGATCAATTTGAGTCAGAACTCATGTTTAGACTTTAAGCTCTTTGAGTCTCTGCTTGAGAATCTTACATCTTAAGCTCAAGATAAGTTAATCAATGTTGAAGAGTTCATCAAGAAGATGAAGAAACTAACTGAGCATCTACGTGATGAGATGCTTATAACTCAGATCATTTACGAATTCAATGTCAATTTCTTTCATTATTCTTGTTTTAAATACTTCGTTGAAGATGAAGTCTGATTGAATGCTTGCAATCTCAGCATCGCTCATCTCACTGTCAAGTTAAATGATCATAACGTTGATTTCTTCAAGATCAAGCATGTCTTTAAGAATAACTTTCTAGTCATTGAGTTAAATCTTTCAGTATTCATGAAGATTTATTCAATCTTTCATGTCACTCTTTTGAATTATATCACAAGTGATTCTCTTTCAAGTCAACATCAGAAACTTCAAGAACTCATTATCATTAAGAATGATGAAAAATTCTGATATGTAAACAGCATATTAAACTTTAAGCATGATAAATGCTATAATTCATTTTTGCTCAAGTATTACATCAATTGAGAAGATCACTTCTTTACTTGAAAGTCTTTCAATCTTCTGAATAATTGTGAGCAAGCACTTGATGAATATTATCTCGTCAATTCTGTCGTCGAAGAATCACATGTACTGTCGTGTGTGATATCTCAATGTCAATGTCAAGAACTTTAAGTTCAATCTTTATCATTTTAACTCAGCTCAGATCTGACTCAGATCTTGTCTAAATCTGTTTCAGACATTTTGTTTAAATCTGACTCAAATGTGACTCAGATGTATTCTAGTTTTGCATATGCATCATCACATTAAACTATGTTTCATCTTTTTCTTGCTTAGATTTGATTCAGATCTTGTCTAAATCTGATTCAGACATCTCGTTTAAATCTGACTCAGATGTGACTCAGATGTATTTCAATTTTCTGTGCATCATCATGTTAAAATGCGTCTCGTCTCATCTTACTCAGATTTAACTCAAATGTGACTCAAATCTATTTCAGTCTTGCTCATGCATCATCACATTAAAATGCATCTCATCTCATCTTGCTTTTCAGATCTTGTCAAGATCTGACTCAAACATCTTGCTCAGATCTGACTCAAATGTGATTCAGATCTATTTCAGTTTTATCTGTGCTTCATCACATTAAAATGCGTTCACATTAATTCTCATCTTGTTTCAATCTTCATCTTTGATTCTTTCTCATTTCATCTTGTTTCTCTTCATCATTTTGCAGAAGCTCAATCTTGAAGAGAGAAGCTACTGTCATGATGTCAAATCATCAATTCAATTTAGAACATAAATCGTTGATATTTTAAATAATTTTGATTCATTGAATCTGTTTCATAATTCAATGAATCAAGTCATTAATCTAGTCATCATCATCTTAATCTAGTCTCAGCAATTCTGTTTCAATCATCTCAGTCATATGTACAGACTTCTGCAATCTTAAGTCAATAAAACTATTGTTTAGCTTTGATTCTGCTCAATTCATGTATATAAAAGTTGAGTTCTCATTCTTTTCTTTCACTCTTTGTCTTTCATCTTGTATGTTATCTGATGTATTGTCTTGTATCTAGATTCTATCAAAGTAATAATAATATCAGTCTTTTATATTAATAGTATCTCTAGTCTAGCTCAGTTTCTGACATTCATGATTAGAAAGAAAAAGAATCATTGCATTATGATAGTTCTCGCTCTTTAATAAAGCAATCACATATGAATATGAACATCAAAACAGCAGAAAAAGCGCAAAGACATCAAAACACGCTCGACATGAGCGTAACAATTAAATCACATCACAACTTCATCAGTTATCTTTTGCAGAAGAGGTAATCACAATCTTCTTCTTCTCACTTATCTCAAGATTCATGTTGAGATGTGAGATGAGTGAATTCAAAGCAAGCAGATTCATTTATAAATATATTATGTTAGTTATAAAACTGTGGTCAAATGATATTGAAATGCAGTAGAACATACAGAATAGTGAAATGCATTAAGCACATCACAAGCTTTTATTTTTATTTTTATTTCTTCATTAAGTGCATGCAGTCTATGACTATGACACTATCTAAACGCTGTGTATATACTAAGTTACATGTAACTTGGTCAAAATTGATGCTTTATATCTTTTCATTAAGCAGTCACATCGATAGAATGCGCATACAAGCGCGATGATTCAAGATTTCTCAGTCGTACTTTCGTTTTCATTTTTTTCTTTCGCAAATTTCGTCTCTTAATCTTTCGTTTCTAATAGTCATTTTCTGATTGCAATTCAAGTATTTTTCAAATACTTTAGTGTTGTGTTTCTATCGATTTTGATGATAAACAGTGTCAATATAATGTCTGTGTTTTTGAGCTGAGCTTTTTTCTTAAGCTTTATCTGCTCTAATCTATAATGCTTGCAGTTTAGTAGTAAATGCTCTGACGTTTGACTTGCAGTGCATATTTCGTAGCATTTATTCGAATTATTCTCTGATAATCAATGTAAATAGCTCTTAAAATAGTCGTGTCTCATTTTCAGCTGAATGAAGATTGAAAACGTTAATTTATTGATTTTTCGAAGCTCTTTTAATAATCTATGACTCAAGTTTACATTCGATATGTGCTTTTGATACTGATTTTTCTTTTTGATATCAATGTTTCAGACATTTAATCATTGTAATTTCGTCTCTTTGCAAATTTGCTTTTTGACGAAGCTTATGATGATTATTTTCATGTTGTCTGTAACTGATACTTCTTGAGCAGCAATTTTGATCAATTGATTCACTTTTTCGTTCTCAATGATGTTTTTGCAACTTGATACTCACTGTATGCAAATTTGACACTGATTTTGATGCAAATTAATCAAGTTTTGCTGTATGTCATTGAATAATCTTGAATTAATGTTACTCTTTGCATTTAGTCTTTGCAAAGTCATTTGACTGTTCATGTACACTCAAATTCCGCTGTTTTTGAGTGCTTTTTCGCTGCATATTGCGATTGCATCGCTAATAGCTTGCAGTTTCGCTTTCGTTGTGATTATTTTGTCAGAAACGCTTGTCGCTTTGCTGAATCTGACGAATTCATGCGTGAATATCACTGTCGTTCCAGTTTCTGTTTCGATCTCTGCTATCTTTTTCCGAATTTGCGATGCGTCGATATACATCACTATGTTCTTCGCCTTTTTGGTAATTCTTTATAATTCTCTGTAGTGCGTATTGATCGTTTCGCTGGTTTCGCTTCTTGCAAATTCGGTTTGAATTTTTGCTAAATGCTCGATTTCTTGACCTCATGATTTCTTGAAGTGAGAAATTTCGATTTCTTTTATTGAATTCAGTGTTTTTTGCACTTTGTTCAATATTCGATATATCTGCGTGAGTCTGTCTTTGCACTTCTTGACTTTTCGAGGTAAATTCGCCTTCATCTCGTTTCAGTCCAGATATTTCGATGCATTCAGATCTAGGTTCAATTCGATAGAGTATTGAGATGAGTACGAAATAAACGTTCTTTTTCTGATAGAATGTTTTTTCGATAACTCAACTATTTGAATTGCATAGTTCTTGCACTTTTGATCTAATCGCATCTTCATCTACGAGATTTCGACTTCTATTTGCATAGCATCTATCGATGATGTTCGAAACGCACCCAGAATTTTCCGTAATGCAGCGTTTTGCAGTTTGCGAAATTTGACTAAGTAGCTTTTTTGATTATTTCATCATATTTCGGCGTCATAATCGCTAATAGACGTGACGCATGCCAGATATAACTGCTTTCCTGATTTGACATTTAGTTCTCACTCGCTATTCATTAATCTAAACAACGAGTGTAGCGTTCTTGTGACTGTCGCGATTTTCGTTTGCACATGAACTTTGAAGTTGAGCTTTCGATTCAGTCAGACTTCTAGTCATCGTACGCATGTCTTTGATTTTATAACCGTGTTATTAGATAGAATAACCATTTGGTTGAGTGTCGCCTTGTGACTTTCAAAGTGTATCAGTTCAGATTTCGAGTCATCGAATTGCACTGCGTTGTTCTCAGTTCATGTGAAAGCGATTTTTGCTGCGTTTTCCAGCATTTTCACATTCTTGTCAATATTCCTTCCCTCAATGTATAGCGTCACATTGTCAATATAGCTGAGTGACTGTAAATTTCCGAACTTTGCGCGAATCTTTGAAAACAAGTATTGAATATAAATTAGAAATAAAATGAGCGAGATAGATGAGCCTTGTGATATTTCTGTGCTTATTTCCTTTGGTTTCTGACGTTCGTCGTCAAATGCTAAGCCAATAATCCGATTTTGTAAGAAACATTTTACTAAATTGATTAAATTGATCGATATTTTCAATTTAATCAATATTTTGACCAGCTGTTTCAACGCAACATGGTCAAAGACTTCTTTGACATCTAGAAGTAGGCAGATAAGCGTGTTTTCTCGACTTTTCGCCATTTGCGCATCATGTACTAGATTTAGTACTGCGTCTATAGCTGATCTTTGTTTTCTGTCTCTCATTTGATCAAAATTCAGCAGCTTATCGTTAATTTCAGCTGTGTACGACAGTCGCACTGCTATTATTTTTTCTGCTACTTTGCCTAAACAGTTTAGCAGC
>JAABUO010001333.1_pt1 | contig 32866 bp, 24 predicted proteins | sample 5559291 | NCBI WGS metagenome assembly JAABUO01 (sample SAMN10711878, study PRJNA513372) | rock metagenome | isolation source: Antarctica rocks | place: Antarctica: Victoria Land, Finger Mt sud | reverse complement strand
GGGGCGCACCAGGCCACCCTGGACCCGCTGGGCGCGACCCGGCCCGAGGGCGGCCTGTACGCCTGGGCCACCCAAGGCGCGCCCGACCCGCAGCTCGTCCGCGCCGGGCACCCCGAGGGGGCCCGCTCGTCGGCGGCCGCGCTGCTGTCCTACGACATCCCCCATCACGCCCCCTGGGGTTGGCGGGTCAGCCTCTACACGTGGACCAAGAGCATCGCCGCCGGCGCCTTCCTGCTGGCCGTACTGCTGGCGCTGACCGGCCTGCTCGACTGGTCCGACGGGGTCACCCGCTGGGTGGCACCGGCGGTGGGGCTGGTGTTTCTCGGCATCACCGGGGTGCTGCTGATCTGGGACCTCAAGCACCCGTCGCGCTTCTATCTGATCTTCACCAAACGCCATTGGACGAGCTGGTTGGTGAAGGGCGCGTTCGTCATCGGCGCCTACGGCGGGATCGTCGTGCTCTATCTGGTGGCCTCGGTGCTCGACGTTCGAGTCTTCCAGCAGGTCACCGGCGTGGTCGGGATCGCTCTCGCCTTGGCGACGGCGTGCTACACCGCCTACCTCTTCGCCCAGGCCAAGGCCCGGGATCTGTGGCAGAACCCGCTGCTGCCGGCGCACCTGGCCGTCCAGTCGGTGCTGGCCGGGGCCGCGACCCTGCTTCCCTTCGCCGTGTGGCTCTCCCCGGCGCAGGGTGTACATGCCATCGAGGTGGTGCTCGCCGTCGCCGCGGCCGTCCACCTTGCCCTCGCCTGGACCGAGGCAAGCCTGCCGCACGTCACCGCCCATGCCCGCCTGGCCACCCACGAGATGGTGCGAGGCCGCTTCGCACGACTGTTCTGGGTCGGCGTCGTCGCGGTGGCCGTGTCCGTCGCGGCGCCGTGGATCGGGGTGATCGCTGTGCCCTTCGCGCTCATTGGGTTGCTGGCGCACGAACACGCCTACGTCCAGGCCGGCCAATCCGTTCCCCTGGCCTGAGGAGGTCTCATGGCAAAGTCATTGTCTGGGTCACTGTCTGCGTCCCTGTCCGCCCGCGCCGAGCGGGTCTCCGCCGCCCGCAAGGACGTCGAGGCCCGCGGCGAAACCTTCTACCAGGGCCCGAGCGGGGTGCACCTGTCCGCCTTTCCGCCCAAGGAGCGTTGGGACGACTGGGTGGAGGTGAGCTCGCGGGCCTGGCCGCGGCATGAGGAGCACCACTACATGCTGGTGCCCACCACGTGCTTCAACTGCGAGTCGGCGTGCGGGCTGTTGGCTTACGTCGACCGCGAGGACCTGCACGTCCGGAAGTTCGAGGGCAACCCCGAGCACCCGGGTTCGCGCGGACGTAACTGCGCCAAGGGGCCCGCGACCATCAACCAGGTGACCGACCCCGACCGGATCCTGTACCCCTTGCGCCGGGTCGGCGAGCGGGGCTCGGGCCAGTGGGAGCGGGTGAGCTGGGACGACGCGCTCGACGCGATCGCGGCGCGCCTCCGCGCGGCCATCATCGAGGAACGACAGAACGAAATCATGGTGAGCATCGGGCGCCCCGGTGAGGATGGCTACACCGAGCGGGTGCTGGCCAGCTGGGGGGTGGACGGCCACAACTCGCACACCAACGTCTGCTCCAGTGGCGGGCGCACCGGCTACCAGTTCTGGATGGGCGCCGACCGGCCCAGCCCGGACCACGCCAACGCGAAGGTGATCTACCTGATCAGCTCGCACCTGGAAACCGGGCACTACTTCAACCCGCACGCCCAGCGGATCATCGAGGCCCGGGCCAACGGCGCGAAGGTCATCGTGTTGGACACCCGGTTGTCCAACACCGCGACCCATGCCGACCACTGGTTGTCCCCGCAGCCGGGTAGCGAAGCGGCGATCAACCTGGCCGTCGCGCGGCACCTCATCGTCACCGGCCGCTACAACCGTGAGTTCGTGCGGCAGTGGTGGAACTGGGAGGAGTACCTGCAGGCCGCCCGGCCCGAGCTGCCCCAGGACTTCGCGACCTTCGAGGCCGAGCTGGCGACGCTGTACGACGAGTTCACCTTCGACTACGCCGCGGCCGAGTCGGGCATCGACGCCGCCACGCTGGAGGAGGTCGCCGAGATCGTCGCCGGCGCGGGCACCCGGTTCTCCTCGCACTGCTGGCGCTCAGCCGCCGCCTCGAACCTCGGCGGCTGGCAGGTCACCCGCACGCTGGTGCTGATCTCGGCGCTGCTCGGGTCCATTGGCACCGAAGGCGGCCTGTTCGCCAACACCTGGAACAAGTTCGTGCCCAAGCCAATCCACACCCCGCCGCACCCCGGTGTGTGGCAGGAGCTGACGTGGCCGATGGAGTACCCGCTGGCGCAGAACGAGATGTCGTTCCTGCTCCCGGACTTCCTCAAGGAGGGCCGAGGCAAGCTCGACACCTACTTCATCCGCGTCTACAACCCGGTGTGGACGAACCCGGACGGCCTGTCGTGGATGGAGGTTCTCACCGATAAGGAGAAGGTGGGCTGCTTCGTCGCGCTGACACCGACCTGGAGCGAGTCGGCCTACCTGGCCGACTACGTGTTGCCCATGGGACACGGGTCCGAGCGGCACGACACCCACTCCTACGAGCAGTACGACGGCCAGTGGCTGGGTTTCCGGCAACCGGTGCTGCGGGCTGCGCGGGAGCGCCTCGGCGAGACCATCACCGACAGTCGGCAGGTGAACCCCGGCGAGGTGTGGGAGGAGAACGAGTGGTGGATCGAGCTGTCCTGGCGCATCGACCCCGACGGCAGCCTCGGCATCCGGCAATACCACGAGTCGCGGGCCAACCCCGGTGAGAAGCTCTCGGTCGACGAGTACTACGGCTGGATGTTCGAGAACTCCGTGCCCGGGCTGCCCGAGCGGGCGGCGCAGGAAGGCTTGACCCCACTGCAGTTCATGCGCCGCTACGGCGCCTTCGAGATCGCCAAGGGCCTCGGCGCGCAATACACCTTCCCGGTGCCGGCCGAGGAGCTGGCCGATGTCAACGTCACCACGCTGGGTCGGGTATACACCTCGACGCCGAAGCCGGCGAACCCGAACATCGTGCCGATGGGAGCCCCCGCCCCCGATGACACCGGGCGCCGGGCGGTGGGCATCGAGGTCGACGGCGTCATCCGGCAGGGCTTCCCGACGCCCTCGGGCAAGCTGGAGTTCTACTCCTCTACCTTGGCCGGCTGGGGCTGGCCGGAGCAGGCGCTGCCCGGCTACATCAAGAGCCACGTCCACCCGGACGCGCTGGCCCCCGACCAGCTGGTGCTGCTGTCCACCTTCCGGCTGCCGACTCAGATCCACACCCGTTCGGCGAACTCCAAGTGGTTGGACGAGCTCGCGCACACCAACCCGGTGTGGATCCACCCCACCGACGCGGGAGGGCTCGGCGTCGCGCACACCGGTGACCTGGTCCGGGTGCAGACCGACATCGGGTACTTCATCGCCAAGGCGTGGATTACCGAGGGCATCCGGCCCGGCGTCGTTGCCTGTAGCCACCACATGGGCCGGTGGCGGACAACCGAGCAGTCCGGTGGAGCGGGCGGGATGATGGCCACCGTGGACCTGCAGCGTGATGCGGACGATTGGACCATGCGACGGGTCAAGGCGGTGCAGCCCTACGCCAGCAGCGATCCAGACACCCAACGCATCTGGTGGAGCGATACCGGGGTGCACCAGAACCTGACCTTCCCGGTTCACCCCGACCCCATCTCCGGGATGCACTGTTGGCACCAGGCCGTCCGTGTGGTGCCCGCCGGGCCGGAGGACCGAGCGGGCGACATCTCCGTCGACACCGCGAAGGCGCGAGAGGTGTACGCCCAGTGGTTGACGATGACCCGGCCGGCCGGACAGGCCTCACCGCAGGGGATGCGCCGACCGTCCTGGCTGATGCGCCCGCTCAAGCCGAGTCCGGCCGCCTTCGCCGTTCGGGAGCCCTGATCGTGCCCACCCGGTGGGAGCTGTTTCGCTCGCTGGGCGCTGTCGTCCTCACCCCGCCGCCGGGCAACCGCGCCGTCTGCGAGGCCCTGGACCTGCCGATCCCGACGGGCGTCGAGCACACCGATGCGTTTGTGCTCAGCGTGCCGCCGCACGGGGCGATCCACCTGGGGCCTGAGGGCAAGCTCGGCGGGGAAGGTCTCGACCGGATCGCGGGTTTCTGGAGGGTCCTGGGCCTGCAGGCACCGGAAGACGCAGACCACCTCGGAGCGCTGCTCATGTTGTACGCGGAGCTCGGCGAGGCCGAGGAGGTGGCGCCCGATGAGCGCGGCCGGGCGCGGCTACAACGGGCCCGCACCGCGCTCTTTCACGAGCACATTTGGAGCTGGGCGCCGGGCTACCTGCTCGCCGTCACCGAGCTGGGCATCGCCTCGGCCTCGGCGTGGGCGAGGTTGACCGAGCAGGCACTGCGTGCCGAGTACGCAGAGCTGGGTGCGGCCGAGCTGCTGCCGCTCGCCCTACGCGCCGCCCCCCCCGGCATGGACCCTGCGGACTCCTTCGACGACACGCTCGACGCACTGGTCGCCCCGATCCGCTGCGGCGTCGTCCTCACCCACCGAGACCTTGCCACCTGTGCGAAGCATGTAGGAGTGGGGTTCCGCCGCGGTGAGCGCCGCTTTGCCCTGCGGGCCATGCTGGAACAGGACGCGCCGGCCACCCTCGCCTGGCTGAGCGCGCACGCCCGATGGTGGTCGCAGCGTCAGCCCGCGGCACAGCCAGGCGAGAACGACCCGTGCCAGTGGTGGTCGCTCCGAGCCGCCAACACCGCCCGGGTGCTCGAGACGTTGGCCGCCGAGGCAACGAGCACGCCGTCGGTGTCCGTCCCGCGGGAGCGGGTATGACCGTTGCGACGCGCCGGTCCGTGCTGCGCGACTCGGTCGAAACCCACACCACCAACGTGCTCGCGCTCGCCCGCCCAACTGCCGTCGTCCAGCGCGATCTGAAGGCTGCGCGCTGGTGCGTCCTCGCCGAAGACATCGCGTCGCCGCTGGACCTGCCGCCCTTCGACAACGCCGCGATGGACGGCTACGCCCTTCGTGCCCAGGACATCCCAGCGGGTGGTGGAGTGCTGCCGGTCCGGGGGGACATTCCGGCGGGACCGCGGGCCCCCACCTGCCTGGCACCGGGGACGGCCCAGCGCATCATGACCGGTGCGCCGGTCCCGGACGGTGCGGACACGGTCGTGCAGGTGGAGTGGACCGACGCAGGTACCGAGACGATGACGGTGCGCCGTTGCCCGCCGCGCGGCGCCAACATCCGTCAGGCCGCCCACGAGCTCCGCCGTGGCGACCTGACGCTGCGCGGGGGAACCGCGCTCACGCCGGCGCGGCTGGCGATGCTGGCGGCGGTGGGCATTCGGGACGTGCCGGTGCACCGGCGGCCACGGGTCGCTGTGCTCACCACCGGCAGCGAGCTGGTGTCCCCGGGCGCACCGCGGCCCGCCGGTGGCGTTTACGACTCGAACGCGACGATGCTGGCCGCCCTGCTCGAGCAGGATGGGGCGGTGGCGACCGAGATGGGCCACCTGCCGGACGACGAGGACCTGCTGCTCGACGCACTGCTCGGCGCGGCGGTGGACCACGACCTGCTGATCACGGTGGGCGGCATCAGTGCCGGAGCCTACGAGGTCGTCAGACAGGCCCTCACGCCGTTGGGGTGCATGCGCTTTCTGAGCGTGGCGATGTCTCCGGGGGGCCCGCAGGGGCTGGGTGCGCTGGGGACGACGCCCGTCCTCGCTCTTCCGGGCAACCCCACGGCCGCGCTCGTCTCCTACCTCGTGTTCGGGCGTACGCTGCTGCGGGCCTGCCAGGGGCACCTCGACCCGATGCCGCCCTGGCACCCGTTGGTTCTCACCGCATCGCTGGCGCGGCGAGCCGAGGTCACGCGTTTTGTGCCTGGTCTGCTGAGCCGCGGCGAGGGCACCGTGCTCGGTGGGCTCGCCGACTCGGGGCACCGACTGACGGCCTTCGCCGACGCCGACTGCCTGCTGCGCGTCGACCCCGGTGCGCGCCCGGTGCGGGCGGGCGACGCCGTGCCGGTACTCGCCCTGTGACCGAAGCGAACCGACCGACCGACAAGCTGGAACCGACCGACAGACTGGCCCGAGGAGAGGAACCGCTGTGCTGGGACTAGGGCGCGAACCCGTTGATGTCGCTGCCGTGCGTCGTGCGGTCGGTGAGGTAATGGATCCGGAGCTGCACCGGTCCCTCGGTGAGCTTGACATGATCCGCGCGGTGACGACGGGTCGCGGCGGCCGCGTTGAGGTCGAGGTCGCCCTGACGACGGCAGGCTGCCCGATGACCGACAAGCTGACCCGTGACGTCACTTCCGCGGTGTCCTCGGTGCCGGGAACCGGCGACGTGCAGGTCACCTTCACCGTCATGTCGGAGCCCGAACGCCGAGCGGTGGCGGACAAGTTCTTGGCGAACCGTCCGGCCGGTGGCGCGTCAGCGGCCTCCGCGGTGTTCGCGGTCGCCAGCGGCAAGGGCGGCGTGGGCAAGTCCAGTGTGGCCGCCAACCTAGCGGTGGCCCTGGCCCAACAGGGCAAGTCGGTCGGGTTGCTCGACGCCGATGTGTGGGGCTATTCGGTGCCCCAGCTGTTCGGGGTGCGGCGCAGCCCCATCGCCATGTACGAAACGATGTTGCCGGTCCAGGCCCATGGTGTCCGGCTGATGTCACTCGGCTTCCTGGTCGAGGACGAGGAGCCCATCGTCTGGCGCGGTCCGATGCTGCACAAGGCGCTGACCCAGTTTGTGCACGACGTGCATTGGGGCCCGCTCGACGTCCTGCTGCTCGACCTGCCGCCAGGTACGGGGGACGTGACGCTGTCGGTGCTGGAGTTGTTGCCCGAGGCGTCGCTGGTCGTGGTCACGACCCCGCAGCAGGCCGCCCGGACCGTGGCCAGCCGGGTCGGCGTCATGGCCCGCGACGTGGACATGCCGATCGCTGGTGTCGTGGAGAACATGTCCGAGCTGATCTGTCCGCACTGCGAGGGCCGTTCCGCGTTGTTCGGTTCCGGAGGCGGGGAGCGACTCGCCGGCGAGCTGGGGGTGCCGCTGCTGGGGCAGGTCCCGTTGGATGCGGCGCTGCGCGAGGCCGGTGACAGCGGGGTGCCCGTCGTCGCCGGAGCGCGGGAGAGCCCGTCTGCCCGGGCCCTGACCGACGTCGCGGCGGCGTTGCGACCCGTCCGCCGGCCCCTCCTGCGCCGTCCGCTCAGCGTGGAGCCGGTCGGCTAGGTACAAAGCGGCCTTGTGGGGCGGCTACTGTGGTGGCGTGACGCTGAGCCCCCGGATGCCTGAGCTGGGCGCGTTGGAGGTGTTGCTCGCCGTTGCGCACACCGGCAGCCTGAACGCCGCTGCCCGTGAAGTCGGCGTCAGCCAGCAGGCGGTGTCGGCGCGGGTCTCCTCGATCGAGGCGCAGACCGGCGTCCAGCTGGTGGTTCGCACCATGCACGGCTCCACGCTCACGGCTGCGGGAGTGGTGGTCGCCCAGTGGGCCGCGCGGCTGCTCGACGTAGCCGGTGAGCTGGACACCGGACTCGCGGCGCTGCGCCACGATGTGCGTACGCATGTGCAGGTGAGCTCGAGCCTGACGATCGCCGAGCACCTGCTGCCCGGCTGGTTGGTGTCGTTGCAAGCAGCGGCGCGGCGCCGCGGCGGGGTGGCGGCTGAGGTGGTGCTGACCGCGACCAACAGCGACAGCGTAGTGGAACAGGTACGCGAAAGGCAGGCCGACGTCGGTTTCATCGAGAGCCCACACAGCCCACGCGGGGTGCGCAGCCGGGTGATCGGACGCGACGAGCTGGTCGTGGTGCTGCGCCCCGACCACCCGTGGGTGCAGCGTCGCCGGACTATCACCGCCGCGGAGCTGAACGAGATCCCGTTGGTCAGCCGCGAGGACGGATCGGGGACCCGGTACGCGCTACGGGCAGCGCTGGCCGCGGCGCTCGGCAGGGACAGCGTCCAGGTTCTGCCGGCACTGACGCTGTCCACCACCTCAGCCGTCCGCGCCGCCGTGCTCGCCGGCGCCGGGCCCGCCGTCCTCAGCGAGCTCGCCGTCGCCGACGACATCGCCAGCCACCGGCTTGGCCGCGTGCCGGTCAGCGGTATCGACCTGCGCCGCCAACTGCGGGCCATCTGGGTGGGCCCGCGCAACCCTCCCGCCGGCGCCGTCCGCGATTTGATCGCCCATATTCTCAGCCACCCGCGAACCACACAGAGGGTGTGACCTGCTACCGACGTCAGCGGTTGTAGAGCGGCGCCGCTCCCCGCAACGTCATCCAGACCTCGTCGCAGGCTTGCTGCACGTCAGACGAGAGCGACGGTCCCGAAGCGGCAGCAAGGTTTGCCGACAACTGGTCTGGGCTCGATGCCCCGAGCAGGACGCTGCCGACGAGCGGGCGGCCCAGCAGCCAGCGGAAAGACAGCTCGAGCAGCGTCATGCCCGCATCATCGGCTATTGCCCGTAAGGCGCTGACGGCCGCGAACTGCTGGTCATTCCAATAACGAGCGCGGTACATGGGGCCGAGGTCAGCGCCGAACCGTCCGCGCTCCTGTGGGCTTTGCAGGTCGGTGTGCTTACCGCTCAACAAGCCGCCGGCGAGCGGGTTGTAGACGACGTTGTGCACGCCGTACCGAGCCGAACAGGCAGCGTATTCGTCCTCGACGCGACGGGCAAGCAAGTTGTACATCGGCTGCGAGACGGACATCGTCGGCCACCCGTTGCGCCCGGACAGGCACCGGATTTCGGCGATCTGCCAGGCGGCGTAGTTCGAGACACCCACCTGCCGCACCTTGCCCGCGGTGACTGCGTCGGCCATGGCGCCCAGTGTCTCCTCGATGGGCGTGTCCCAGTCCGGGGCATGCAGGTAGTAGAGATCCAGGTAGTCGGTGCCCAGCCGCCGCAGGGTTGCCTCGAGTGCCTCCTCGATGGCAGGCCGGCGCAGACCGCGGTAACCCGATCCGTCACCGGTCGGATTGAACACCTTGCTCGCGATCAGGACGTCGGCCCGAAACGGCGCGACCAGCTCGCCGAGCAGCTGTTCCGACGCTCCCGCGTTGTAGGAGTTGGCGGTGTCGAACATCGTAATCCCCGCATCGCGGGATTGCTCCACCATGGTGGCTGCGGCGTCCCGGTCGACCTGCGAACCGAAGGTCATCGTGCCCAGGACGAGGCGAGGCAGGTGCAGGTCCGTTCCTGGCGGTGTGCGGTAATCCATGTCAAGCCTCCTAGTCAGCGTTCTGCGGGAAGCCGAGGTTGAGTCCACCGTGGCCGGGGTCGAGCCAGCGGGTGGTGATGACTTTGCCGCGGGTGTAGAAATGCACGCCTTCCATGCCGTGGGCGTGCGTGTCGCCGAACAGCGAGTTCTTCCAGCCACCGAAGGAGTAGTAGGCCATCGGCACGGGGATGGGGACGTTGATGCCGACCAATCCGACCTCGACCTCGTTCTGAAAGCGGCGGGCGGCGCCGCCGTCGTTGGTGAAGATCGCGGTGCCATTGCCGTAAGGGTTGGCGTTCACCAGTTCCAACGCCTCGTCATAAGACTCGACGCGCAGCACGGACAACACTGGGCCGAAGATCTCGTCGGTGTAGACGCTCATGTCGGTGGTGACGTTGTCGAGCAGCGTCGGACCGAGCCAGAAGCCGCCGGCGTCGCCGTCGGGCTCGACCATGCGGCCGTCGAGGACCACGGTGGCGCCCGCCTGCTCGCCGGCGTCGATGTAGCCGGCCACCTTGTCCCGGTGGACCTTGGTCACCAGTGGGCCCATGTCGGTGCCGCGGGTGCCGTCACCGGTCTTGATGGTCTTGGCCCGCGCAGCGATCTTGGCGACGAGTTCGTCGGCGATGTTCCCGACCGCAACCACCGCGCTGATCGCCATGCAGCGCTCACCGGCGGAGCCGAATCCGGCGTTCACCGCGGCGTCCGCGGTGACGTCGAGGTCCGCGTCCGGCAGGACAAGCATGTGGTTCTTGGCGCCACCGAGGGCCTGGACGCGCTTGCCGTGCTCGGTGCCGCGGGTGTAGACGTAGCGGGCGATGGGGGTGGAACCGACGAATGAGATCGCTTTGACGGCGGGGTTCTCCAGCAGCTCGTCGACGGCGGCCTTGTCGCCCTGCAGGACGTTGAACACGCCGGCGGGCAGTCCCGCCTCGGCCCACAGCTGGGCCAACCAGAGGGCGGTGGAGGGGTCCTTCTCGCTGGGCTTGAGGACGACGGTGTTGCCCGCGGCGATCGCGATGGGAAAAAACCACATCGGGACCATGGCCGGGAAGTTGAACGGACTGATGATGCCGACCGGCCCGAGCGGTTGGCGGAGCGAGGAGACATCGACGTTGGTGGAGGCGTTCTCCGTCATGGCGCCCTTGAGTAGATGGGGCATGCCACAGGCGAACTCGACGACCTCCTGGCCACGACTGATCTCTCCGAGCGCGTCGGACAACACCTTGCCGTGTTCGGCGGTGATCAGCTTCGCCGCCTCGTGCTTACGTTCGTTGAGCAGCTCGCGGAACCGGAAAAGAATCTGGGTGCGGTTGGACAGCGAGGTATCGCGCCAGGCCGGGAATGCCGCCGCCGCGGCGGCGATCGCAGCGCGGGCATCCGCCACGTTGGCGAGCGCAACCTGTCCGGTGACGGCACCGGTCGCGGGGTTGGTGACGGGCGCAGTGTTGCCGCTGGTACCAGCGAACAGCTTGCCGTCGATCCAGTGCGCGATGTTCCTGACTTCATCCGGGGTGGACATTGATGCTCCCTTCATGGGCAGCCAAGATCGATCGGCGGGTATTGCCGATGGTCGGCGGCGGCCTCGTAGGCGGCGCCCACGAAACATACCCGTTCGTCCTCGCCGGGCGGACCGAGCAGTTGCAGCCCGGTCGGCAGGCCATCGGGGGCCAGCCCGCTCGGGACAGTGAGCGCCGGCAGTCCGGTGAGATTGGCGGGTCCGGTGAGCCGGATGAGGGCGGTGGCGACGGGTTCGACGCGGCCAGGCAGGTCGACTGTGGTGCTGCCGACCGGAGGTGCGGTGCACGGCAGGACCGGCATGGCAAGGACGTCGACGTCGCGCCACATTGTGGCGAATGCCGCGCAGGCGACGGTCCGCAGGCGCTGCGCGGTGAGGTACTCGCCGGCCAGCAGCGAGCGGCCGGCCTCCATCCTTGGCCGCACGGTCGGGCCATAGCCGGGTTGGGCGGCCAGAAACCGCTCATGCACGGCGGAGCCCTCGGCGTAGGCGATCACCCGGTTGATCGCCGTCAGCTGGTCGAGGTCGGGCAGTGCGGTTACCTCGACGAGCTCAGCACCGAGGCGCTCGAGCACGCCGAGCGCAGTGTCGAACGTCGCCGCGACGGCGGGTTGCACCTCGACCAGCCAGCGACGCGGTACCCCGATCCGCACAGGCGCCAGACCGTTTGCAGCGCCGGACCGGCTGGCCCGCTCACAACGGGTGCCGGCGAGCACATCGAGGACCAGTCCCGCGTCCAGCACCGTCCGGGCCAGGGTTCCGATGTGGTCGAGTGTCCAGGACAGGGGGTAAACACCGTCGGTGGGGACGCGGCCGTAGGTTGGTTTGAGCCCGACCGTTCCGCAGCATCCGGCCGGGATACGGATCGAGCCGCCGGTATCGGTCCCGAGCGCGACCGGAAGCATGCCGACGGCCACCGCGACGGCGGACCCGACGCTCGACCCACCCGCGATCCGGCCGGCGTCCCAGGGGTTGCGTGCCGCACCGAAGTGGTCGTTCGCGCCGGTGACGCCCGCGGCGAACTCCTGCGTCGCGAGCTTGCCGAGCAGGACGGCACCGGCGTCGTGGAGTCGGGTCCAGCAGGCCGCGTCCCGGTCGGTGACGCGGTCGACGAACATCGGTGATCCGCAGGTGGTGCTGATGCCCGCCACCTCGATGAGGTCCTTGAGCCCCACCGGAACCCCGGCAAGCGGCCCGGTGCGGCCGCCGTCTCGCGCACGCTCGCGAGCCTGCGCGGCGGTGATCGTGAGGAATGCGCCCAACCGCGCGTCCAACGCGTTGATCCGCGCGAGGAACGCATCGACGACCTCGAGTGGTGCGAGTAGCCGCGCCCGGATCAGCGCACTGAGGTTCGCCGCTGACGTCCACGGCAGTTGGTCGGCTGTCGGCACGTCCGGGGGCGACCGCGGCGGCGGTTCCGGAACGTGGAAGGTACGCCACGTCCGCGCGCCGCCGGCGGGGTAGGGATCGAAGTGCACCGCCGGGGCGACCCCGTCGAGCGATGCCAGGTCGATCCCGTCGAGTGTCTCGCGGAGCGGGGCAAGCAGCGTCGCGGCGGCGTTGCGCAGGCTATCGTCGATGTCCGGAGTGAGCGCCGCCATCCCGCGTCGATGCAACGGTGGCCTACCGGTGTTCATGCCGCGGTGGGGGCGAGGTGCAGCAGTGTCCTGGTTTCCTCGGGTGATGCGGGGTGACGGTCGTATTCGGGGCAGATGTCAACCGCTCGGGCAACGAGTTCGGCGTTGGACTGGGCCAGTCGGCCTTTCTCATAGTAGATGTTGTCCTCTAAGCCGGTCCGGACGTGGCCGCCTCGGGTAAGCGCCCACCGGTTCGCGTCCAGTTGGAACCGTCCGGTGCCGATGCAGCTCCAGGTCGCCTCCGGCATCAGCTCGCTCAGCTCGGAGACGAAGAAGTCCACCAGCGACTCTCGCACCGGTAGTGCATTCTTGATGCCCATCACGAGCTGGATGTGGGGCGGCGGAGCGAGCAGCCCTCGTCGGAGCAGCCCGGCGGCGTTGTAGAGCATGGCGAGGTCGAAGACCTCGATTTCGGGTTTGATCTTGAGCTCGAGCATCCGCTTGGCCACGTCCTCGACCACCTGCGGTGGATTGTCGTAAATGCGGTCGGGGAAGTTGACCGATCCGGTGGAGAGCGAGGCCATCTCCGGCTCGAGATCCAGGCAGGAGAAGCGCTCCTCGATCGACCGGCCGCGGCCCCCGGTGGAGAGCTGCACCACCATTGCCGGGCGCGCAGCCCGGATACCGTCGCGAACGGCCGCGTAGCGCTGTGGGTCTGAGCTGGGACGCTGCTGATCGTCGCGTACGTGGACGTGGCAGACCGTTGCACCGGCGTCGAACGCCTCCACCGCCGAGACGATTTGTTCCTCCGGCACCACCGGAACGGCGGGATTGTCCTTCTTGGTCGGGACGGCGCCGGTGATGGCGACCGTGATGATCGCGGGCGTGGTCATGGTGTCCTCCTACACAGTTGGTTCGAGCGGTATGGCCTCGCGCACCCACCACGACGCGAGCGAGTCGGTGGTGTAGTCGCCCTCGACGATGCCGGGCTGGTCGAGTAGCCACCGATGGAGCGCGACTGTGCTGGCGAGCCCTTCGACGTGGAACTCGGCGAGCGCGCGTCGGGCCCGGCGTAACGCCTCCGGCCGGTCGCGGCCGTGCACGATGAGCTTTGCCAGCAGCGAGTCGTAGTAGGGGGGTACGACAGCGCCGGGGAAGCAGTGGGTGTCCACCCGCACCCCGGGGCCGGCCGGGGGTTCAAAGCCCCGGAGCGTGCCGGGTGAGGGCGCGAACTCGTGTGCGGGATCCTCGGCGTTGATGCGGCACTCGATCGCGTGGCCGCGGGGGTGGATGTCGGTCTGGGTGAAATCCAGCGGCTGCCCGGCGGCAATCCGCAGCTGCCAGGCGACCAGGTCGATGCCGGTGAGCTCCTCGGTGAGTCCGTGCTCGACCTGGATCCGGGTGTTCATCTCGATGAAGTAGAACCGGTCGGTGTCCGGCTCGCCGTCCAGGTCGACGAGGAACTCGACGGTTCCTGCACCGTGGTAGCCGACTGCCTCCGCGGCGCGCACCGCGGCGGCGGTGATCCCCGTCCGCAGCCGCGCGTCGACGACCGGGGAGGGTGCCTCTTCGAACACTTTCTGGTGTCGTCGCTGGATCGAGCAGTCCCGTTCGCCCAGGTGCACCGTGTGTCCGTGCGAGTCGGCGAGGACCTGGACCTCGACGTGCCGCGCCCGCTGCAGGTACTTCTCGACGTACAGTCCGCCGTCGCCGAACGCACCGACCGCCTCCTGCCGCGCGAGGACGAAGGCGGCGGCGAGTTCTGCCGGTTCCTGTGCGATGCGCATGCCCTTTCCGCCGCCGCCCGCGCGGGCCTTGAGCAGCACCGGGAAGCCGTACTCCTGCCCCAGCGCTACGGCCTCCTCGGCATCGGCGACGACGCCCTCGGAGCCTGGCACCACCGGAACCCCGGCTCGGGCGACGACCGAGCGGGCGATCGCCTTGTCTCCCATCTGCGCGATGGCCTCCGCCGAGGCGCCGACGTAGGCAAGGCCCTCCGCCCGGACCCGGGCGGCGAAGTCGGCGTCCTCGGACAGGAAGCCGTAGCCGGGGTGGACGGCGTCGCAGCCGGTGGCCACCGCGGTGTGCAACAACAGGTCCGCCCGCAGGTAGCTCGCCGTCGCGGGCCCCGGGCCGAGGCAGATGACCTGGTCGGCCAGCGACGCGTGCCGGGCGTGCCGGTCTGCTGCCGAGGTGACGGCGACCGTAGCCATGCCGAGGTCGCGGGCGGCCCGGATGATGCGGACGGCGATCTCACCCCGGTTGGCGACGAGCAGCCGGCTGATCATCGTCACCGCCGGACCCGCAGATGCATACCGGGATACTCCACATCCAGCCCCCCGAGGTCCGTGCGCGAGGCGACGTACTCGAGCAGCTGCGCCACGGGCGTGCCCGTGGCAGCTGAGCGCCCATCGCCGTGCGCCTTGGCCGTTGTCAGAGGCTGGAGCTCGGCATCGGTGTAGAAGGCCGCGAGCAGCAGATCATCATCGGAGTCGAACGGTCCGCGTTCCGTGCGCAGCTGGTCCAGCGCGGGCGGGATGAGCTCACCGGCTCGCGCGGTGATGACCCCGCTACCCGATGGCGCCTCCCCGAGTACCCGGTCGAGGATCTCAGGCAGCACCGGGCCGGCCAACCGGCCGTAGCAGCCGAGCACGTAGCGGCGAATCTCCTCCGGGATCGTCGCGTAGCGCTTGCCCTGGACGACGTTGAGCATCGCCTGGGTGACCACGTACTGGGCGAAGGGGCTGACCAGGATCGGGTAGCCGAGGTCGACCCGTACCTGTTCGCATTCTTCGAGGATCGCCTCCTCACGGTCCTCCATCTGCATGCGACGGAGGTCGTTGCGCAGGTTGGAAATCATCCCGCCGGGCACCTGATGCCGATACAACGCCGGGTTGAAGCGGAGTGGCGCGCCGAGGGGAAAGCCGTGCCGCCGCGCGACGCCGGTGAAATAGTCGGTCATCTCCGCGAGGTCGGGACGGGAAAGCCGGGTGCGGAACCCGGCATGTTCGAGGTGGCGGACGCAGTACTCCGTGGGCGGCAGCGACGCCCCACTGGCCAGCGGCTCTGCCGCGGTGTGGATGACATCCACCCCGAGCGGTACTGCCTCGAGGTAACACTGCTCGGCGAGCCCGGACAGGGAGTGGGAGTGCAACTCGAGGGGGATCTCGCCGACGACCTTCTTGACCGCCGGAACAAGGGTCCGTACCCGGTCCGGGGTCAGCAGCCCCGATGGGTCCTTGATGAAGACCGAGTCGACACCCAGTGCGACCAGATCGGCCGCCACCTTCGTGTAGTACTCATCGGTATGCACCGGGGAGACGGTGTAGACGAGGCCTGCGCAGACGTACAGCCCCTCGTCGTGCGCGACCCGGGCCGAGAGCTCGAGATTGCGTACGTCGTTCAGGGCGTCATAAATCGTCACCCGCTGCATCCCATTGGCCCGGATACGCCGGATCGCCAGCTCCACCACGTCATCGGCGTAGAAGCGGAAGGTGAACAGGCTTTGTCCGCGAGTCATGATGTCGACCGGCGTGCGGTGCACCCGCTCGGCAACCAGCCGCATCCGCTCCCAGGGATCCTCGTGCAAGTAGCGGACGCACACGTCGAAGACGGCGCCACCCTCGAGGTTGATCCAGTCGAAACCCATCTCGTCCAGGCGCCCCATAAAGGGCAGCAGCATCGCGTTCGTCATCCGCGTCGCCCACAACGACTGCTGACCATCGCGCGTGGTCACATCGACAAACCCGACCCGACGGCCCGGCCCGGTGCCACTCACGAGGCAGGCTCGATCCACAGCAACGGCTCGTCGTACTCCACAAGCTGACCATGCGCAGCATCCACCCGCGCCACCGTGCCCTCGACCTCCGACTTCAGGTCACTGTAGAGCTTCATCACCTCCATCAGACCCAAGGTCTGCCCGGCCTGCACACGGTCTCCCACTTCGACGAACGGGGGTTTGTCCGGCGCCTCGGACCGGTAAAACGTCCCCACCATCGGCGCCCTAACCACAACCCAATGCGCGGGCGTCGACGGAGACGTCTCTGCCTCCGTCGATGGCGGCGCGCCCGTAGTGCCGGCGCTGGGAGCGATTTCGCCCTTGTAGGATGAGTCTGCTGATCCACTTGGCTTCGCCTCCGGTTCTACCGTGTGAGAAACGGCGGCTGGCGTAGTCACCGCGCCGAGCCCGGACGGAGCACCTGACCGCTGGACCGAGATGCTCACGTCACCATACTCAAGCGTCACCGACGCGCATTCAATCCGCTCGATAAGGCTGAGAATCTCGCGGACCTCGGCAAACGACAAGTCCATCAAATCATCTCCTCAAACAGGGCGCCAAGTTTATCAGCCGGGCGCGGGCAAGATGCCCAGGCGGGCACACATTTAACGTCGAAACTCACGCGCGCGAGCCCACAGCCCGCGTAAGCATCGAATACAGCACAGAAAACAATGATACCTCGGGGCCCAGACACGCCTGCGGACTCTGGTGGTTTCGGTGTCACGGCGTTGTCCGAGTCTGGCCCCAAGCCAGTCAACTGTTGCGCTGGTCTATCGGTGGTGCATCGGCGATAGGTAGAACTGGGAAGATGTCTCGCTCGTAAGTCTCTGGAAGCGCCTTGGCGCAGAGCAAGCTAATCACAGCGACTACAGCGATGTAGCCTGCCAAATACCAGGGCCTGCCGCCGTTAGCTGTGATCAACAGTGCGCCAATGAGCGGCGTAAGCCCGCTAGCATAGATTCCCGAAAATTGATAAATTGAGCCGACGCCCGTGTAACGAACTTTTGTATCAAACAGCTCCGCCCAAAATGCCGCCAACGGCGCATAGATGGCTGAGTATGCGATACCGAGCGCGACTACTAAGCCGATCCAGACCAATGCCGTGTTACCCCTCTGGATCAACCAGAACGCGGGAAAGACCAACAACGCGGTGGCTATTACCCCACCGTTATAAATTCTCTTGCGCCCGAATCTGTCCGACAATGAACCGAACGTTGGAATCAACACCATCCCGAAGCCGGAGGCGATCAACACCCCGACCAGTCCAGTCTGCCGGGAAAGGCCCAAATTGTTCACGATGAAGGACACGGCCAGCACGCCGTAAGCGTTGAAGGTCAAGCCCTCGATCCAGCGGGTGCCCATACCCAGGAAGAGTTCCTTAGGTTGGGTCCGCAACAACGTCACAATCGGAACCTTGACCTCCTCCTGTGCCTCACGCACCCGAGTGAAAGCCGGCGTTTCGAGGACCTGCAGTCGGATATATAGACCGACAGCGACGAGGAACACGCTGATTAAGAACGGCACGCGCCAGCCCCAGGCCAGAAAGGCGTCGTTGGGCATCAAGGACAACAACGCGAACGCCGCAGAGGCCAATAGTAGACCAGCCGGTACCCCTGTCTGAGGCCAGCTGCCAAAAAAACCGCGACGTCCTTTCGGCGCATATTCGACCGCCATTAACACCGCCCCACCGTACTCACCACCCACGCCAATACCCTGAAGTATCCGCATGAGTACCAACAGGATCGGAGCCCACGTCCCGATCGCGCTGTAGGTCGGAAGGAGACCAATCACAATCGTGCCAAGACCCATGATGAACAGTGTGAGGATAAGCATTTTCTTACGGCCAACCCGGTCGCCGAAATGCCCGAAGATGAGACTACCGATCGGACGAGCGAGATATCCCACGCCGAAGGCCGCGAACGCGACGAGTCTGCCTGTTGTTGGGTCCAGGTTGCTGAAAAATAGCTTGTTGAATACCAGCGCAGCTGCTGTTCCGTAAATGAAGAAGTCGTACCACTCGATTGTGGCACCGATAGAGCTAGCCAAGGCGACGCGGCGGACCGAGACCGGGTCCGGAACCTCAAGTAATTTTTCGGTTTCCATGGGTACTCCTCGATGGCCGACGATCGATTATTGAGTAACTCGATAGCAATTATGTTGGTGCCCTAATGCATTTGTCAAGGGCGGCTAAACGTTCCGCTGGCGAAGATTCCGGCACGTTCCTGCGATTGGCAGATCGCAGCTGGAGCACCATCGACCTCAAGTGCTGCACGGCGACGGATCGAAGCCTGTGCTGGGTACTCGTACCTGTACGCTCACGCCTCAGAACATCCCCCCGTTGACGTCGAAGATTGCGCCCGTTGTGTAGCTCGAAGCTTGCGAGGCGAGGAAGCAGATACTATCGGCGATCTCGTGCGCGTCGGCCAGGCGTCCCAGGGGGATCGCGGCGACCAATGCCGGCACCCCGCTCTCTGAAACGTTGCGGCGAATGATGTCAGTGTTGACGAGTCCAGGGCACACACAGTTGACGCGAATTCCGTCGGGCGCGAATTCGTACGCGAGCTGGCGCGTCAACGCGATGACTCCCCCCTTCGCGGCAGCGTAGGCAGCGCTAGCCGTGAAGCTGCGATGGCGCCCCGCAATTGATGCGACGTTTGTGACACTGCCGCCTCCGCAAGCACGTAGCTGCGGCAAAGCAACCTGCGTACACAGGAAGACGCTGGTCAAGTTGACAGCTACGGTGCTGACCCAGTCGTCCTCGGTTAGATTTTCGAAACTGCCAGCTGGTGCAATCCCGGCGTTGTTGATGAGGACGCTCACCGGACCGAGCGACCTCTCGACCTCACGAAAAGCGTCACGTACCTCGCTGCCTTGGCTCACGTCACAACGGACAGAATGATCCGCGCCTTCTGTCTGCTCTAAGTCGAGGACTGCGACGCGAGCGCCGAGATCCCTCAACTGGCGTACCACCGCAGCCCCGATGCCCCTCGCGCCTCCGGTGACAACGGCCGTACGGCCAGACAGTCTCACCGGCTACGCAACGACGAACGGGAGAACTCCACGGCGGCCGCTCGGACCAGAGGGCGCGCAGCGACCGAAAGCCGACACGACCGCAGCACTGCCAAGTCGAAAATCTGTCTAAGATGGTGATGTGATGGCATCTTCGGGTCTCCTCGCTCGAGGGTTTTCCGTTCGGCTAATAAGATTCGATTTCACTTACGAGATTCAAAGTCATGCTAACCGCATTGGTTAAACCAGTCAAAGTGACGGGTTCACGATAGGGCTCGGCCCAGCCTCCAGCTGGACTGGGTAATAGCTCCGCTACACCGTTTCGTTGTGCTTCCTTAGTCGGTGCATAACCCAACTCCGGGCTGCCCGTTATCGAGTTCGACGACAGGAGCAGGATCGTGGTCTTGACCTCCTGCCGCGCAAGGACCCTCGAACGCTCCGGGTCGAATACGCCTTGTCGGCCATGGCCCTTCCTCGTCGCTTTTGTGGCCTCCCACGATCCGGGGTCTGAGGACGTGCGCTTCCTTCATGACCGCGTGAGCCGAGCGAATCGTGGCGTTGACCCGCCGTCGTAACTGGGCCACCGGTCGGCAACGGGAGTTGGCGGCAAGGTCCATCAGTTCATCTCCATGAATGGTGTGCCTGCAGTGCTGATGCGGCCGCCGTGTTTGTCCCGAGCTCCTCCATGTTGCGGCCGGCTGTCTCGGTGCCGGCGAGCAGCATCGGCAGCATCAGCAGGATCATTACAGCGGCAGCGGCGATGAACACGTTCTTGACGCCCCAGCTGCTGAACAGGGTTGGCAAGAAGAAGACGAGCACGCCACCGGTTAGTGCGCGGCTGGTCATCTCTCCTGTCGCGGTACCGAGGCCGCGGAGCCGGGTCGGGTACTGCTCGGCCATATACAGCTTGGACAGGGAGAAGCTGCCGAGTCCGAACCAGGCGATGAGCACACCTGCGACGATCGTTGGGCCGGTGCCGAGGGCGTCGTAGAACGGCAGAATCACCATGCCGATGGCGGCCAGGAAGATGTAGGACGCGAATACCTTCTTGCGCCCCCAGCGGTCGCCCCACCGTCCCTGGTAGAACACGCCGAACGCCGAGATGAACATCATGATTGCGGTGTAGAGCAAGCTCATGTGCGATGAGGCGTGTAATAGCGTTTTGAAGATCGTGGGAGCGTAGGTCAGCATCGTGTACCAGATCACGAACGAGGACGTCAGGGCGGCGTAGGCGATGACGCTGCGGCGCAGGTAGGGCGAGGAAAACAGGGTCCGGACGCCAACATCGCGCGTCGCCGTAACGGACAGCACATCCAGCAGCGCGGGGTCGAGAAGCTTGGGGTCGTGCGGCAGGTGGGCCTCGTCCTCGATCCGCTTCACCAGGTCGCGAACGGTGTCCCGGTCCTCCGGTCGAGTGCGGAGCTCGGCCCGCTTGAGCAGGAAGCGCGGGCTCTCTGGTACCCAGCGCTGCAGGGCCGGGAGCAGCAGGAGCGGGAAGCCGCCGATCAGCAAGGGCACCCGCCACGACCATTGCGGCGAGAAGGAAGTGGTCGCCCACAGGCCCGCTAGCGCCGGCAGGGTGTAACCGGCATTGAGCACCCACTGTGCGTAGCCCATGACTCGACCGCGGAGCCTCTTGCCGACAAGCTCAGAAATCATCATGTACGGCACGGGGAAGATCGCGCCTTCCCCGAGGCCGGCGAGCAACCGCAGCACGAAGAGGATCCAGAAGTTCGGTGCGGCCGCGCCGAGCGCGGTGAACACGGCGAACACGGTGGTGCCGAACAGCATGACTGTCTTACGGCCGAGGGTGTCCGCCAAACGACCGGCCGGGACGATGCCTACCACGAGCCCGATGGTGCCCGACGCGCCGAGCAGGCCGACCTGGGTGGCATCCAGGTGCCAGGCCGGTTTGAGCACGAGCAACAATGTGCTGACCACACCGATGTCGAAGGACTCGATCAGCCACACCAAGATCAGGACCCCGAGTCCCACCTTCAGTGTCACTGTGACCGGCGCACGGTCGAGTCGGCTGAGCAGGTTGGCGTCCGCCCGGACGTCGGCACGGTGTGACATGGCCGTTGCATCACTCATAGCTGCTCCCTCCGGGGTTGGTCGATCTTCAGTTCAGGCGACGGACGCGGAAGCGCCGGCAACGTCAGGCAGTCGCTTGGTGGGGTCGATCCACAGCGCGGCGAGACCGCCGACGACCAGCAGCGCCGCGGAGAGCGCGAACGACGCCACGAAGCTGCCTGTGACGTCGATGAGGAAGCCGAAGACCAGCGGTGAGACGATGCCCGCGACGCCGAAGCCCGTGTTCATCAGTCCGCTGGCCGTCCCCGCGTGGTTCGGGGCGATGTCCATCGGGATCGACCACAGCACCGGGTTGGTGAGCTCGAGCAGGAAGAACGCCACTCCGAGGCACACTGTGGTCAGTGCGAGCTGGTGCACCAACAGCGTCGGGACGATGAACACGAATGAGCCGAACAGGCCGGTGACGAGGACGGCTCGGCGGGCGATCTTGAGGCTTCCGGTACGGCGCAGCAGGGCGTCCGAAAGGATGCCACCGGTCATGTCGCCGACCACGCCACCGATCAGCACCAGGGTCGAGAACAGCGCAAACTTTGCCAGGTTCAGGCCGTAGCTGTCGTGGAAGAAGGAGGGAATCCAGGTGAGGTAGACCCACAGCATCCAGCCGTAGCAGAAGTCGACGAAGGTGACCGGCAGGATCCGGGCGGACAATTGCTTCCACGGCACCGGGGGGCGGGCGTCTTTTTGCTGGTCGGTGGTCAGCTCGGCCAGCTCGTCGTCGGTCATCTTCGGGTGGTCGGCCGGTCGGTCCCGGTAATAGAACACCCATCCGATCGTCCAGAGGATGCTGAGGACGCCGAAGACGAAAAATGCCAGCCGCCAGTTGACGAGCGCGATGAGGCCGGCGACCAGCAACGGGGCGAGGGCGTTGCCGATCCGGGCGAAGGCGTGGGTGATGCCCTGCCCGAAGGCTCGGCGATCGGTGGGTAGCCACTTGGCCATGGCGGTGGTGGCCGTGGGGAAGGAGGCGCCCTCGCCGAAGCCGAGCGCGAGGCGGGCGGCGAACAGGGTGGCCAACCCGGTGGCGAAGCCGGTGAACACGGTGGCCAGGGCCCACAGCAGGCCGACGGCGGTGAGCACCTTGCGGGGGCCGAACTTGTCGCCGAGGATGCCGCCGAAGATCTGGAAGAACGCATACGGGATGGAGAAGGCGGCGAGCGCCAGTCCGAGCTGGGTGTTGTTGAGGTGCAGGTCCGACTTGATGAACGGGGCCGCCGTCGAAATGTTGACCCGGTCCATGTAGGTGATGAAGTACATCGCGCACAACAGCGCCAGCACCTTGGTCCGCACTCGGTGGCGCATCGACTGGAACAGCGTTCTGCGTGGTGACGAAAGTTGAACGGTTCGCGTCGCCCCCGCGGTGACTGGATGCGCCATGCCTGTTCCCCGTTCCATAGTATGAGATCGAATACCATAGAGACGGTAGAGCAGGATTCAGCTCTGTGTCAATGGTCACATGTGAGAAATGTTGAGGCTCTTGACGTCGGTAGCAGCGCTGCTAGGCTCTGTGGAACTTAATATCACATCCTGAAGTCGCGGAAGGATCGGACATGTCCGAAAAGCTGGAGTCCACCGAATCGGGCGACGTGGCCGCGTCGATCGGTCGCCTGATCACCAAGGCCCGCGCCGCGCAGGCGGTGTTCGAGACGTACCCCCAGGAGCGGGTCGACGACGTGGTTGCGGCGGCGGCTTGGGCGATCTATGAGCCCGAGCGCGCCCGCGAGCTGGCCGAGCTCAGCGTGCAAGCCACCGGCCTCGGGAGCGTCGAGGACAAGGTCACGAAGAACCAGCGCAAGACCCTCGGCACCCTCGGCGACCTGACCGGGGCGCCATCGGTCGGAGTCATCGCCGAGGATTCCGCGCTGGGGATCACCGAGTACGCCAAGCCGGTAGGTGTGGTGGCGGCCGTGTGCCCCTCCACCAATCCGGCGGCCACCCCGGCGAACAAGACGATGATGGCGCTCAAGGGCGGCAACGCGGTGATCCTTTCGCCGTCGCCCAAGGGCGCCTCCACGTGCGCACTGTTGGTGCGCTACATCCATGCGGAATTGGACAAAGTCGGCGCGCCGCGCGATCTCGTGCAGTTCATCGCCGAGCCGAGCAAACCGTTGACGACCGAACTAATGCGCCAGGCGGACCTCGTCGTCGTCACCGGTTCCCAGCGGAACGTGCGGGCGGCCTACAGCAGCGGTACGCCGGCCATCGGGGTGGGGGCTGGCAATGCCCCGGTGATCATCGAAGCCGACGCGGATCTCGCCGATGCCGCCGACAAGATTAAGCGCAGCAAGGTGTTCGACTACGCGACGAGTTGCTCGTCGGAGAACTCCGTGCACATCAACGCTGCCGTGTATGAGGACGCGCTGACGCAGTTGCGCGCCCACGGCGGATACCTGCTGACCGCGCCGGAGAAGGCCAGGCTGCAGGCGGTGATGTGGCCCGACGGAAAGCTCAGTGCTGGTGTCATGGCCCAGCCGCCGGGCAAGATCGCCGCGCTCGCCGGGCTCGATTTGGCCGAGGCCCGGGAGGCTGACTTCTTCATGGTCGAAGAGGGCGGCGTCGGCCCCGAGCATCCCTTCAGCGGAGAGAAACTGTCCGTGGTGCTCACCGTCTACCGCTATCAGGATTTCGATGCGGGGTTGCAGCGGATCCAGGACCTGCTCGACTTCCAGGGCGCTGGCCACTCTTGCGGCATCCACACCTACAACGAGGAGCGCATTCGTGCGGTCGCGGAGCGGTTGCGGGTGGCCCGGGTGCTGGTCAACCAGGCGCATTGCTTCGGTACCGGCGGCGGATTCGACAATGGCCTCGGCTTCACCCTGACCATGGGCGCCGGCACTTGGGCCGGCAACAGCATCAGCGACAACCTCTCCTACCGGCACTTCCTGAACATCACCCGGCTCGCGCGGATCATCCCGCCGCGAGTTCCCACCGAGCAGCAACTGTGGGGCCACTACTTCGACACCTACGGACGGTGAACCGTGAAACTCCTTGAATACCAAGGAAAGCGACTGCTCTCCCAGGGAGGGCTCGCCACGCCCGACGGTGCGGTGGTGGGGGAGGCGAGTGAGGCCGCCGCGCTCGCCGGCGCGCTGGGCGGACGGGTCGTCGTCAAGGCGCAGGTCCCGACCGGTAAGCGCGGCAAGTCCGGTGCGATCCGGTTCGCCGACACCCCGGCGCAGGCGCACCAGGCCGCGGCTGACCTCCTCGGGACGCCGATTAGCGGGTTCCTGGTCACCGAGGTGCTCGTGGAGCAGGCATTGCCGATTGCTCGCGAGCTCTACGCCGCCGTCCTCAACGACCCGGCCAGCAAGGGCCCCCTCGTGCTGTTCTCCGTGGAGGGTGGGATGGACATCGAGGAGGTCAACGCCAGTACCCCGGAGAAGGTGCTGCGGCTGCCGGTCGACATCCGAGCCGGGCTTGCGCACGCGGACACTGCGGTGATGTTGGCCGGCACCGATCTGACCGAGGTCGAGCAGGCGTCCGTGGCGGCCGCCCTGGTCGGGATGTACGCGGTGTACCTGCAGGTGGACGCCGATCTGGTGGAGGTCAACCCGTTGGTGCTCACCGACGATGCCCGTGTCGTCGCGCTGGACGCGAAGATCACCCTGGATCCGGGGGCGCTGGCGCGGCAACCTGCCGAGTTCCTCCGGAGCCTGGAGCATGCGCAGGCCGCGGAGGAGTCCACGCTCGAAGACGAAGGTGCCCGGCTGGGCCTGCAGTTCATCGAGCTCGACGGCAACGTCGGCGTGCTCGCCAACGGCGCCGGACTCACCATGGCCACCCTCGACGCCGTCAACCACTACGGTGGGCGCCCGGCCAATTTCCTGGAGATCGGCGGCGACGCCTACACCAAGGCCACCCCCGCGCTCCGACTGGTGCTGAAGAACCCGAACGTACGTAGCTTGCTGGTCAACTTCTGTGGGGCCTTTGCTCGCACCGACGTCATGACCGAAGGGGTGGTCACCGCGATCGAGGCGCTGCGCCCCGACATCCCGGTGTTCTTCTCCATCCACGGCACAGGCGAGGACGAGGCCATCGCCCTGGTGCGCGACCGGCTCGGGTGGCAACCCTACGAGCACATGGACGATGCGGTGCGGGCCGCAGTGGCCGCCGCCGTGCCCGCGCAGGTCCTGGTCAACGAAGGAGCGCGCTGATGCTGATCACCGGAAAAGACAACGTCATCGTTCAGGGAATCACCGGCAAACAGGGATCCTTCTGGACCGAACGGATGGCCGACTGCGGTACCACCGTCGTCGCCGGGGCGAGTCCCAACAAGGGCGGACGCACGGTGGCCGGGGTGCCGGTCTACAACTCGGTCGCGGAGGCGGCGGATGCGCATCGGCTCGACGTGAGCGTGCTGTTCGTGCCGCCGCTCGCTGCCAAGGCGGCGGCACTCGACGCCATCCACGCCGGGGTGCACAAGGTGGTGTTCCTCACCGAGCACGTGCCGTACCACGACGTGATGTACGTGCTGGCCGAGGCCCGCGAGCGGGGAGCCCAGGTTCTCGGACCCAACACCGCAGGCCTGGTCGTGCCGGGCGAGGCATCGGTGGGCATCATGCCCGGCTTCGCCAAGAATATCTTCCAGCCGGGCAACGTCGGGGTGGTCTCCCGCAGCGGCAGCCTGGGCACCCTGCTCGCGCTCAATTTGGTCACCGCAGGCTATGGGCAGTCCGCGTTCATCGGTATCGGCGGCGATCCGATGCTCGGTACCACCACCCTGGACGCGGTCCGCACCCTGGATGCCGACCCCCGCACAGACGCGATCGTGCTGGTGGGCGAGATCGGCGGCACCATGGAGGAAGACGCCGCTGAGCTGATCGCCGGCATGCACAAACCAGTGGTGTCGTTTATCGCCGGGCGGAGCGCTCCACCCGACCGCCGCATGGGACACGCAGGTGCCATCGTCACCGGCCACCGCGGCAGTGGCCAGTCCAAGGTCGACGCACTGACCCGGGCGGGCGCGGTCGTGATCGACGTCCCCAGCCAGGTCGAACGCGCGCTACGGGAACGCGGCGTCACTCCGAGCGGCGTGCGGGTCAACGCCTGAGAGGTACTGCCCCGCCGGCAGCTTCGAAGTGCAGCCTGGCGCACGTGCTCAGTCGATATGCCCGCGAATGATCCTATGCTGCCCTTGCTAGAGTGCGGTGGACATGTGGGAAAGGGGAAGGGCGTGAGCACGGCGCGAAGCGCGGCACCAGCGTCGCCCCGAAACGAACAGGTTGCCGGTACGCAGACGATCACTCGGGCACTGTCCGTGCTGGGCGTGTTGCGCGACGCCGGAGACGACGTCGGAGTCATCGAGTTGGCGCGGGCACTGGACCTACATGCGAGCACGGCTCACCGGATTCTTCGGGCGCTGGTCGCCGCCGGGTACGCCGTGCAGAACACGCAAACCGAGCGCTACCGCTTGGGGCACGCGGCTTTCCTGCTCGGGCGTGCGGCGGGGCGCACCCTCGGATTCGATGAGGCGATGCCGCTGCTGGAGCAGATGGCGGAGTCGACCGGGGAGTCGGTCAACCTGGTAGTCCGCGACGGCGACGAGGGACTGGTCGTCCTGCGGGTCGAGTCTCAGCAACCGCTGCGATTCACGCAGCCGGTTGGCGCGCGGATCCCGCTGTACTGCACCAGTACCGGCAAGATATTGCTCGCGTTCGCCGGTGACCTGCATGCGGAGGTGGCTCGGCTCGGTGAGCTCAACCGACTGACACCAACGACGATCACCTCACCGCGGAGTCTGCTGCACGACCTTGAAGCGACCCGGGAGCGCCGGTTCAGCATCAACAAGGGCGAGCGAGTCCCTGGCGTCTGGGGCGTTGCTGCTCCCGTCCTGAGTGCGGACGGGATCGCGACCGCCGCGCTGGCCGTCCAAGGCCCCCAGATCCGGATGCCCGATGACCGGGTCTCGGAGCTGGGACCGCTCGTGATCGAGACGGCCCGAGCGATCGCCGCAATCATGCCCTCGGGCTACCAACTCTGAGGTTGCCTGTTGACGCTCGCGCTCGGCTCCGTCTGTGTTGGTCTCGCTTCCATTGTCGGTGGGGCAACGGGTTTCGGAACCGCTCTCATTGCGACACCGCTGATGTTGTTGGTGGGTCTCAGTGTGCCCGAGGTGATACTCGTCAACCTCGTTGTGGCGCTGGTGACCCGATCTGCTGTGACGTTCCGGCTGCGTGCACACGTCACCTGGTCACGCGTGGGTCTCTTTGCGCTCGGGAGTATTCCGGGTGCCTGGGCTGGAGCTGAGGTCCTGCATGTGCTTCCGGTGCACTACCTGAAGCCCGCAGCAGGCGTGCTCGTGGTGCTCTGCGGTATCAGCATGGCTGTCCCCAACCGGTCGGAGCCCCGCTCGCCCTCTCCGGCGACTCAAGCCGCGACGGGCGCTGTCGGTGGCTTTCTCAGCACCACCACTTCGCTCAATGGTCCGCCCCCGGCACTGCTGCTCACCCGGGCGCGTGTACCACCCCTGGTCTTCATCGCGGATTTGGCCGGGTACTTCACCGCCGTCAGTGCGGTGTCGCTGATTATCCTCGGGGCACGCGGCCAAATTCCTCACTCGATACTCTGGCCGGCGCTTCCGCTCTTCGTCGCGGCCGGACTGTTCGGAAACGTCGGGGGCTTGTGGATCGCGCACCGGTTGCCAGTCCGCGCCTTCCGGTCGGCCGTCATCGTGCTGGTCATCGTCGCCGGCGCCGTAACGGCCCTCTCGGGGTAGGCACGGCGCCGGCCCGGCTTACGGTAGCGACCGCTGATGGGCAACGACCGCGTTCACCCGGCCGCCGACCTCGTGCCCGTGGGTGCCCCCTCGGTGCGCTTGTCCCCCTCGGGATGCTTGCGCCGGTGCACCTCGTAGATGATCAGGATCACCGCGAGCGTCACCAGGCTCAGCCAGAACTGGGATCGGGTGGCCGGCAGGATGGCCATCGTCACCAGGACCGCGGCCATGAGGGCGATCGTGGCGTAGCTGAGCCAGGGGAAAAACCACATCTTCAGGGTGAAGGGGAAATGCTCGGCGTCTAGTCGGCGCCGCATTCTGACCTGCGCCAGCGCAATGCAGAAGTACACAAACAGAGCGACCGCGCCGTAGGAGTTCACCAAGAACGAGAAGACCAGATCAGGTGAGATGAAGGCGAAGATCACGGAGACGTAGCCAGCGGTCGTGCCCAGCAGAATAGCCCGCCGCGGCACGCCGCTGGCGGACAACTTCGTGAACAGCTGCGGCGCGTCGCCGTTGCGAGTGAGCGCGAAAATCATCCGCGAGGAGGTGAACAGCGAGGAGTTCAGAGCCGACAGCACCGCCACCAGAACGACGGCGTTCATCAGCGTGGACACCGCGGGCACGTTCAGCGCTTGCAGCGCCGCGGCGTAGGGGCTGACGGTGATGTCGGGCGAGTTCCACGGTCGGATCGCGACGATGATGAACACCGAGCCAACGTAGAACAGCAACACCCGCAGGATGATCGAGTTGGTCGCCTTCGCTACCGCCTGGCGGGGCTGGGATGACTCTGCTGCCGCAATGGTCACGATCTCGGCGCCGGTGTAGAACGCGATGCACGGCACCACTGCCGCAAACACGGCGCCGAGCCCCATGGGGGCCACACCGCCGTGCGCAGTCAGGTTGGCGAGACCGCCGACAGAATTCGGCCACAGTCCGAAGAGGTAGGCCACACCGACGACTAGGAAGACCACGATCGCTACGATCTTGATCCCCGAGAACCAGTACTCGAACTCGCCAAAGGAACGTGCCGAGATGAGGTTGGTGCACGTCAACAGGCCCATCAAGACCAGGCACAGCACCCACAGCGGCGCGGCTGGCACCCACAGCTGCAGGATCCGCCCACCGGCGACGGCCTCCACAGCGACCACGATCACCCAGAAGTACCAATACATCCAGCCCACGGCGAATCCGGCCCGCCGTCCGAGCCCTTCCCTGGCGTACACGTAGAACGAGCCCAGCGCCGGCTTGGCGACGGTCATCTCCGCCAACATCCGGATCACCAGCGTGATGATGACTCCGGCGATGGCGAAGGAGATGAATGCGGCGGGCCCGGCGTCGTGGATGATCACGCCACTGCCCACGAACAAGCCTGCGCCGATGGTTCCGCCGAGTGCGATCAGGTTCATGTGCCGTTGCTTCAGCGACTGCTTCAGCCCTCCGGTATCGCCGGTGGGCTCGCTGTCGTCGGTTTCGACCCCTGTCACTGCCATTGCCGCTCCACTCCCGTTGCCGTTGCCACCGCGCGCAGCGTGTGACCGGAGTAACGATAAGTCCATCCGCGATCGAGCGGAGGTGCCAGCGGGGGACGGTTAAATGGGTCCAGCGGGCCCCCGGGCGGGTCAGACACCGGGTGTCATGGCAGCGCCTGTGCGGCGCTCAGCAGGGCCATCACCTCGATGTCACTGCTGCTGCACCCGCGCGAAAGATCGTTCAGCGGTGCCGACAGTCCCTGCAAGATCGGCCCGAGCGCCATGGCGCCGCCGAGGCGCTCGGCGATCTTGTAGCCGATGTTGCCGGCGCCGAGGTTGGGGAAGACCAGGACGTTGGCGTCGCCGGCCGCGGCGGAGCCCGGGGCCTTCGAGGCACCCACCGAGGCAACGAGCGCCGCGTCGAGCTGCAGCTCACCGTCGATGCGTAATCCGGGGGTCCGTCGGCGCACCAGCGCCGTCGCTGCGAGGACGGTGTCGATGTCGGGGTGCGCGGCGCTGCCCTTGGTGCTGAACGACAGCATCGCGACCACCGGCTCCTGCCCGGTGAGGCCGCGATGGGTGGCGGCGGCCGCGATGGCGATGTCTGCCAGCTCCGCGGCGGAGGGGGCAGGGACCACGGCGCAGTCGGAGAACGTCAGTTGTCGGCCGTCGGGCAGCAACATGAGGAACGCGCTGCTCAACGTCGTGATGCCCGGGGCGAGCCCGACAACGCGCAGTCCCGCCCGCAACACGTCCGGCGTCGGACGAGTCGCGCCCGCGACGCAGGCGTGCACGCGTCCGACGCGCACGGCAGCAGCAGCGACGAAGATCGGGTCGGCCGTGGCCGCGGGAATCCGCTCCGGGTGTCGCGCAAAGCCGGTTTCGAGCGTGGTCCGAACCGTGTCGTCGGACATGGCGTCGGCGAGGTCGACGATCAGCTCATCGGGGAGCTCCATCTCGTGGGTGTTCGCCGCCAGTCGGATCCGGGGCGCGTCCCCGAACAGCCGCGGTGCGACCAGCCCTTCCTCGTGCAGGCGGACCGCAGCGTGCAGCGCGCGCGGATCCTCGCCGTCGGGCAGCGCCACGGCCAGGCCCGCGCCGCGCACGGCGGCACGCCACCGATCGAGGATCTCGCTGCAATCAGCCCGCTGAGCGGCATCGACGAGGGTCATCAGAGGTTACCTCCGTGGACACGCACGTTGGGGGCCACCGAAGTACTCGGCGACCCCCAACGGCTGGCCCTGCCAAAGCAGGGCGGGGACTTCAGGGCTGAACGGCCTTCTCGACGTCGGTCAACATGGCGTCCACTCCGTGCAGCAGCTCGGAGAGAACCTCCTCGTCGGCCACCAACGGCGGAGAGATCATCAGCATCGGGGCGCCACGGTCGTCGCCACGCAGGATGACCTTGGTCCGGCGGAACGCTTCGGGCAGCACCTCACGCAGCACCGTGAGCGACTCGGCGTCGGTCAACTCACGGCCGCTGTGGTTGTCCGCCATCATCTCGATGGCGTAGAAGAAGCCGGTGCCCCGCACGTCCTTGACGCAGCGGTGCGCGTCCTTGAGCGAGTTGAGCGCATCGCGGAGCTTGGGTCCGTGGGTGGCGACGTTCTCCAGCACCTTCTCGTCCCGCATGGCGCTGATGTTGGCGACCGCGACCGCGGTGCTCACCGGGTGACCGCCCCAGGTCGCACCGTGGGTGAAGGTGCCGCCCTTCGGCGAGTCGTACAGCTCGGTGACCAGCTGTTCGCGGACAATCATGCCGCCCAGCGGGGCGTAGCCGGAGGTGGAGCCCTTGGCGAAGGTGATCATGTCGGGGACCACCCCGGTGACGCCGTGGCCGAACCAGTGACCGAGCCGACCGAAGGAGCAGATCACCTCGTCGGAGACCAGCAGGATGCCGTATTTGTCGCACAGCGCGCGCAGCGCCGGCCAGTAACCGTCCGGTGCGACCAGCGCGCCCCTGCCGTTCTGCACCGGCTCGGCGAAGACGGCGGCGATGGTCTCGGGACCCTCCTCGAGGATGACGGCCTCGACCTCGGTGATGCAGTCCAGCTCGGTGGCAGGGCCGCAGTCACCGACGAACCCGAGTGTGTTGGGCACGCTGCGGATTCCGGGAAGCAGCGGACCGAATGGGTCCTTGATCTTGGGGAGTTGGGTGATCGACAGGGCCCCCATGGTGGTGCCGTGGTAGGCCATCTCGCGGCTGATGATCTTGGTTCGCTCGGGAGCGCCCTGGCTGCGGTGGTACTGGCGTGCGAACTTCAGCGCGGTTTCCACCGCCTCGGAGCCGGAGTTGACGAAGAAGGTGGTCTCGAGGTCGCCGGGCGCCAGCTCGGCGATCAGGGTTGCCGCCTCGATGGCCGGTACGTGCGCCGAACCCCAGTTGCTGGCGTAGGCCAGGGTCCCGACCTGATCGGCCGCGGCCTTCGCGATGTCGGCGCGCCCGTGGCCCATGTTTACGCAGAACAGGCCCGCCAAACCGTCGAGGTGGCGCTGCCCGGTGGTGTCATAGAGGTAGGAACCTTCACCGCGGACGAACACCGGGAACTCGCTCTCCCAGGTGTCCTTGCGGGTGAAGTGCGGACCTAGGTGTCGGCGAGCCTTTGCTCGCAGCTCCGTGTCATGCACCTGACGACCTCCTTCGCGATGTGAATTCCGATGAGACAACTGTGACCACTCGTCCGAGTGGTTACCAGAGCCAGACGACGACCCAGTCATGGGTCCAGGACTGGACCTGTCGACGCGTCCGCTTCTGGTTCTTTGCGGAGCCACGAGAAAGGTCTCATGCTGGTTGACAACGGTTGCGCACGTCGGTTCCTGGCAATTGGGGCGGGCGGCAACCCCCAGAAACGGAGGTGTCAGATGAGGATCGGTGTTCCCAAGGAAGTCAAGAACCACGAGTACCGCGTAGCCGCCACGCCGGCAGGTGTTCATGAGCTGGTGGCCGGTGGTCATGACGTGTTCATCGAGAGGGGGGCGGGGGAAGGCTCCTCCATCAGCGATGGTGACTACGCCGCGGCCGGCGCGAAGATCCTCGACAGCGCTGACGAGGTTTGGGGCAACGCCGAGATGGTGCTCAAGGTCAAGGAGCCCATCGCGCAGGAGTACCACCGCCTGCGCAAGGACCTGATCCTGTTCACCTACCTGCACCTGGCGGCCAGCGCGGAGTGCACCACAGCGCTGGTCGACGCGGGCACGACATCCATCGCCTACGAGACGGTTCAGCTCCCGGACGGCTCACTGCCGCTGCTCTTCCCGATGAGCGAGGTGGCCGGACGCCTGGCCCCGCTGGTCGGTGCGCAGTGCCTGAGCCGGATGGCCGGTGGACGAGGTGTGCTCATCGGCGGGGTGTCCGGGGTGGCCCCGGCACGAGTCGTGGTGATCGGGGCCGGTGTGTCCGGCATGAACGCGGTCGCCGTCGCCGAGGGCACCTGGGCCGACGTGGTGCTCTTCGACAAGAACGTCGACAAGCTCCGTGCCGCCGACCGGATGTACCAAGGGCGCATCCG
>JAABUO010001332.1_pt1 | contig 32867 bp, 53 predicted proteins | sample 5559291 | NCBI WGS metagenome assembly JAABUO01 (sample SAMN10711878, study PRJNA513372) | rock metagenome | isolation source: Antarctica rocks | place: Antarctica: Victoria Land, Finger Mt sud | reverse complement strand
GCCCCGGGCTGATGCTCGCGGCGCGGACCCCGGCAGGGCAGCTGCCGGCGCGACGCGACCTGGCGCGCGTGGCCGGCCTGGGCCTGTGCCTGTACTTCAACCAGCTGTTCTACATCATCGGCATCGACCTGTCCGGCGTGGTGGTGGCGACGTGCATGCAGCCGACGATCCCGGTGTTCACGGCCGCGATCGCGGTCGCGCTGCACCTGGAGGCCGGCTCCGCGCAGAAGCTGGCCGGCATTGGCCTGGCCGTTGGCGGCTCCATCTGCATGGCGCGCCCCATCCGCGCCGCCGGCGCGCCGCGCCCGGGCTGGCCCTGGCGGGCGCGCTCCGAGCGCGGCACATCCAGCACGCGCAGTGACATAGCTGGCAGTGCAGTGGGCGATGATTGAGCTACCGTGAGAGTTGTCGCCGCGCCACGGACAGCAAAGCGTCGCTCAGGCAGGCTGTGAGTGCGGGGCATGTGCGGAAGCCTGTCCACGCGTGCGCGGCTGCACCTCCTCTGCCCCGCGGAGTGCACAGCGTGTGAGGTGCCGTGCATCGTGGGCCACGCCGGAGTGATGCGCGGTCAGGGCCACCCGACACGCTCGGGTCCGGCGCGGCAGGTGCTGGGCGGCGTGGGCGGCCACCACAGCGCGGCCGAGGGCCGCAACATGCTGCTGGGCAACGCGTGCCTGCTGCTCAACACGCTCGCCATGGCGCTCTACTACCTGACGTGCGCGGCCCCGCCTGCTGCGCGCATGCATGCGCTGCCGGCGCGCCGCCCGCCGGCCATGGACGGCTGGCCGCCATCCAGACATGGTGCTGTCATGCGAACCAGGGGCAGGGGCACGGACCTGCGGACGCACTGCCGCGGGCGCCAACGCGAGCCCGGCGGGCTCATGCTCGGCCGGGCTGTGGCCAGCCGTCCTTGGTGAACTCCCTGGCGGCGCGCGGAGCGGCCACAGGAGGTCCTCGCCGCGGCGCTGCGGCGGCAGCAGGGTCGGGCGCCGAGCGGCCGCCGCCGCGCCGCGCAGGGCGAAGCAGCTGGTGGGCCTGTATCCGGCGATGTGCATCGCGGCCTGGGCGTACATCACGGCCGCGCTGGCGATGGGCACGACCGCGCTGCTGTTCGTGGAGCGGTCCGGCTGGGAGGTGCCCGGCGCGCTCGCGGGGCCGCTCGCGTACTGGATCATCGTCTGCAGCGTGGCCGGCTACTACGTGGTCACCTGGGCCACGCAGCACCTGCCGGCCTCGCAGGCGCGCCGCCGGCCCCGCGCGCGCGCGCGTTTGCGGTGCCTGCTATGGGACCCGGGCCTGGCAGCGACGCGGCGCGCGCCTGCCTGGCCCGCGGCGGGCGCTCTCTGGATGCCTGAGCGATGAAACCCCTTGTATTGCACGCACCACAACATCCCATGCGTGCAGCCATGGAACGCAAAAGTCATGGGGAGCTCACAGCCGCCTGGTTGCCTGCCCCCACGCCGTCCCCGTGTCACTTGAGCACGTCCGCTGCTGCGAGATGCGGGCCACGAGTGTGTGGGACCGCCTCTGCTCGGGGCGCGCGCCCCGGCGGCCAGCTTGTGGCGCCTGGTGCCAGGTCGCTGCTGCCGCCGGTGCCGCGCGGGAGGCGCTGCTGCCCGCCGGCGAGCGCGCCGCCGCTCACTGCGCGCGCGCGCGCATGCAGGTCGCGAGCTTCCAGTGCCTGCAGCCGTTCGTGGGCACGCTGCTGGCGTTTGCGGTGCTGGGCGAGGAGCCGAGCGCGTGGGACCTGGGCGCGGTCGGTGTGCTGCTGGGCCTGGTGCTGGTCGTCAGCGACAAGCACGACCTGCAGGCGCGCCCCCATGGGTGTAGGGTTAGGACTAACTCTCAGCACTGCTGGGGCTGTTGCTGGGCGTCGGCAACAGGTGCGACCTACAGGCATGCGGCGCCGTGCCGCGCCCGGGCCCGCTGCCCCAGATTGCTCGCAAGAGCGTGGCCGCCAGCATGGGTTCGGAAGCAGGACTTGCAGGCGCATGCCGCACAGCCGCGCCCTGGCTGGCCGAGGCGTGCGCTCGCAAGCGCAGTGGCTCGAGCTGGCAGGGAGCAGAGTAGCCGGCATGTTGGCCGGCTGCAGCAGCGAACCAGGGCCGGCGCGGCCACGGGCGCCAACTGGCTGGGCGCCGAACAAGCGGCCAATGCCAGCCCAGGCTGCGCAAGCTCGGCTGTGTCTGTCCCGGCGAGTGCGGAGGTGACCGGACTCTCTAATGGGGCGAGCGGGGCACGCAGGCGGGCTCGGCAGCGCTGGTGGGCAGCCTGCGGCGCATCCTGAGCCAGCAGCAGCTGTCGCTGCCGATGAAGGCGGTGCCGGCCGCGGCTGCCGCGGTGTCGCTGAAGGGCCGCGCGCGGCCGTACAAGGCCACCGCCAAGGCGGACAAGCCGGCCGGCAAGCCCGGCAAGCTCCGGCGCGACGAGCTGCCGCCATAGCTGGGGTTAGGGGTAGGGTTAGGCCTGCCCTGCCGGCCGCCGTCCCATGAGCGCCGCCCTGGGCCGGCCGTTCATCGCCTCCCCGCCTTCTGTGTGGCGCGGGAGGCGCGGCCGGGGGCGCGGGCCGGCCGCCGGCGCGCTGAGAGCCCGTTCCCGGCGGCCGGAGGGCCTGGCTGGGAAGCGGCCGCAGGCGGCGGCCCGCCCGAGCCCGGCCCGTGTCATCTGCTTTCGCTGACGCCCTGCGCCGCCCGGGGCTTGCTGTCCGGGCGACCCCCACGCGCGTGCTGCTCCGCCCTCAGAGTGTACCGGTTCAACGTGCTGCGACCAGTCTGCTTCTGTGCTAGAATTGTGTGTCTGAACGCTTGCGCAGCCTCGCTGCCAGTTACATATGCCCGCTAAGCTCGGTCCGAGGCAGGTGAGGGAGCTGCAGTGCTGACGGTGGCGTGTCTAGCCGTGTCTAGCCCTGTCACTGTTACACCATGTCACACTCCTGAGCTGTTTCCGGTAATGCCGGGCACCTAGACCAAAAACCCCTGCCGCAGTGCACAGTGCCAGTGCAGCATCTCCCCTTTCCCTGCTCAGACAGTTTTCATATATTGCTTCTTGGCAAAGGCTCGCCTGGTGCCGTCGCAATTAAACGCCCCCCCTGCGGCAGCACAGAAGATAAGCCAGGCCGCAGCGCATGGTATGTTGGTTTTGAGTTGGCTTCAACAGGCTCCGCTGCTCCATGCAGAGGGGTAGGGCCCACCTGCGCACTCGAAGGCCATGGGCTCGTCCCGCTGGCGCAGCTTCCGCACCACGGCAGCACCACCGGCACGATGGTCGCGCTGCTGCGGGCGCGCACTGCCTGCTCCGGCACAGCCGCAAGCGCCCCTGCCTGGGACGGCTCGCGGCCGGGCTGCCCGCCGAGCACGCCCGCTGCCTTTGCGCTCAGCGTGCTGGAGCCTGACCACTAGCGTCTCTTGTCAGCGCGCATTCTAGGCCTAGTCGCGCCATGCTCCCACCCGGACGCTGGCACCGAGAGCTTACGCGGGCTGGCGCGGAGGGCGACTCACCTGCAGCACTCAGCAGCATGGCCGCCAACGCTGCGCGGCGCGCCAGCCGGTGGTCGGCCGCAGGCGTTGCAGCGCCCTGGCTTGGTGGCCGGGACGGAGCGGGTGTGCGGTGCGCACACACGCGCCCGGAGCCGTGCAGTGCCTGTGCTGGCGCAGCCGTCTTGGGCAGGCACCCCATTGCGCCGCAAGCGTCCGACTTTTAGGTGCTCGAGCCTGTCCCGCGCTTTACACTCCACTTGAATGCCCCCTAACCCGGCTGACACAGGGTTCAACACTTGGAATCCTGGAATGGCGGCGTTCCAGCACCGCTCGGGTGCCATCGAGCATTGCCCAACGCACTACACACCTATGCTATGGCAACAGACCCTTCACCACAGGTGTTCACCTGTTGTGCACAGGGCAAGATCTCTGGCACTGTGCAAGACCGCCTGAGGGTGGGAAGCAAGAACTGAGCAACACATGACGGGCTTGGCTGTTTAGTATGGCCTTGGAGGGCAGCAGTGGCAGGCTGGAGGTGCGCGCTCTACAGCGGCCCAAGCCTGCTCCAGCAAGCCTGCTCCAGCAAGCTCATAGTATCGTCACTAAGCAGCTCACCCAGTGTACCATAGTAAGCCAGGGCTAGTGCGTGCAGGAGGAGGCGGAAGAGAAGGTATACCACCTCGTCATAGTAGGCGCCGGCCGCGCGGCGCTGCACCTTGTGGCGCGCCTGCCGCCTGCCATCCTCGCAGTGCGCCCACGCCAACTTGGAAAGAAGTTGGCTCAGTGTTGCTCGTGTTGCTTGCAGAGACTGATGAGGCAGCCTGCTCCCAAGCTGCGCTTCGACCTGGACAGGGGTGCCTGCTGGCTGCTGAGGAGGCGGCTGGCCTGCCGGGCGCAGGCGACGCGGGTGGTCGACGAGCGCGGCGAGTGGCTGGCGGCCTGGCGCGCGCGGCACGCGCGCTGCGGCTCTGCGCACCTGCGCTCGCCGGTCACGCAGTGCGTGCACGCCGCGCCCGGCGCGCTCGCCGCCTACTGCGCGCAGCACGGCCGCGAGCAGGTCCGGCCTGCCCTGGCGCGCGCGGTTGTGAGGTCCGGCCTGTCCCGCGCGCGCCGTTGTGGGGGTCCACAGCAAAGTTGAGTATTTCAATGTGCTGTGCGAATTAAGGAACATGCGGCGCAAGCTCGCGGCCAGGCAATGAACAACAGGCACAGCCGTCGCCCCCACCTCCGCGCAGCATTGTTAGCATGGCCGGGTGGCTTTGTGGCCATAGGCTGAGCAGTAACAGCCAAACATCCACACTTGGCTGCAGGTGAGCGAGCTTCCATGCGGCGCGCTGAAGTGAGGCTGAGAAGCAGCCTGCCTGTCATTGTCAACTTAGCAGGAAGGGCCGAGATGTGTGCGGGGCGACAGGATCTGGTGCGCGGCAGCAGCGCGTTCGTGGCGCGGCCAGCGCCGGCGCTGTTTGCAGACTTCTGCCATGCAGAGGTGCTGGCGGGGCTGCCGGCGGGCGTGCGCGCGCCCCTGCACGGCGCCGTCACGGCCGTGGCCCACCTGCCGGCCGGCCAGCTCGCCGGCCCTGCAGGTACGCCGCCTGTGCAGCTCGTCGCTATGCCCTGCACAGCCGTGAACTGATCCAAAGCTTGGCACGGGCGCCGGGCAGGGCGTGTGACACCTCGGAGCGAGATGGCCTCAACTATGCGCATGTCGTGCCGTGGGTTTGCCCCATGATCCGAGCTCAAGTGGGTGTATGCCGGCCGCAGACGAGGGCTGCCGTGTGCTGCTGGCCGACGGGCGCGCGCTGCGCGCGCGCGCCGTGGCGTACTGCGTCAACGTCCGCGCGCCGCTCGTGCCGGCCTGGGCGCGGCCCTGGCTCGGCGCGCCGCTCGCGCCGTGCATCTCAGCGGCGCAGCACGCCGATCCTGATCCCCAGAGCCTCGCCGCGCCCGGCGCACCTTCCAACGGTCTGGCCGGCGACGAGAAGCGGGCAAACGGAGCGGGCGCGCAGCTGCGCCGCTCAGCCGCAGCGCCAGCTCAGTGCGGACCGACAGGCGGCGCGCAGCGGGCAAACGAGAAGGTTGCACCATGCGGCGGGGCGGCTGCAGGACCTGCAGGGTCTGGTGAGGCCGGCATGCTGCAGCTGGCCGGCGCGGTGGACGTGCGCGCGCCCAGCACGGCCGCGGCCGTGGCGGGCCGCTCGGTGGCCGTCGTGGGCGGCGGCATGACCGCCGCGGCGCTCGCGCTGGCGGCCGCGCGGCTGGGTGCCGCGCGCGTCGTGCTGCTCGCGCGCGCCGCGCTGGTCGTCCAGGAGTTTGAGTGCGAGGTGCGGCGGAGCGGGCCGGCCGGGCGCCGGGATGAGCACGGCACGGCAGCGGCGCCCTCATTGCAATCATGCACCTGCCGCTCATGCTTCGTCACTCTCGCCCAGATTTGTCAGAGTCGCGCTTCGACCTGCTCAGCGTGCAAGTGCTGTGCATGTACGCATCTGTTGCGCCAGGGCGCACCCGACCACAAAGAGCCCTCGTGCGCGCCTTTCTTCCTGCCCACTTTCATGCGGCTGCATGCCAGGTGGGCTGGTATGGCAGCAAGCGGCTGGCGGCGTACGCGCGCGAGGCCAACCCGCGTGCGCGGCTGCGCGCGGCGCGCGGCGCGCGGCCGCAGGCGAGCATCGATGTGCCGACCGCGCAGGCGCTGCAGGTGCCTTGGCGCATGCCTGTCTCAATGCGGCTCAGCGGAGTGGCTTCATGAGCTCTGGCGAGGGTGTCAGATGTTGTTCAAAGTACATCCCGTCTGCATGCCAGCGTCTCTCTCAGGGCAGGCATCCAGGATGGCATGAACAGGCTGCCATGATGTGGGGACGCGCCACACACCGCGCTTGATGCTTGAAGCATTCCTGCGTGACGCGAAGCCGTTGCTTGTGAGGTGCGGGTCAATGACACCGCACCTCATGTGTGGCGGCAAGCCGCGTGGGCGCAGGGCGTGAGCCGCGCTGCTGCGCCCCGCGGCAGGCCGCATGCGCAGACGGGCGGGTGTGCGTCGTGGAGCGCCGCGAGGTGCGCGCGCTCCGCCGCGACGGCGGCGCGTGGCGCCTGCAGACCGCGCCCGTGCGCGCGCCGCCTGGCCCCGTACCTGCGCTGCCCCCCGGCGCCGCCTACTTCACCCCGCGCGCGGCTGCCGCCCTGCCGTCTGAAGCAGCGGCCGGCCCTGCCGGTGACGAGGCGAGAGCGCCAGCGGCTGCCGCCGCGTCGCCGGTCATGCGCTGCAGCCCGGAGGCAGGCGGCAGCGCGGCGTGCTGCGGCGGCGCGGGCGCCGCCGATGCCGCGGCCGTGAGTGCGCCGGCGCCGCGCCCTGGCCCTGAACCTATTAAACCCTGCAGCGCGGCGCCGGACGCGGAGGGCTGTTTGCGAGCGGATGTTATCTGGCTGGCGACGGGCGGCGCTTACGACGCGGCCGCCGACCCCGTGCTCGCCGCGCTGCAGCGCTGCGCGGGCACGGCCACGCGGCTGCTGGGCGGCTACCCCGAGCTGGCCCGCGGGGCGCCGCCGGGGCCGGGGCTGACGGCGGCGGCGCCACTGCCGCCGCCTGCGTGGCCCGGCCTGCCGCTGTTCCTGCTGGGGCGCGGCGCGCTGCTGGCGGTCGGGCCGGGCGCAGGTGCGGCGCCTTCAGCGCACGTGCGACGTGCCGTTTCCTCTCACCGAAGCTGGGCATGGTGAGTGTCAGTGGAGTGCTGCACGCGCGCGGTCTGCGCTCCGAGCGCGATCGTCTACGCCGCCCTGCTGCGAGCGGCGCCAGCGGCTTGCACACCTGCAGGGCACTGGCTCGCAGCCTTCACTGGGGTGCCGCATCCGTTGCACGCTGTTCTCCCTGGAGAGGCCATGACCACCAGGCGCCTGAACGAGTGCGGGAAGCAGGCGAGCTGCCCGGGATGCGCCTGGCCGCGGAGCGCACCGCGGCCTACCTGGCGGCCGCGCGCACGCGCGCTGGCGCGCCGGAGGCGCCACCCTGGGCCGCCGCGGCCGCCGCGCTGGGCGCCGAGCGCGGGCGCGCTGACGCGGACCTGCCGCTGGAGGGCCACGGGCCGCTGCCCGCGCTGCCGGCGGCCCGGGTGCGCGCAGCGCTCTATCCTGCGCGCGCGGTCGCCGCGCTGCATGATAGACGCGCGGGACTGGGTCCGCTCCTGCCCACGCAGAGGCAGCCATCCGTACCTGCCTGAGCAACCATCGCGACCGCTGCGCCGTGCGCGTCAGGCAGGCTGTGCGGCTGGGCCGCGCAGGGCGGCGCGGCCGGGGTCCTGCTGACCCGTATGTCGGGGCTTGGTCGATGTGCGCCTGCACTGGAGTTGCTGCCACCCGCGCCCGCCGCAGCTCGCATACTGTAGCACCTTGTGCACAAGGTGCTACAGCACCTTACAGCTTGTGCTGAGAGGCGCGCCAGGCGGGCCTGCGCGCGCCGGGCACGCTGGACGTGCGCGACCTGGACGCCGCGCTGCCGCGCGTGGAGGTGGCCGATTACCGCTGGGCCGACGACGGCTTCGAGCTGTGCATCACGCTGCCGCTGGGCGAGCCGGTGCCGCGTGAGCAGGCGCGCGGGGTCTCTCCGGTGGTGCCCGAGGCTTCGTGTGTGGAGCCTCCCACTGAGGAGCCTTTTAGGCATGCATGGCAGCAGCTGCCGAGGCCGCATCTGGGGCGGCGCTGGAAAGTGGGCATCGGCTGGGCAGAGCAGAGGCTGTGGGCACGCAGCCTCGCTGCACTATGAGCACAGGCCGTCAGAAAAATAATGAGGGTGACTGCTGGCCTGACATGCTGGCCTGACGGCGCGCAGCGCCTGGTCTGCGCACAGCATGCAGGCCCGGCCCGCGCAAGGTGCTGGGGCGCCGTCAGGGCAGCGTGCCTGGTCCGGCGCGCCGCAGCACGCTGCGGCGTCAGCGGTTGCGCTGACGCCCCTGACGCGGCGCAGGTGCGCACGCTATTCGCCGAGCGAGCCGTGGAGGTGTGGGCGGTGGGCTCGACCGCCGCTTACCACCTGCACCTGCCGCGCCTGTACGGCCGCACGCTGCCGGTGCCCGCCCACGGCCGCGTGCGCGGCCGTACGATGCGCTGTTCTTCTGAGCGGACTGGCTTGGGCTGCCTGCCCCCCACGAGCTGCCTGTTTGTAAAAGCCAGCAGCGCCCCTCCGATCCTGCGCGCTCCATGTAGCTACTCCCGACCAGGCAGGCCGCGCTGAGGTGGGCTCGGGGCCGGGCGCCGGCGGCAGGCGCGCGCGCGTGTCAAGGTGAACACTGCGCGGCGGCACGTGTATGTTTTGCTGCACAAGGAGGCGGACGCGCCGTGGCGCTTCATACGCGGTTGACGACGGCCGCATAAGTTGCCTGGTGTTACCTTGTAACCACCATACCCTACTAGGTAGACCTCCGACACACTCTGGCGAGATGCTGGCAAGCACTTTCGCCTCACGTTGCGGCGAGAGTCAGTCTGCACCCGTGTGTTGAAAGAAGCTCAGGTATGCGCTGTCAATCTACGGGATGAGCAAACAGCTCTCACGAGTCAAGCACAGCGCGTATCTCTGCCTGTGTAGCGTGCTTGGCATAGACGCTGAGCGCAAAGCGCCGCCCGCCTATCTTGCGGGGTTCACACCGACAGCGTTTCTGGCAGCCGCGGACGTGGTGCTGCAGCTGCGCGACGGGGCGCGCCTGCCCGCGCACAGCCAGCTGCTGGCTAGCACCTCGCCGATCCTGTGCGACATGGTCAACGTTGCTGCCAGCCAGACGCCCGCGGGCAGCAGGGCAGAAGTACCGCTTCAAGACTTCTCAGAAGTGGAGGCTGTCGAAGTGCTCAAGGTGCGTACTTGTTTAAGACCACTGCAGGATTAGGCGTGATGTCAGGACTGACCCGGTTGGTACAGGCTCTGGCCAGGCACCTGATGCTGGGGGCCCTGTTTCCAGGCCTTATGATCCTATGATCTGACTGCACGTTCCACTGCAGGTCGTCTATCCTGCAACAAGCAGCGAAGCGCTGAGAGACGACATCTCCCCACACGACAGGAGAAGGCAGGCTGCTGCCATGCAGCAAGCACTCGCTCTCTTGCAGTGGGCTCACAAGTTCGGCCCCGATAAGCACGTCCAGCGCGCCGAGCGCTTCCTGTGCGAGCGCATGCGGCTTATGACCACCGTGCGGTCCCAGACTTGTCACCTGAATGCGCTTACATTGCATGCGCTGCACTGCGCGAGACAGCGCTCTGACCTTCCGCAGGTGAAGGGCAATCACCGGAGCTTTGAGGTGGACATCATCTACGAGTGCTGGGCGGTCGCGGACAGGCTGAGCCTGCACTCGGTTGCAGGACACTGCGAATGGGCCCTGGCAAAGATGTGGGGGGAACGGAGTGTGTATGCGCGCGCGTCAATGCTGAGCCCGGGCGCAGTGCACCGCATTGCACGCAGCCTATGCATCGGGCTGGACGCCTCATGCGAGGGGCTACAGGCAGTGCTGTCAGTTCCATTGCCTCTAGGGAATGTGGGACCCTCCCAAATGAAGAAAAAGCTGAGAGAGGTGACTGAGGCGAGCAACGACCTGACTAATACAGGCACTGCTGCTGCCATGGTGCGGTGGCGCATGTCCGAGGCAGAGTAGATAAAAACACTGGCGGCAGACCATGGGTGCCTGGTGACATGGCTTGGTGCTTAGCTTGCAACGGCACTTTGTACGTGGCGCAATCATGGCCACTAGCAGCCATGTCGCACTGCCGGCACCCATTTATGTTTGGAGCCTGCGCGCGCTAGGTTCTTGTCGCCTGCACCCGGCATTTGGCGGGTCTCCGCAAATCAAAACATGCCGCCAAGCTGAGTTGGCTGCATGCCGCCCCTGAGCCCTGAGTGGGTGCATGCACGGCCGCTACATTGTCCTCATGTATGCACACGTCTGCTGGGTTCTTCTTATCATGTATACACTCATGCAGCGTGGTTGTGCCCGGACAATAGCTGGCGCGCTACGGTGTCTGCCTCTTACATGGGCGTGTGCCGCTGCACACAGTTACAGCCTATTATACTGCACATATGCCCATTTGAGTAGTTTTCAGTGCTTGCCTTAGCGTCGCGCTGAGGCGATTGCCTGACTTTGAGGTTGTATGTCCGGATTGCTGGATGCTTTTGCTCTTGCCAGGTTGCTATGCTGCGCTTGCCTTCAACGCCACTTGTGCAATAGCATGTGTCTCGTCCACCTGCCCCTGGGTAAGTGACTTGCATAACTTGTCACATGAGACCCGCTCTGCAGTGGGCAAATCATTTGGGAAAATGTGTGTGTGCACCTTGCACACGTGCGTGGCCGCTCACTGGCGCTAAGATATGCGTGCCGCATTCTGGAGTTCATGTATCTCCAGGTCAGGAAGACGCATACCATGCCTCATTGGCTGAGATGATCGTCAGTTGCTACATGAAGTTGTTTCCGTGTGAGTTAGGGGCATGCTTCTCCTCCTCTGCTTGGAGAGCACAGCTTCTCTTCAGCAGCCCTACCTGGCTGAACAGGTCTGTGAAATGCAGCAGGTTCAAACAGTGGCAGCACCTGAATTTGCACCTGTGATAGCTTTCAACCCATGCCAATACACACCAGCTGCGCAAAGCCCGCTGCTGCCTGCACGCGCCAGCAGGGGCGTGCTGAGCGTGCAACTTTTGGGGTGGCCCTTTTTCTGCTGGCTTGAGGGTGCCGCTCAGCTGTGCACCACAGCGCCGCCAGTTGCCCGTGTCGGGCAAACAGGTGAGGAGGGGAGCGCACGGCAGACCCTCCTTCGACATGCATGGCAGTGACTGCTACCGAGGGTGGGGCCAAGTGCACAGCTGCTGAGTTTTCTGTGCTTTCTTGCTCGCACTGCATGTCATGTCATCCAAACAGTGCACCATAATATAAACGCCACGGCCGCCACAGACACCGTGAGCGCGCTGTTTAATGACCCTGAAGTACTGACAGCCGTGGCTGGTGCAGGTGCGCGTATACTCTGCCTTGCGACTTGTGGAGGTGTGGGTGGGGCTGCTGCTACTGCAAACTACCTGGACCAGCCGCGCCCCTGCAGCAGCAGCAGCTGGTGACCTCTTACGGCCAGGTGCTTTGATGTGCATCACGCTCTTAACTACTGTTCACTCCAAACTTTTTTCTCGGCTTTCTGCGTGTGAATGCACACACGATTTCTCACGGCCTTGGCCTAATGGTCGAAGGAAGGCTCTGAGTATGCGCGCCTTTCGGCGCACCCATGCGTGTTAGGGTAACTTAAAACTTCTAGCCAGCTAGGGCTGCTTAAGCAACGGGTGTCTGAATATAGCAAATATTCAGTCATCCCGTAAGCGGCCAGTTGGCTGATACACGGTTGTCCTAATTCAGTCATTCATCCCGCAGAGTCATCGGCACATCTTCAGGCATGCCAGGATGCAGGTCCAAGCTGGCTACATGTCGGAGCTCGCAGCTCGCTGGCTTCGAGCGCCAGCTTCCGCCGTGTCAACCTCTGTCTCTGTAGGACACAAGTCTCTACGTTCACCTGTTGCCTGAGGAGGGCAGACCTGAGCGAGCACTCAGCTCTCCAGGCACATCAGCGATTGCCACTGCCTGTCAGTCTGCCATGGCTGAGAAGGTAGCGCCGCACGCCTACCTTGCAGACTTCACACCAGCAGAGTTTCAGGCAGCAGCAGACGTGGTGCTGCAGCTGCGCGATGGGGCGCGCCTGCCCGCGCACAGCCAGCTTCTGGCGAGCACCTCGCCGCTCCTGTGCGACATGCTGAAGGTTGCTGCCAGCAGTACGCCTGCAGGCAGCAAGTCTGTCCTACAGCTCGAAGATTTCTCCGAGCAGGAGGCCATTGACGTCTTGAAGGCGCGTGCTCCTGGTGAAGTTCAGGCAGGTCAGGATAGCGTCCCGAGTGGTTCAGGCTTACCTTGCACTTGTCCGCCTCTGACCTGCTTCACAGTGGAGGGCGTACTCGATGACACTTTAGGCAAGGTAGTTAAGCTGCACTGCTCTCCCGCAGGTCGTCTATCCTGCGACGAGCAGTGAAGCGCTGTCATTCAACGTCTCACCATGGCAGGCTGCTGCCATGCGGCAAGCACTCGCTCTCTTGCGGTGGGCTCACAAGTTTGGCCCCGAGGAGCACTTCCAGCGCGCCGAGCGCTTCCTGTGCGCGCAGATAGAAGATGTGGCAACCGTGCGGCCCCAGCACTGGTCACCTTACATGCGCTGGCACTGCACACGTTGCAGTAGTGAGCCAGCGCTTTGACTTGCTGCAGAAGGAGCCCGAGCACCAGAGCTCTGAAGTGGACATTGTCTTCAAGTGCTGGGCGGTCGCGGACAGGCTGGGCCTGCACAAGGTTGCAGCGCACTGCGAGTGGGCCATGGCGCATATGTGGGTGGTAGTGAGTGTCCGCACGCGCGCCGCGCTGGAGCTGAGCCCGGGCGCGGTGCGTCGCATCGCGCGCAATATGCGGGCCCGCATTGATGCCGGACATAAGGAGCTGCTGCGTGCTCTGCCATATGCAGAGGGTCTCTTGCCTTGTTCGAGCGAAGGCATAAAAAGAAAGCTGGTTCCAAAGTTGGAGAACGTACACTGGTGCCTGACAGCAGCAGCGCCTGCCTGCACCATGACGCGATGGCGTATCAGCGAGGAGAGCACGCCGAGCACATGGCGGCAGACCGTGGGTGCCGTGGTGACATGGCTTGGTTGTCGATATCGCATCAGCACTTGATATGGGCGGCGCAGTCCTGGCCGCCAGCAGTCATGGAGGTCGCACTGCTTGCACCAGACCATCTTCAGAGCCTGTGCGCGCCTGCTTCCTGCACTTGTGGCACTTGTCAGCGAATACTGATACTCTGGCATGCCAACCCTGAGCCCTTGGTGGCTGCATGCACGTCTGCTGAGATGCGCACGATCTCAGTAGATGCATGCGGTTCTGCCTGCACAGTTGTTCGTTCGGCTGGTTTTGGAATGCTTGCCTGCATGTCGCGCAGAGTGATTATATGTATGCGCAGCTGAGCGCTTGGCCTCGTAGTGCTGCATGCTTTTGCTGCTGCCGGTAGCTTTGCTTTTGCGGGCAAAGTAAGTTGTAGACCCATGGGTTGTGCGTCTGCACCAGCAGTATGCTCTGCGCCCTGCTCCCTAGTCAGTGAGCACAGAGGCGCTCTGTAAGGTATTGCAAAGCAACATGTTGCTGATATGATTGTGTGCAAACACTGCCGCGCGCTTCAAGTCCATTTTGCAGACATGTGTGACACTAAATGCTTGCCAGCTGTGCGCCCCTCATGACTGCCCGCCAGGTCGGCAGAGCCAACAGACACTGCCCACCTTCTGAGAGTGAACGGTATGTTGCCGCCGAGCTGGAGATGAGCCAAATACCAACTAGCATCTGGCTTGGCAGACAATGTTGATGATAGTTGTACTATAGGAGTAGTCTGCTACAAGTGCGCACTGACTGATCAGTGCGGCCAGGACTGGCCTGTATGTAGAAGCGGGCATGGCAAAGCCGGAGCATCCTTACGGTTAGCGCACCTGGACCGCCCACCTGTCAGAGCACTCGCCTCATGCAAGGCGCAGCTGGACCCAGCTATAGTGCGGAGTCGCCACTGCCTGTCATTGCGCCACGCGGGCTCGCACGCGACGGACTCGTTAGGTGTGCGCGTCCTGGACGCGGCGCCGCCGCGCATGCAGGTGGCCAGCTGTTGCTGGGCTGACAACTGCTTCGAGGCGGCCATTCAAGCAGCTGCCGGGCGAGTCCACGCCGCGCGTGCATGTGAGGTGGGGCCTTGGCAGAGGACCCTTTCAAACATGCATCTCCTGAAGCTGCCAGGACTGCGTACTGGGCGTGCGTGTGGTTGACTGATATGAGGGCTGACTGCGCGAGTGACACAGCATGGCCCAGCGGTCATGCTGTGAAGCGAAGACGAGACATTTGCTTTATGATGTGGATGTCGGTGTCAAGCTTGCCAGTACGGCACCCTGCGCGGAGTGGCGTGCTCCTGCTGGAGTGCCGGAAGGGCAGTGTGCTAGGAAAGGCATGCGCTGCAGCAGCACAGGGACACAGGCACGTCAGCGGAAAGATGCCCATATGGCTGGCCTTTTGTGCTTGCTACCGTGCTGCGCTGGGGTGGTTGCCTAGTTATGTGGGTGTATGTTCGCGAGGCTGAGCGCTCTGCATTGCATTGCTGCATGCTTTTTGCTGTTGCTGGGATGTGTTGCTGCGCTTACACGCGACACCACTTGTGCGAAAGTGTCTGTCTCGTCCTTGGTTGCCCCGGGCCAAGAGACCTGCACAAGTTGTTGAGGAAGCAGGCGCTCTGAAATGAGCAAGGTAATCTTGTACATGGAACTGTGTGACCCATGTAGACAATACGTTGCAGCCACGAGACGCGCAAGTGCCGCAGGTGACGCCTGTGGGACGCCTGTGGCACGTTACATGCTGTCGTCTGTGCTTCAAGCACAGGAGGCAAAAGAGTGGAAGAACTGACATTATGCATACGCATTTTTGCACATGGGGGCCTTTGGCTATCCAATAGACAGAGCATGCACAAGGACTTTTATGCCCTGCCTGGACTGGCAGAACGGATGCACTCTGCAATTCTGTTCACACTCGGCAAAGCGTCCCGGCAAGAATAAAGGCACTAACCCAAGCAAGCAAGCACACCAACACTTCAAGCAAGCACACACTCATCGCTAAAGCGATGGCTAAAGCCAGATCAGCAACTGTGCGAATACATGCAGACATGCCAGCCGGGACATTGGAGCCATCAGCATACTGCACATGCTTTCACAGACATGCATGCAGCCACCCCGGGGTTCTGAGAGCCCGCATGCTGCCACCTCTGCTTCAGCTGCCCATGACATTTCAGCATGTGCACAGCAGCCAGCAATTGCCGGCTGTTGGCCTCCGCCAAAGATTGTTTGACGTGTCGTGAGTGCAAAGTATGCAGACAGGGAGCGCGCTGTGAATAGACAGCCGGTGCCAGGCAGTAAAGCGCTCCCGGCTGCTCATCCAGTCATAGCACTGCTAATGCGTGCAGGTGTGCACTCGATGGCCACGCGGCCTCACAGATGGCCCCTTACTGTCTGCCGCGAACTCTGCCTACTTGGGGTTGCCCATGCGCCACTGCAGCATGGTCGCGGCAGGCGTCTCCGCTTCTTTCAGGTGCATTTCCAGATTGTTCAATTGAATTCCCAAGATATGCCTGTCGTGAGCAGCTAAGCTCCGTTTCGCCCTTGGCGCCTCTTGGCGTGCACCACGTGTGCCGGCGCACAGGGCGCCCAGGCTGCGCGCGACGCGCTGCAGCGCGCCTTGGCTCAGCTCGAGCACGGCGCGCAAGTGCACACCCTCCGCGCTCCACAGCACTGTCATGGCCCACTCGCAGTCTGCTGCGAGCGCGTGTGCGCTCAGCCTGTCCGCAATCGCCCAGCACTCGAAGAGGACATCGTAGTCTATGCTCTTGACGTGTTTGACTTCGTCCTGCAGCAAGCCAGTGCGCTGCCTCAGCGCTCTAGCGGGTGCAGTGCCAGTGCGTGCAAGCTTGACAGAGGTGCGGGGCCGCGCACGGTGGCCATGAGCCGCACGCCCTTGCGCAGAAAGCGTTGGGCACGCTGGAGGTGCTCTCCAGCGCCAAACTTGTCAGCCCAGCGCAAGAGAGCCAGCGCTTGCCGCATGGCTGCAGCCTGCGCCTCCCTGTCCTGCGGAGGCTTCCTGTCGGTCAACGCCCCGCAGCTCGCCGCCGGGTAGACGACCTGCGACATCAGCACGGCGCGTGATCACGCCTGCTACTGCACACCCCGCCCTCCACGCGACGAGCGCCCACCGGATGGACACAAACAGGTGCCTCCTCAGAGACCGAGCCGCCTGACCATGCCCCTGAAGGTGTTGCCCAGGGACGCGCGCCGTCAAGACATCAACAGCCTCCTGCTCGGTGAAGTCGGTCAGCGGTAGCACCATCTTGCTGCCCGCGGGCGTCTCGCTGGCAGCAAACTTCAGCATCTTGCACAGGACCGGCGACACGCTCGCCAGAAGCGCGCTGTGGGCGGGCAGGTGCGCCCCGCCGTGCAGCTGCAGCAACAGGTCCGCGTCTGCCTGGAAATCAGCTGGTGTGCCGGCAAAGTGCGCATGCCCGGGGGGCTGCGCAGGGGGCGCATCCGCCACAACCACCTGACGCTTCATGCGGCCAAGCATGGCGACGCGGGGGCTGAAAGCAGAGCGGACACCTCGTTCGGCTGCAGCTCCACAGGGACCGTTGGTGCTGGTGTCGGAAAGGGCCTGTCGTACAGTCAGAGAAACTGATTTCTCTCGAGCAGCACGGAGGTCGTTTGCTTCTCGAGCAGCACGGAGCAACACTTCTTTCTCTCTACGTCTACGTTGCAGTCTCCGTTGCCATGGGCGTGCAGGAGGGCGCGCCGCCCGCCTACTTTGCAGGCACGCACGCAAAGTTTCAAGCGACTGCGGACGTGGTGCTGCAGCTGCGCGACGGGGCGCGCCTGCCCGCGCACCGCCAGCTGCTGGCATGCTCCTCGCCTGTCCTGTGCGACCTGCTGGAAGTCGCTGCCAGCCAGGCGGCCGCAGGCAGCTTGATGGTGCTGCCGCTCGAGGACTTCTCGCAGTCCGAGGCTGTCAGCATACTGGAGGCGCGTTCCTGACACGCGGGCGCAAGACACACAGCCCTGTGATCCGGGCCGCGTGCAAAACGATCTGCTGTTGCATCTTCATGGTAGGAAGGGATGTGTAAGAGGACACGCACGCCTGCTTGTCAGTGCAACACTGCCAACTATTCTTACTGCAAGGTGGCTCACTGCACGGTTGTCAGTGCAGGTCATCTATCCTGCGACGAGCAGCGCAGCGCTGTCAGAAGCAGGCATACAGTCTGCCACCAGGGAAGCGCAAGCTGCAGCCATGGGGCAAGCGCTTGCTCTGTTGCGGTGGGCTCACAAGTTTGGCCCCGAGAAGCTCGTCCAGCGCGCTGAGCGCTTCTTGGGCAACAGCATGAAGTCCTTTGCCAGGGTGCGGTCCCAGCTTGCATCACCTCTCACGCGCTGGCACTGCACCAACTACAGCGGAGAGACACCGCTCTGGCTCGCTGCAGGTGGACTGGCCTCGGAGCTATGAGCTTGACACGGTCTTCAAGTGTTGGGCTTTTGCCGACAGGATGAGCCTGCACGCGGTCGCAGCAAATTGCGAATGGGCCTTCACGCAGCTGTGGAGAAACAAGAGTGTCCACACGCGCGCCGTGCTGGAGCTGAGCCCGGGCGCGGTACACCGCGTTGCACGTAGCCTGAGCGCTATGATTCGTGAGGATAGCCGCCGGGCCAGGCGTCTGGACAAGTACTACACGGAGGAGTCGCCGGAGTCTGCTGAGACCATGATGCAGTGGCGCATGAGCTAGGAGAAGGACCCACGCGCTTGTGGCAGCAGTGAGGAGGGCCTGAGCTCTGCGTGGCTTGTAACATACTCGCAACAGCATGCATCACGTTCGTGGTGCTGCGAGTGTATGAGCAGGCATGGATTTGGCACAGCCTGGTACCGCTGTTGTGTGCACAGCGTGTCTCCTGGCCCGGTCTGTACCGGCACATGCTGGCTGTCGGCAGGTAATCGCAATCATAGAAGGCTGAGCGATGCTGGCAACACGCCCGTGCCTGAACCTGGTGGCTGCATGCACGTCTGCCACGGTGCAGATATGCCAACGGGACTCCTGTGCCCTGCTCGCGGCTGGGCGTGCACGTGTGGATCTTGCACAGTTGGGCAAAATTGGATCTTGCACAGTTGGCCCTAGGCGCGAGCCATTTCTTATGGATACCTGCTGTGTTGCTTTGCTGAGTGCTTTGCTCGCTTTGATCTTGCTGCTGCTGTTGATACGCCTCGCCGCTTGTAAGTGCACAGTTGCTTTAAAAGACTCCATCCCCTCGGCCCGCCTGATACAGCTGGGCGAAGCATACCTGCATGCCAAGTTCCTCATGGCTTCGTGTCTGCAACTGTCCGGCCGAGCAAAAGCATGATGTGCCACAAACACAAAGCTTCTTCTTGGCAGGTTTTGGGCAAGTGCTTGCAAACCGCCGAGACTCTTACCTTCTTCGAGAGGCGCGTCCCAGACTCTGTTTGGACTGATTGCTTTCAGCCTGCGCCTCACATGCGCATCTGCACCCAAGCTACTGCACAAACCCACGGCATCCTAGAAGTGCGGGCCTGCGCCCGCCGGGCGTGCCAGACATAGCCGACCTGGACGCGGTGCTGCCGTGCGTGAAGGCCGCTGAACGTGGCTGGGCTGACCGTGGCTATGGCAGGCTTGCAGGCGTGACATGCAGGCCGACTCATTGCAATGCACCCCGCCTCAGCTAACAGGGCCGCTGCTACGCGCGCGCGCGGTGAGCTCTAGCTCAAGAGGGTGTGTCCCGCCCTTGGCATGGCATATCATGGACATTGCTTGCAGGCCAAAGCTGTCACGGCAGCCTGCCGCGCCTCTTGCAGCTGCTCCTAGGGGCGCGCACGCCGAGCCGCAGTTGAGAAGGCCACGCCCCAAGGCACAACATGCAGGCATGGCATGCAGCATGGCATGCAGCATGGCATGCCTGGGATGTGGCTGCTGGCAAGTCCAGGCACCACCGCGCGAGCTACGAGCTCAGACACGCATTGCACGTGAGCAACAGAGGGAGCCAGAGCGGCAACAGCACCCAGTGCAGCTCACGCAAGTGTTGCCAAAAAGGTGTGTCATCTGCAAACATGGCAGGCATGCGCAACAGCGCAGACTCTGCTGCAAGGAGGGGGATTTGTCGCCTGTCAGCAGGCACAGCACACGCAGTCAAAAGTCTGGCACGCACACAAGCAGACGAGCCTGAGCAGGTGCTTGGAGTTCTCCATGCTAGTGCGTGTGGTCAGGACACGCGAGGTCTCAGCTGTGCGCCTGCTAGGTGTGTCGTACAGAAGCAAAGAACACAGCTGGTCTTTCGTATTTGAAGAACTAGGTCATATGACCTAGCTCTTTTAAAAACTGCCACTGCTTTTAACTTCAGTGTCGTGATTGCAGCACAAACATCCCCTCTCCCAAGCAAGGCTCTCTGCTTGGCTGTGAGCAAGCCACATACGCACTGATGGAAGCGCCCGCGGCCAAACGTGTCTGCACGACCGTTGAGCAGGAAGCGTCGCCCGCCTACTTTGCAGGCACACCAGCAGACTTTCAGGCAGCCGCGGACGTGGTTCTGCAGCTGCGCGGCGGGGCGCACTTGCCCGCGCACAGCCAACTTCTGGCAAGCACCTCGCCGATCCTGTGCGACCTGCTGAAACTTGCTGCCAGTCAGGCATCCACTGGCAGCAAAGCAGTGATACCGCTGGATGAGTTTTCTGAGCTGGAGGCTGCCGACGTTTTGAAGGTGCGTGTACCCTTAATGTGCGCTGTGCAAGACAACTTGGCGCTTGAGCTTGGTAGCGGGAAAGCAAACTCGTGAAGCCTGAGCCACACTCAGCATCTGCTCTGGACCCTCCTCTGTGTGCAAGACATGCACAACGACAATTGCATGCAGTCCACGTAGAAGGCGTGGCAACCTGACGCACGGTACACTGCAGGTCATCTATCCCGCAACGAGCTGCAGGGCGCTGCCAGACAAGTATCTGGTCTTCGATGCTGCAGCGCATGCTGCAAATGTGCGGCAAGCAATAGCGCTGCTGCGGTGGGCTCACAAGTTTGACGCCACAGAGCACCTCGAGCGTGCCAGTTGCTTTCTGCATGAACGCGTGCGCCTCATGCTCAGCGTGCGGCCCCGACGTGCCAGTGACCATACGCGCACTGGCATTGCACCCCTCACGCACCAAGGCTTTGCTCTGGCTTGCTGCAGGAGGAGCGCATGTACTACAAGAGCACAGGCTACGGCATCCTTTTTGAGTGCTGGGCAGTGGCAGACAAGCTGAGCCTGCACGACATCGCGGCTCTGTGCGAGTGGGCCCTGACCCAGCTGTGGGAGAAGGAGGCTGTCTACACGCGCGCCGCACTTGAGCTGAGCCCAGGCGCGCTGCAGCGCATCGCGCGCAGCCTGTGGGCCGGCTTGGCGGACGCGCGCCAGCAGCTGCGAAGCCTGAAGGGAGGCGTGACGCCCAAGATGGCGTCATATCTAACCATGACGCAGTGGCGCGAGAGCTAGGCGGTGGCGCATCGAGGCGGCGTCGGGGATGGGCTCAGACTGGCGTGGCTGCGTTGTTGCTCACGCACGGACACTCTTGAGATATAGGTGCTGCTGGGTGCCGCCCAGACGTCCCACTGCCTGGTGCCGCTCTTCTGTCCACAGCCTGCGCGCACTCTGTCGCGCAGCCTGTAGGCATGACCTTGGGTAACATTTGCCCTGGCAGAGGCTGACAGCCAGCACGCGCTGAATGTCGGCAAGTCACTGCGTAGACAGCTCATGAAACATAATCAACTGACATCCCTGAAGCCCTGGTGCCTGTATGTCAGTCTGCCGAGGTGTACAGGATTCAGTGCTGAAAATGTTGCGCCCCGTCGGTGGCTTGCATGAATGCCCGTCCTTGCAGAGCTCATTTTGCTGGTTTGTTTCTGCTCGGCCGCTGATTTGCGCTGGGTTTGTATTTGAATGGGAAGCTTTGCAGAGTGCTCAGCTTCGATTTGCTGCATCAGCTCTCAATGGTGCTGGGGCGCCGCTGATCAGGTGTGTGAGGACCCACTCCTTCTGCGCGCCCAGACAGGGCTGTGCAATGCAAACATGTGTCTGTCCTAGTGCCTTGAGGAGATGTTTCAATCAATGCAGTCAAGTACAATGCAGACATAGGCAACCTGTTCTTGAAGTAGAGCGTGCGCGCATGCATGCCCCATGCTGTTTACGTCTCAACCAGGCTAGAACTGCTTCACAGTGATGAACGCCTGCCTGTTAGAGGACAGGAGTGGCTGTACAGACAGAAACCTGGCATGTGAGAACCTGTTACCCTTTCCAAGATATCCCAGCTTGCAGGTTGGCCAGGCAGTCTACAGGAGGCAGGTGTCTCAGGAGGCTGGCAATGACCTCTCAGCTGGGCATCGTCTCGTGGGGCACTCGAGCACTCGCGCACTTCAGTGAGCAGTCCTGAGACAGAGCCAGGCTCCCGGTCCTCTCATACCACACTTTGCATGGCAGCTAAGCAGGATGTGCCGCCCGCCTACTTTGCAGGCACGACAGCAGAGTTCCAGGCATCTGCCGACGTGCTGCTACGGTCTAGCGATGGGGTGCACCTGCCCGCGCACAGCCAGCTCCTGGCGAGCACCTCGCCGGTCCTGTCGGATATGCTGAAGGTGGCCGCCAGCCAGGCGCCCGCGGGCAGCAAGGCAGTGCTGCCGCTCGGTGACTTCTCCGAGTCCGAGGCGGTCAGTGTTCTAGAGGCGCGCATTCCCTTGGCAAGCGGTAGGCATGTGGTCAGGATTGCATGCAGAATGTATGCATGTCCAGTGATGGCAGCCTCATGGGGACATACTTGAGGACCGCAATCTGGAAGACCTGAGCAGCAGTACAGACAGACCGTACATGGAGCTCAGGAGTACGGTAACACCACCTCACTGCGCAGTGGTCCTGCAGGTCTTCTACCCTGCAACGAGCGGCGGATTGCTGTTGGACAACTCTGATGCAACCACGCGGCAGGCAATTGCTCTCTTGCGATGGTCTCACAAGTTTGGCCCTGAGAGCAACATTCAGCGAGCTGAGCGCCACTTGAACGAGCGCGTGCAACTTTTCACACCAGTGCGACACCCGCATGCTGGTCATTTTTGTATGCTCATAGCACTGCACCAGCCGTAGTGCATCGACATTCTCTGGCATGCCGCAGGGGCAGCTCTTCTACCAGGAGAGCACAGGCTATGACATCCTCTTCGAGTGCTGGGCGGTTGCCAACAGGCTGAGCCTGCACGCAATTGCCGCTAAGTGCGAGTGGGCGGTGGCTCAGCTGTGGGAGCGCGAGACTGTTTACAAGCGCGCCGCGCTGGAGCTGAGCCCGGGCGCGCTGCAGCGCATCGCGCGCAGCCTGTGCGTTGGCAGGATTGCTGCATACCGGGCATTCAAAAGAGTCCTGAACCTTGCGAAGCACCCTGGGAAGAAAGCCAGTGCGCAGTTGGACGAGGCGAGCGCGTACCAGGTTGAGACCGAGTCTGCCTTCACCATGGACCAGTGGCGCAAGTACGAGGACAAGTAGGCAGCGGTCATGCACAGTGTGAAGGTCAATTGTGTCTTTGCCTGTTTGTCGATTCGGCTGGACATTTCGTTCTGTACGCTGCGCTAGCTCCATACACGTGCGCACTAGCGCTTCAAAAGAACGTGTGGTACGGCTGCCAACTGCACGTGCTCTGTTTGGGCATTGAATGCAGCTCCCATGCTGCCTGTAATCATTTAAGCAGCCCGCTGACCCACTATGATGCCTCATGGCATGGCCAAGTCTTTGCAGGGCACGCCTTCTAGAGTTTTCATGCCATGCCCAGGTGTGGCCGGGAGATGACTGATGGGCTATGCACGGCCCATGCCTAGTGTGCATGCGCAGGAGCTGTGCAGGTGGTCGCTCACAGCAGCAGGGTCTGGCCTCGCACTACCCGCAGTCTGGGGGATATCTGATCCCGCACCTGGCGCCGCCTCCAAGCTAGGCTCCGCATCAGGACTGAGAGAGCAAGGCACGCCAGCAGGTGTACACTCATGTGCAGCATCAGCGTGTCCAGAATGCATCTTTCAGAGCTGCCTGCCTCTGCAGCGTCCACCGCACATGGGCAGTGCACATGTGGCCACACGTGGCCACAAGTGGTATAATTGGCCACAATAAATGTTGTTCGTGGCATCCACGCCTCTGGCGCGTTGAGCCACATGCAGACAATGATAGCACACCGATCTTACACGAATTCAAAGGAAAAGAAGCACAAGCCAGACAACTCATGCAGCAGCGGCAGCCTACTTCCCAAAGTCAAAATAAGCAACTCTGGGCCAAGGCAGTGTGATGGCAAGCAACCCCGCACTTTCCTTCACAGCTCAAGTCCGGTCTGTATTCAGAGCTTGACACAACACAAAATTCATTCCACTTGCTGCCTGCAGCTAACCTGTAAGGACAAGTAAGGCTTGTCATTGCCACACAACTGCAACATGGCAGCGATCCAGCAGTGGCAGCGACGCAAAATGCCGACAGGCGCCCTGCCGCTCCGCAGAGCAGACGAACTTTTCCCAGCCACATGTGCGCTAGTTAAACAGCCAGCCGGGCTCATGCGCAGCATGCGCGGGTGCCGGTAAAGCGTGCCAATGCATGGCGCGTCTGTCAGCCCCAGCGCCCCGCGCACCCGCGCAGGCGGCCACCTCCACGTCGCAGCCGCAGCGCCCCTGTGCCCCCAGACCTCCCTACTCGGCAGCGCCTCCGTCGTCGGCACGCCTGCTGGCGGCCGCGGGCCGCGAGTGCGGGTGCGGCGGCAGCGCGATCAGCGCGGCGCGCACGAGCAGCGACAGCGCGCCGATGCCGGTGCACGCCGCCCACTGCGCCGCGGACAGCGGCCGCGTGGCAAACACGTCGCCGCCAAACTGCACGATCAGCACCTGCGCCGCCCCGGGCCCGCATCAGCACAGCACGCTGCTCTTGCATTCCTGGTCGGTCATCTCAAAGACACTGGTTGTCCACGCGCGTACAGGCCGGAGCTGTAATGGTGTCACGGTGGCCACACGGAGCAAGTATCAGCCAGGTAGGCATGCCAAGGGCGAGCCGCTCCTCTTGTCACGGGCGCGGCCAGGCAGTGCACACCCGGCTGCGGTGAGGGCGCCGGGTATGCCCTTTAAAACCTGCGCCCATGGGCGCCCGCGTCCCAGGGCAAGGCCGGGGCGGCGCGCCTGCAGCAGCAGCTCGCCGCCCAGGATGCCCAGAAACAGGCGGTTCTCCAGCACGCCGCCCAGCACGTCGGGCTCGTCGTAGATCTTCCGCGCGTTCACCTGCCACAGCGCGCCTCCCGCCCTCAGCAGGCTGCAGCTGCTTGTCCTTGCAAAGTTGTGAGGCGCTCCACGAAACATTCAGCGGCAGACCGAGCGGCACATGCACTGGGTTCAGCTGCACACGTTTCGGCACAGGCGGAGGGAGCAACTGGGAAGGCGGGCGGCCAGCCACACGACCACCGCAGAGCTGCGCCAGCGGCCGGCCAGCGCACGCGCCTGGTTGAACAGCTGCATCATCACAAACGCGTTGAAGACGAGCGTGTAGTGCACGCTCGCGCCGGGCGCGGCGGCGGCCGCGGGCACGCCAAACACCGCGTCGCCGTGCACCACGAGCGCATACATCACGGCCAGCTGGAATGCGCTCTGGCCCGCGACCGACTTCAGCACCTGCGTCGCGCGCCCCGCCCGTGAGCCGCATCCCCCCGCCCATGTCGCGCGCGCAGGGCGCCGCCGCCGCATCGGCCACAGCCGCCGCGCTCCCTGGCCGGCGGCGGGCGCGGGCGCCGCCCTGCAGGCACGGCACGCAGGGTGGCATTCTAGCGCGGGCGGCGGCGGCGCGGCGCGCGGCGCACCGAGGGCGTGAGCAGCGGCTGCGAGGGCGCGTAGGGCGGCAGGTCCAGCACCGCGTCCGTCGGCGCCTCGGTCGCCAGCGCCAGGCTGGCCAGGCTGTCCATGATCAGGTTGACCCTGCAGGGCGCGCACGCGGTCGGGTCCGGAGGGCCGGAGCCTGCAAGGGGGCGGTGGTGGATGCGGGCGACCAGGCGGCCGCCCATGTGCCGCGCTCTGGGTGGTTGCACGGTAACAGCGTAGAAACAGGGTGGAAGTGCTGCCATGTCACCGCCGGCAGTAGCAAAGTCCAGGCCATACATTGCATTGCTGGCAGTGGAAATTTACACATCATTGTTTCACTGACCAGGAGCTGCGATGTGTTAAGCCGTGCGAGCGCACCAGAGCATCTGCACGGCAGTCAGGGGCGACTCCTGTAGCGCAAAGGCCCCGGTCGCGGCCGTGGCCACCGCCACCACGTTGACCACAAGCTGCGCGACAAGACACGCACATGAGAGCACTCTCCGCCGTGGCAGGGCTGCATCTGATCCACGCAGGCGAAATCGCACTAAGCAAGTATGCATGCAGCCTGGTAGTGTGTGTGCTGTGCGGGGCAGCAGCAGACCCGGGCAGCCAGCGCGCTCCACCTTGTCTGTGTGCCCTACCACCCTGACCCGACAACACTTGCCCTACAGTTCTAACCCTGCACCCGCGCCCGGCACTCCACGCGACCCAAGGGGCAGAGCGCGGTCAGCGCCAGGCGGGACAGGGTAGGCCAACCCTAACCACGGGGGGGGGCCCCGCGCGCGCGCGCCTGGAACTGCAGGAACTTGGCGATGCTGGCGTACACGTTGCGGCCCCAGCGCACCGCGCTCACGACCGACGCAAAGTTGTTGTCCAGCAGCAGGATGTCGGAGGCCTCCTTGGCGATGGACGTGCCCGCGTTCATGGCGAAGCCGACGTCCGCCAGGCGCAGCGCGGGCGCGTCGTTGGTGCCGTCGCCCGTCACGGCGACCACCTCGTCGCTGTCGCGCTGCAGCGCTGCGCGAGAGCACGCAGACCGCTCAGGCCTGAGAGCCGCCCCACAGCTCCGGCACGATCGGCAGGCAAAGGGCCCGGTGACAGAGGGCACGCAGGCTCATCACGTCAGCCCAAATGCCCGTGCAAGGCAGCTGTAGGTCCGACTGAACGGACATCAGCCCGCCCGCCCGCGCAGGCGTCCTTCGGCCCCCGCGACCCCTCATGCGTCTGCACCGAGCATGACCGGTGGCTGCAGCAAATGATCATTTGCTGGGCGCAAGAGTGTGGCAGCAGCAGGAGATCACTGCGAGTGCAAGACTAACTGCAGGCATAGCTCGCATGCAGAGTCACCCGCTGCCCTGCCCTAGCAGGGTACCCCTGCCCGCACGCAGCCTGCAGCGCCGGACGCGCGGCGGGTCGCGCGCACCCTGGACAATCGTGAATTTGTCCTTTGGCGAGCAGCGCCCGATGACGCGCAGGTCGGGCCAGAGCGCCGCGAAGGCTGGGTAGTCCAGCGAGCCGTCCGCCCGCAGCACCTGGGCGGGGCACCGCACAGACGCATCTGGCCGAGCCACAGCGTATCAGGGAAACGTGGCTCTGCCCACAAAGCGACAAAGCAGCGAGTGCGAGCTCCAAGACAGAGGCGACAAGGGGTGTGCATGCGGGGGAGGCATGGCCGCCACGCGCGACACCAGCTGAGCGGCATGTGCAGGGAGGTGCACGCGCACCCGTTTCCGGAACTCTGGCCCGGTCATCACGACGCTGCCGTCGAGGCCGCCTGGGTCTCTGCGCCTCGCCGTCGAGCCTGCACAGAGCGCCAACCCACTTCCACTTGACAGGTGTGTCCTTGTGTTTGAGCTGCAGGGGCTTGGCAACAGGCCACAACAGCGTGTCACATGTTGAAAAATTGGCAAGCAGTTTGGGGCGACACAACAGTCTGAGGGCGAGTGGTGTGAGCATGTGAGCCATTAGACCGTACATAAAAACGGACATGGTAAATACAGCTGCAACATGTATTCTTGCCGCAGGGCCATGAGCGCTGAGGCGTGCCACTGTCAGTTGTCAGGGCGTACCAGCCTCGCTGCTGCGGCTCCTCCTAGTGACTCCTTTCCTGCCATAGAGGGTCCCCTGCAGAAGCAGGGACAGGCTCAAGTTAGCACCCACAGCTGTCACTTTACATGCAAACAGGTACGTCATACAATGTGCTTGTCATGCGGCCCGGCCTCGCCCTTCACACACATTGCCTGCGAGTGCCCAGGTATAAGCCAGGCATGCCGTTCTTGAAGTAACTGCAGCCGTTGGCAAGCACAGTGATAGCCACACGGTGATAGCACATGGTGATAGTCGAACACTCAGTACTTGGCGAGCTGCAAACAAAGCGTGCAGGATGCCTGGCCTTTCAGAAAGGCCGCGCCAGCCAGGAGTGCTGCCCGCACGGGCGCCGCCCCTGTTCTGCCGAGTGTCAGTCTAGACACAGTTGATGACATCCTGACTCAAGCAGCGCAACCCACCTTGAGCGCGGCCGTCCCGTTACGGCCGGCCGCTCCCTCGGCGGATGCCGCCCCCGCAGCGCCGCGCCCGCTCACGCTGGCGCGCGCGCCCGCCTGCCGGCGTGCGGACGCGCCCGCGGCGTCCTCCGCGTCCGGCGCACTGCGCAGGCCGCCCGGCGCGCCCGCGGGCTCGCCCGGCTCGTCCATGGTGGCCATGACGGGCGCGAGGTACGGCAGCGGCGCGTCCGGCGGCAGGATGCCGCACTGCCGCGCGATCGCGGTCGCGGTGACCGCGTTGTCGCCTGCGCAACCCCCGCACTCGCATCAACGCAACCGGAGGCGACCCTGCAGTCAAGGCAGACCCACGGGCGGCAGCAGATGCACCGGCGCAGGTCAATGAGCCTGAGCGCAGGAGTGTGCATGACTGCCGCTGACTAACCACCTACCGGGCGCCGCTGCGCACCGCCCTGCGGGCGCGGGGGTCCCCCCGCGCCGGCACGGAGCGCGGCCAGGCGGTCAAAGCACGTCTGGTTAAGGCGGCCGCGCACCGGTGAGCATGCGCACGGTGATGCCCGCGCGCTGGCACTGCCGGATGGCGTCCGGCACCTCGCGCCGCAGCGGGTCCTCGATGCCGACCAGCGCGACGAGCGTCAGGCGCTCCTCCAGCGCCGCCGCATCGGCGCCGCCGCCGCCGCCGCAGGCGGGGCCGCCGCCGGGCAGCTCGCCCGCCGGCACGTCGCGGTACGCCAGCGCAAGCATCCTGCGCGCGCGCGCGCTCGGCGGTCGCCCATGGACCGCGGCCCCAGCGGCCCGTCCGTGCACTCTTCCCACCTGGCCCCACTGGCTCACGCGCTCTGACTCTGTAGCCGCTGGCCAGGCAGGCTGCCCCGCCAGCAGCGCGCTGTGGGCGACACGCTCTGAACAACGTGCTGCAGAGCTGCCCTCTGGGACATGGCATGGCGTCTGCGTGCGCGCCCGGTTCGGAGTGCACAGGGCGCCATCACCCCCTTGCGCAGCAGCAACTCAGGCGCCCGCGGCGGGGGCGCGCCGGTTGCCGTCCGCCGAGAAGCTCTCCAGCAGCTCCTGCTTCTCCTCGGCCGGCAGCTCGGCCGCGCCGCCGTCGGGCGTCAGCCGCCGCGTGCACTTCCGCAGCACGATCTCCGCCGCGCCCTTGCAGAGCAGGCGCGCGCCCGGCGCGCCGTCGCCGCTGCTGCGCCCGGCGCATGCCTTTATTTATGCAATGAGCGCTTGCGAGTAGCTGCGCACCAGAGGCTCTGCGACCGCGCCAGGGTCGTCACTGTGTGCCGCTGCGCCATGTGCAGCCTGCGCAACGCAACACATAGGGCATGCAGGTCCCGCGAGGCAGATCACAGGCGCGACGGCACATGCAACCTGGGTTGAGCAGACTACACAGTCGCAATGACACCCCATGGCAGGACAGCCGAGGCGCGCAGTGGCGCACAAGCGCCGGCGCAGGCCCAGGAGTTGCAAGCAAATGTCAACGGCCGCGCCTGGCCTCGGCGGCCGCGACGAGCGTGGACATGCGCTTGCGGTCGGAGGAGAAGGGCGCGACCGCCAGCAGCCGCGCGGCGCCGCGCGTGGCTGCATAGTCCGCGCCCAGGCCCGCCGCCAGCGCCAGCAGCGCGCACTCCGTGCGGCTGCCGACCTGCAGCGGGCGCCCGCCTGCGCGCGCGCGCGCGCGTGATTGGCGCGCGCCGCTGCCGCCCTGCGGGCGGCGTCGCGCTGACGCCGGGCGCCGCGTCTGTTTGAGGGCTTGGGCGCCTGTGTCTGTGGGCATTGCGCAGCCATGCAACGTGGCCGCCCTGCGCTCATGCCCTTGCGGCCCATGCAGGGTCAGCGCTCCAGAGACACACGCCTGTGTCACGCAACCTGAGGGGCCAGCATGGGTCCGAACGCCAGCAAATGGAGACATGCTGGGTTAGGGTTAAGGCTGAGCGGCCCCGCACCATCCTGCGCGGGCCGCAGCTCGGCGGTGGAGTTGATGGCGATGCCGTCCGCAAGCAGCTCCACGACAACGGGCGGCAGTGCGAGGCCGGGCAGCGCCGCGCCGCCGCCGCGAGGCGCCTCGCGCAGGGCGGCCAGGTCGCGGAACTCGGCGCCGGCCGCCCACAGGCGCACGACCGCCATCTCGTTCTGCGTCAGCGTGCCTGCCCGCCCGGCGCACCGCTCTTGCTGCTTATCTGGGCGGAGGCAGGCCAAGTTCCTGGTAAGGTAGCCCCGCAGAGGCACTCCAGGCTGACATGGTTGAATCTTAGGGACTTCATGACAGCTTTGCGCCGACAAGCTGCAAGCCCTGGCGGGACCACGCCGCGCACTGATAGCACTGCGCCATGGCGTCATCGCCGCGCGGCCGGGAAGCAGGGGGCCCCGCGGCCCCGCACCGGCTGCAGCGCGGGCACGCTGGTAGGCACGCATCATGGGCCCACGGGCGCGCCCGGGCGCGCCTGTCTTGTCGGTGCAGATGGACGTGGCGGCGCCCATGGTCTCCGCGGCCGACAGCGTGCGCACGAGGTTGCTGTCGGCCAGCATGCGCCGCACGCTGAACGCGAGCGCCACGGTCACCGCCAGCGGCAGGCCCTCCGGCACCGCGACCACCTGCGCCGCGCGCGGCGCGCGTCGCCGGCCCTGCCCTACCCTGCTACCCAACCCTGTCAGCTTCGAGCGCCTGGTTCGGCACAGGACGGCGCCGCGCTCATCGCCTGAGCGGTGGAGCACTCACCTGGGCGATCACTCACCACAGCCCAGAGCCACATGTTGACAGGGGATATATCAGGGTAAATGCTTGCTTGGTATAATATATGCATGGCATGCTGAAACACGTCCAGCGCATGCTGCGTCCGGGCTTGCGGCATGTGCAGGGCCTCTAGGCAGTCTGCCTGCTCGCCCGCGCTGTGATCCGGCGGTGACACGACGGAGCAGAGCGCCCAGGGCGCGCCACGATGGTGATGGCGGTGATGACAAAGTGCAGGTAGCGCGGCAGCAGGTCCCAGGACCAGGGCCGGCCGGCGACCGCAAACTCCGCCCAGCTGAACTGGCCGGCCATGGCAATCAGGCTGAACAGCGCGGCCGCGAGCCCGAACGCGCCGATCTGGCCGGCCATGACCTCCAGCTTGGTCTGCAGCGGCGTGGTCTCCCTGGCGCATGCGCGCGCCGCCGCTGCCAAGTCAGGCGCTGCCGTCAGGCGGCAGGAGCGAGGCATCACAGCCCCTGCAGCACCTCGCTCAGTGGCGGGCCCTCGCCACCGTAGGAGTGCAGGTCTGCAAGACACTGGTGAGCGGATCTGCATGGAGTCGGTGCGGGGGTCTGTGAGGTGGCGGTGGGCGGAGCGCACCGTAGCCCGTCGCTGGGGTCGGGCCTGTCGCCGCCGCCGAGCGAGCCCAGGATCTGCCCCTGCGCCGAGTTGAGGCCCACGGCAGTGACCATCATGCGCCCGTAGCCCTCCAGCACCTGCGCGGTCTGCCGGATCAGCAACAGCGGAGCCGCGGGCGGCCTGTGCCACCTACATATGTCTATACATTGCTAGGATCCCAACAAAAAATCTATGGATGAGATGGTCTGCATACAGCCTCGGCTTCGGGGCAGGGGGGGAGGGCATGCCTTGGTGCCGCTGAGCATGAGCGCGGCGCCGCCCGGCGCCTTGAGCACGTCCTGGCTCTCGCCCGTGAGGTGGCTCTCATCCGCCCTGCGGCGCCGCGGGCGCGCAGGGATCAGGCGCCCGCCGGCCGCGCGCCGCAGCGTGCGCCCCCAGCGGCGCTGAGCTCGCAGGCACCCCGCATGACCAGCCGCCAAGCGCTGAGGGATGTGCGGAGCCGGACAGTCGGCACTGAGCTGCTGGCCTGCTGCGACCGCCCCCGGCAGGCTGAAAGCTGCTCGACTGCCAGATCCTGGCACCTGCTGCACTTGTTGGCAGCGCAAACTATCAGTCCGCTTCAAATCTGGCCGGGTGAATGCGCAGGTTGCCGCATGGGGGCATGCTTGCCTGTACCTCCAAGTTTGTACATGTGATGCGCCAGACTGTGAGCGCACGCATTCACGGGGCCTGGGCGGGGCGCGCCGGATCTCGTCGCCCTGGAAGAGAATGCCATCAGCGGCCAGGATGTCGCCGGTGGCGAACAGCATGACGTCGCCCACCACCAGCTGCCCCGTGTCGATCTCCTGCGTGCGCCCGTCCCGCAGCACCGTCACCTGCGCCCGCGCGCGCCCCGGTCGGCGCCAGCGCTCACACGCCGCCCCCAGCCCGTCGCACACGCCGCCGCCCGGCCCGTCTGGCGGGGTCGTGCGGTTGGGTAGGGTAGGGTGGGGTGCGCACGTCGGCCGCCGACGACAGCTCGGACAGCGCGCGGAACTGCTGCTCCTTCTGGAAGTCGTTCGCGGCGGTGACCAGCGCCACGACGGCGACCGCCGCCAGTATTGCCGCGCCCTCCACCCAGCCGCCGGCCTCGCCGCCGCCGCCCAGCGCGGCCTGCAGCGCCAGCGACAGCGCGCCCGCGCCCAGCAGCACGCGCAGCGTGAAGTCGTCCAGGCTGCGCACCAGCAGCTCGCCAAACGTCACCTGCGGCGCTGTAGGCCTGCGCAGTGAGCGCCCGCCAGCAACCTCCCGCGCCCGCACGCGAAGCTCGCGGCCCGAGCCTGGTCGCAGCGCCACCGACATAGCGTGCCGCTGCCGGCGATGTGGCGGGCGTGCGCGCCAAGCTGCGCCGACAATGAAGCCTGCAGGGTGGGGAGATGAGCTCCTCATCTCCCTGAGAGAGAGGGGAGCGACGCTCTATACAGAATGTGTCAGCATGACTGACGAGACAGAAGCCAGAGCTCCTCTGCTGCAGGGTTAAACCTGCAGGGTATAAACTGCCGGGCGCGCGCCTGGTCGCGGTCGGGGAGGCTGTTGGAGCCGAGCGCCTCCGCGCGGCGCGCCAGCTCGCCCGCGTCGCTGGCCAGGCCGCGCGTCAGCGACGAGCGCAGGCCCTCCGCCAGGCGCTCCGCGGCGTCGCGGTCGACGCTGCAGCCCTCGCCCTGCGCGCGCGCGCAACGCGTTCAGCACGCAGGGCGCCAGTTGCTTTGGTGTGAGCGCGGCGCCCGTTGCCGAATGGCCTGCTGTCCCGCGCTGCGGCTCGTCCGCTGCGTACTGGCGCACGCTCGCTGGCAGCGCGGGCGGGTAGTGCAGCACTCCGAAGCAGCGCTAGTCAGCAAGCAAGCTCCGGGCTCCCTGACTGCTCCTCAGCCGGTGCAGACTGCCTGCCTCCTGCTTGTATGCCAGCTTTAGTTTCGCGCAAGCACCATGGTATGCGGGCTGGCCTGGGCCCCGGGGCAGCACAGCTCACGTGCTTGCAGTGCACCCGGCGGGCTTGGTACGTGCCTGGTCGGCAAGCTGCTCGGAGAAGCGCGCCAGGTCCGCCACAGTCATGCCATATCCGCCG
>JAABUO010001330.1_pt1 | contig 32907 bp, 33 predicted proteins | sample 5559291 | NCBI WGS metagenome assembly JAABUO01 (sample SAMN10711878, study PRJNA513372) | rock metagenome | isolation source: Antarctica rocks | place: Antarctica: Victoria Land, Finger Mt sud | reverse complement strand
TAGGAGTCTAGCGAGGCTCCGCCTCAGACCGACGAGACATGACGCGAAAACTTGACTCATTCGCACCATGTTTGCCTGTATTAGGAGTCTAGCGAGGCTCCGCCTCAGACCGACGAGACATGACGCGCAAACTTGACTCAATCGCATCATGTTTGCCTGTATTAGGAGTCTAGCGAGGCTCCGCCTCAGACCGACGAGATATATGCGACGCAAAAACTTGACTCAATCGCAACAAGTTCGCATGTTCAAGACATCTAGAGGGGTTGGGGGCGACGCGGGTGCCGTGGGAGTATCCGCCCGACCCGGACTTCGTCGTGCTGGCCGACCCCGACGGCAACGAGTTCTGCGTCATCCAGACATCGCGCGCACAGGAGTAGCGCTGATCCGGTCAGTCCCTCCCCAGAGCGCCCGTTCTATCTAGCCACGCCATCCCATTGATGATAGGGCGGTGATCGTGCGAAGGCCGCCTCTCGTTGGCTTCGGCCAGGGGAGCAATGGCCTCTCGCTATGTCCTATTTTTACACGTATCCTGGCTGTACCCCAAATGCCCCAAAAATGCGGGAATCGTTGTCTCCCCCCTAGCCGGGATTTCCCCGGAAATATTGTAGAGACCCCAGCCTGTACGACGAGGAGGACGCATGCGGCCGCTCTCAGCCGAAGACGAAGCGGCCCTGCGGGCCATCGCCGAGCGCCACGGCTTCTACGCCGCGCGCGGACCGCACACCGGGGAGGGCAGCGCCAGCCGGCTTATCGACGCGCTGCTCACCGGCGAGGTCGTCACGCTCGCCCTCACGCCCGCCGACCGCCGCCGCCTGGTCGCCTGGCTCGACGAAGCGGTGCCCCCCGAAGGCCGCCTCGCCACCGTCCTGCACAGCGTAGCCACACAACTGCGTCCCACCCTCCCCAAGGCGGCCAAGGCAGCGGCGCCACGCGCCCCAACCGTCAAGGCGGCGACATCCCCCACAGCGCGTCGCGGCCATCTCACGACCGACGAGGCCGCCCGCCGTCCGGAGTTGAGTCCCGCCCGCGTGCAGGAGTTGGCCCGCACCGACGAGATCGGACGCAAGGTTGACGGCCGCTGGACGTTTACGGAGCGGGAGATCGCGCGTGTGCAGGGCGAACGCGACTGCCGCGCACTCCGGCTTTCCCTCACATCGAAACGCCCACAGAAGCGCACCACACGCCGCCGGCAATCCGCCCCGTCCACCGGACGCCTCACCCGCGCCGACGTGCAGGCACTGGATCAACTCGACCGGCTGCTGGCCGAGGAACGGCGCCTCGAACAGACCTACAGCCTGCCGTTCCGCGCCCCGCAGCGTGTCGCGACGATGGTCCATGCCTGCGCCCGCTGCGGCCAGGACCTGCTCCTGCTCATCTTCGGCGACCAGGCCCACGACGAGGAGGGACTGCTCGCCTACGAGCGGCTCATGCATGATGTTATCGTCGCCCGCGGCTTACCCACCTATGTCCTGGGCGCGCCGGAGGGCGATGGCGCGCTCGATGACACGCCGTCGCTACTCCTCCAGGTCTGGCCGACGCCCGGCGCGCCTCAACGTGTGACGCCGGGGACGTGGGATAGGCTGCTGGACGACTGGAGTGGGGCGCAGTGCGCGCACAAGCCACCTTCCCTATCCATGCCGTGAGACCGTGCCGGTGCGGCCTGTACGGGCACTGAGTGGGGCTGGAGCTGTACGGTTTCACGCCGCGAACGCCCGTCCACCAGCCTACACGGTCGCCCCCGGCCCGTAAGCGACGCGCGCGGGGCTCGTTGGAAAAGAAAGGGGGATAGTTGTCGTACAATTCACTCTTACTAACTCTTAACCAGAAGGACGGGGCTTGGAAGCAAACTCGAACCGAGCGACGGCGGTACCAACTACGTCCGTCGCGAATCGTCGGGGGTCCTTCTTTCGAGCGAGCTTGTCTGTGGCAATCGTGTCACTGGCCGTCTGAGCCGCACTAAGCGCAGCGTTGACAATGGGTCCAAAAGGGAGTGCTCCCAAAGCTACTCCAATCCCCCATGCCGTTCCAATATGGGCGGCTTTAAACCAGCGTTTCTCCGTCACGTTAATTCGTGGGTCGAGGGCTGCTAGATAGGCTTGCGCTACCGCTTCCGCGTTCAGCGGGTCTGGCTGAGCCCATAACCATGCACGGAAGTCGGCGGTTTCTTGCTTAGCTCGGAGTCGAGGAATATCACGGATCGAGACAACGCCATCGGTGAGAAGCCGCGGGATTGATGGTAGATGGTGAAAGGCTAAGATTTGCTCGGTTACGGCGCGTGTGCGGTCGCGCGCCATGAGTTGCGAGAATAGGGAGAGCAACGTTTCCCACGTTTCCGCGCTTTGGTAGAGGTCGTATTCGTGTTCCATGAGATCGGCGGTCGTCGCGAACTTGGCTGCCAATGAACTGAGTTGTTTCCACTGCGCGGGTGGTGCCTCGTGCAAGGGGACATTTGAATCGAAGCCGAGCGACTCGATCTCCCCGTTGGCGTAGGCTACAGTCGTGCGATTGACGGCCCACTCCGATATCCAGGTACTCGGCAAAGTAGTTCTCTTGGCGACCAAGCGCGCAAGATGTCGCCGGACTTTTCGATCAAGATTAAGGCTAGCTCCCCACTTAGCTAAGCCCTCCTGAGCCGATGGCTCTGGGTCGGAGTGCACTGCCGTCGTTGGTCGGCCGCCGGCCGCTAGCGGGTTGAGTCCTTGCCTGACGAGGTTTACATCCTCAATAGTGAAGATTTGGTGGGACCAAAGGTGAAACTCTAACGCGCGTTCTTCCAGTAGCCTCTCAACTTCTTTCACACCGAAAGCCCGGATGAGCAAAACGAGGACAACGTTCTCGCCGTAGACCCGAAAACAGACGCGTGGCGCGATCATGAGGGCTTCCGCAGCGGCCACCACTTCCCGCTTGATATCAGCATTGATTTGGCGTTGGTCAGCTGGCTGGGTGTTCTTGAGCCAACGCGAGGCTACATCGTCAAGCCCTGTGCTATACAAAATCTTAGGGACACTCATGATTACTCCAATTTGGCACTGCCGTTAATTGCATAACTGTTATGCCACCGCCTCGACGACGTACTCCACCCGCGCGACGCGCCCCGTGCCGAGGGCGTCATAGTCGATCTTTTGCAACGCGCGGTCCACGCAGCCGGCCAGCTTGGTGTCGAGCCACGCCTTGTTGAACGCGGCGGGGACGGCCACGCGCAGCGTCTCCCCCTCCTGGCCGAGGGCGCGCGTGGTGGCTAGCCAGGCGTTGAAGTTCTCGCTGGTCATGACCTGGGCCAGCTCGTCGAGGACCGCGCGCCACACCGGATGCTCCTCGACGATGGGCAGGGGCGCGGGGCTGTCAGACCACGCGGCGTAGGAGCTAATGGGCGCGCTCCCGCCACCAGCACGCCGGCGTCGTCGACGATCGAGTGAGTCAGCGCGCCGGCGCGTGTCCGGGCCGCCATCGGCTATGCGGGGCGGTGCAGGGTGCAGCAGGTCGGCCAGGACAGCGAACAGGTAGGGCATGCCGTTGGGAGCCTGGCCGTCGCGCCGGCGCTTGACGATGCTGGCCTGGCGGGCGCGGGTCCGAGCCGCCGCCTCGTCGAGCAGGCGCAGGAAGCGCGCGGACGACACGCCGGCGTCACGATACAGGTTACGGGCACGGCCGAGACTCGAGCGCGGCGCGTCGTCCCCCAGGGCGTCGCTCAGGGCGGCGATCTCGGCGGCCAGCGCCTGGTCGTTCGTGTCCGTGCTCGTCAGTGGTCGAGCGTCGCCGCTCGTCGCCGCCTGTGTCGGATAAACGGGGGTAGGGGGTATCGAATCGAGATCGAAAGCTTTTATTTCGATTGGGTTTATTTGGGGTGAAGAATCTTTCACCCTCCCCGCGAAGAATCCTTCATCCCTCTGTGGGTCGGTCGACGCGTCGGCCTTAGCGGTGTTTTCGGGCCCAGTGCGACCGGCCTCTGCACATAGCGGCCTCTGTTCCGCTTCCCTCCGTACGTCGTTGTTATGGTCAAACGGCCCACAATTGCACGACTCGTTGTCGCTGGCGTGTGGCCGGTTATCGCGGTTGTTGGTGGAGGTCGCCGGCGTCGCGGGGGGTGCGTCGTCGGCGGGGAGCAGCCCGTCGAGGCGGGCCAGCCCCTCGACGGCCGCGAAGAAGGGCCGGAGGTCGTAGGCGTTCGTGTGCTGCCGGCCGTGGTTGGAGAATTGAGTCTGTATGTGCAGTAACCCCTTCCCCTCCAACGAGCGAAGGTAGCCCTGGATCGTGCGGACGGTCTTGCCCATGCGCGTGGCCAACGCCGCCTCGCCGGGGTACGGGTCGCGCGCCGACCACCAGTAGGTGCAGAGTTGCGCGATCAGGACCATCTCGGCCTCGGTGACGCCCAGCCGCGCGTAGTACACCCACGCGTAGGTCGGCAGCGCCGTGTAGCCCCCCGTGAGGAGGGCGACGCCGTAGCGCTGGACCAGCCGGCGGTCGATGCTATCGGGCGATGGGGATGAGGGCGGTGGTGTACTTTCGAGCCTGGGATTGTGGGCGTGATATTGACATACACGCACCGTTTCCGTATGATTGGTCATAGGTACTCCTTGGAAGCGCAAAGCTCCCTTGTGAGCCAGGAGACCCGTTTTGGAGTTGGTAGCTCCGGTGGGATTCCTGGATCGGATCTAGCGGCCTGGTGATCGTCTTCCAAACAATTGCACCAGAACCGCACCTAATATAGGTGTTAGACGTGGCCCATCGGGGAAACCTGGTGGGCTTCGTGCATGTAGCACGAGTGGGCTAAATCAGTAGGTCTATCCTCCGCATAGTTGCAATAATAGCGCACCCAGCTCGCAGGCGCAATGTTTTTTTCACGCTCATGAAACTAGCCGCACCCGAATAATAGCCTATCTTACCGTACATGGCCGTGCCCGGCTAGTGGCTATGGATGAGCGTATGTGTGTGAAATAGCGTGGATGTCCTCCTTTTTGCCTTAAAGTACGTGTAGGCATGTACACACGCCTACACGTACACCAGTAGGTATGTGTACCCGTAAGCACGTACACATACCTACCCGTAGCTACACGTCGAATAAGTCTCTTGACTCATAGACTTGGTGGCATCTAGACTAAGTAGGTACACACGCATACGTGTGTACCTGTGTACGTGTCTACGTCCCTACGGGTGCCATGAAAAAACGTGTCATCGCGATCACGAACAATAAGGGTGGGGTCGGAAAAACGACAACCGCCGTCAATTTGGCTGCTGGCCTGGCCGCTAGTAACAGGCGTGTCCTGGTCATCGACGCGGACCCCCAGGCCAACGCAACCTTCTCGTTGCTCGGCCCCGAACCGCCCGACCTAACACTCGCCGACGTCCTTATCGAGCGATCTTCGGAAATACCTAAGGTTATAACACCAACCCGGACTGAGGGCGTCGATCTGGTGCCGAGCACCCTTACCCTGTCGGCCGCCGATCTGGCCCTTGCCGGTGTACCGGGCCGGGAAAAGCTGCTGTCGCGCAAGCTACGCGCGGTCGATGGCTACGACTATATTCTGATTGACACTCCGCCGTCCCTTGGCCTGCTTACTGTCAACAGCCTCACCACCGCATCCGAAGTATTCATCCCCGTGGGTGTCGGTACTTTTGGCCTGTTAGGGATCACCCTGCTGGAGGACACGATCGCGCAGCTCAAGGAAAATCTCGAACTCGACGACCTTACGATCACAGGGGCAATTGCGACGCTCTACGATCACACACGCGTGGCCAAGGACACGCTCGATGCGTTGGGGATGCACTTCGGCGACCGCCTTTTCAAGAGCGTCATTCCACGAAACAAGGATGTCGAGGAGGCGCATAGCAACTCGCTCAGCGTCGTCGTCCACGCTCCGCAGAGCAAGGCAGCTCAAGCGTACCTTGCCCTTACAGAGGAGGTCATCAGCGATGAGCGGTAGGAAGACCACGGGCCTGGCCCATAACCCGCTGCTTGCCCGTACCGATACGAAGGATGAGCCTGCGGCCGCGAGTGGCGCGCGGGCAACACCAGATCGGACGGGTACGCAGCTACCGGCGGAAGAAGTGACGCATGAGCACGTAGACACGTCTACAGGTATACACGTAGACAGTCAGGCGGGTACACAGGTAGACACGCCTACACGCATTTTAGACCGCTCACTCAAGTTCACGTTCTACTTTAGCGAGGAGCAACTCGACCGCCTCGATCAAGTGTGGGAAACGCTACGGCGATCGCGCCGGCGACCACGACGGCGCATCAGCAAATCGCAGTTCGTGCGCCTCGCGCTCGACAACCTGCTCGACGAGTTTGAAAAAGACCCGGATCAGGTGACGCGGCTGCTCCTCCAGCAAGCCGAGACGCCGCCGCGTCAATGAGGGTGCGTAGGGGCACATGTGATGTGAACTCTGGGGTGCAAGGGGTACACATCATGTGTGCCCCTTATAAGAAGAGGATGTATGGCGACGAAAAAGACAAAGGGCGATGACATGGACGGCCTGCTCGGCGACGAGGCCGCGACCGCTCTCGTCCCCGTGGAGCAACGCCAAATCCTCGTCATCGAGGGCGAGGAGGTCTTGGCGGCGCGCGTCGATAAGGATGTGTACGTGTCGCTCCGGCCGCTGTGCGATGCCCTCGGCATCAAGTCGTATGGGCAGGTCGCGCGCATCAAAAGAGATGACGTCATGGCGGAAGGGCTGCGCGCGCTGCGTATCACGACCGTCGGCGGCACGCAGGTCATGCAGTGCCTCCATCTGGAGAGCGTCCCCTTATGGCTGGCAGGACTTGAGCCAAGCCGCGTACGGGAGGATGTGCGTGATCGGTTGCGCGTGTATAAGCGTTGGGTGCGCCAGCGCGTCTGGGAGGCGTTCGCGACGGAGACCGGCGTCGGACAAGGGATGGCCTCGACTACCGGACCCATGGCAACAATGCTCGACCCTAACACCCTCTCCCTGGCGCAGGTTGAACAGTTTGGTCTTGCCCTCGTCACGCTCGCACGCCAGCAGCTGGCTTTTCAGGAACAGCATGCGCACGAGATGATCGAGGTCCGTGGTTCTTTGGCATTCCAAGAGCAACGCCTAGACGTGCATGACGAGCGCCTCACCGCCCAGGATGAGCGGCTGAACAGGGCTGCGGAGGTCGTGGGCGCGACCGTACGAGAGGTCAAGGCGCTCAAGGCCCGTCTCGATCCAGGCAACGTTATCACCGACGAGCAGGCGGCCGAGCTGCAGAACTTGGTCAAGACGGTCGCGCACGAGCTGACGCGCCAGAGCACAGCGAGCGGTCAAGCACAGACCAATTATTACGCCTCTCTCTTCGGCGAGCTTCATCGGCGCTTCCGCGTGTCGAGCTACAAGAACCTGAGAATCGAGCAGTATGAGGCGGCGTTAGCATGGTTGCAGGAGTATAGCCATACACTGGAACAGGAGGGAGCGATCAACTCGTCCAGTAAATAATATTATCTACACGCAGGCACGTACACACGCAGGCACGTACACACGCAGGCACGTACACACGCAGGCACGTACACACGCAGGCACGTACACACGCAGGCACGTACACACGCAGGCACGTACACACGCAGGCACGTACACACGCAGGCACGTACACACGTACACAGGGCCGGGCCAGGGCGCGGGGAAAGGGGGTGTGGTGCCTACTCGCTGTACCACCGGCCCGTCACGTACGCGATGCGCCGCTCGCCGCCGGCAGCGAGCGGCCACGTCCACCACGACGGCGCGCGCACCCGCCCGGCCAGCAGGAGCAGCGCGTCGGCCAGTTCCGCCCCCGATCCCACCGTCACGCTGGCGAACGCGCCCACCCCCTTGAATTGCAGCGTGGCGACTGCGGCCCTGGCGTGCGCCTCTCCATCAGGATAGAGCGCGGCGGCAAGCGCCGCACCGAGGCCGGGCGGCGCCGTTGGCGGGGCCACCAGCGCGACGAGTGCAGGCAGGGACCAGTCCAGGGTAAGCAGCACGACCCGGCGTGGCTCCTCGGCCGGCGCGCGGACGAACGCGCGCCGCTCGACGACAAAGCCCCGCGTGTGCAGGATCACCACGATGCCCTCCACGGCCGACATCGTGGCGTCGTCGGCCGTTAAGGTGACGCGCTCCGCCACACCCTCGCGTGCGCTCACCGCATCCCCCGCCGCCCCTGCGCGCGGGCCAGCACCGCCTCGGCCTCGGCCACGACGCTGTACGGCTGTCGCCTGAGTTGCCGGCGGCGATCCGCACCCTCCGCACGCGCGGCCCGCTCCTGTCCCTTGATGGCGCGGTCGACCCGGACGATCAGGGCACACAGCGTCACGTAGATGAGGAGGGCGGCGAGGGCCGCGCGCGCATCGCTCGTGGGGGCACCTCCCATGATGCTCCACGTCAGCAGGCCGACACCGGCCATGCCGACGAGCGTCAGGATTGTACGGGTGCGGCGCTCCCATACCCAAGGCTGGCGCGTCGCACCCCGGTCGGCTTCCTCGCTCCCGCCCCACTGCGCCATCGTCTCGCGTCCCCTTCCTCTCTCAAGTGTACGCCGTTGCCCGCCGTCGCTCATGCCGCGTGGCGGAGGACGTGGCCTGCTCCTTTCTCCCGGCCCCAGGGCCGGCCCTGTGTCGCCCACGTCGTCGAGGACACCCGCGACACAGAACCGCGCCGGGCGCGGGGGAAAGGGCGGTTCACGGTCGTTGATGCGGGGTGGGGACGTGTGCTTTGACAAAGAAAGGGTGACGCGCCTGTCCGAGGTCCGCCCACCGGCTGGCGATCACGGCTCATCAGGCAGGTGCGTTGGCGTGGCCCCCACCGAGGGCGGGCGCCACCCGCCCTTACCGGCGCCCGGTGTCAGCCAGCGGCGCGCCGCCCTCAGGGAGAAGCAGCGCGAGCCCGCTGACGGCAACCGCGCAGATGCCGGCGGCGACCAGGTACATCCCATTGGCGTGCAGGTGGTCGTAGAGCGCGCCGCACAGGTTCGTCCCGACCACGGCGCCCAGGCCGGGGACGGCGGCGTTGAAGAGCGTCTGCCCCGTCGCGCGCAGGCGTGCCGGCACGCGCCGATCGACGTAGGTGACGGCCGCGACGTAGAAGCCGGCGAAGGAGACGCCGTTGAGGAGCCCGACCGCCACCGCCACGCGATAGTCGTGGAGCAGCCCATAGGCGGCCCAGCGCACGGACGCCGCGCCTAGTCCGAGCAGGAGCAAGCGCTTGACGCCGAGGCGCGCCATCAGCGGGCCGGCCAGCAGCATCATCGGCATCTCGGCCAGCGCGGCCAGCGCCGTCGCGCCCCCCACGACGGGGGTGCTCGCCCCCAGACCCGTGAGGTAGAGCGCGAAGAAGGTGTTGTAGGACGCGTAGGTCGCGTAGCCGAGCGCGCACAGCGGCAGGAAGACCCACAGTGCGCGGTCCCGTACCAGGTCGCCCACGCCCGCTCCTTGCGCCAGCAGGACCTCCAGGCGCTGGCGTGGGGCGGTCAGACTCGCCAGGAACGCGACGAATATCAGGGCTCCGTAGAGCGGGAACAGCCGCAGGAGGCCACGCCCGGCGTAGACGACGCCGACAATGAAGGAGGCCACCGTGTACCCAAACGAGCCGTAGACGCGCACGGCCCCATAGCCGCCGCTGTCGCCGTGGCGCCGCAACCAGTCCAGGGTCGTGGCGTCGGCGAGCGGCGCGGCGGGGCTCAGGGCGATGGCCAGGACCCCGACCAGGGCGAGCAGCGCACCGAACGTGTGCGCGAGCGCGACGGTGGGCGCGACGAGGGCCACGACCAGGAGCGAGAGGCTCAGTAGGCGCTTGCGCCAGCCCAAGCGGTCACTGAGCGTGCCCCAGAGCGGGGGCAACACCACGCCGACGAGGGGCGCGAGCGAGGCGATGAGCCCGATCTGAGAGCCGTTGAGGTGGATGGCGCGGAGGTAGAGGCTGAGGTAGGGCGTGTAGGTGGCGACGGCGACGAAGTAGCACAGGTAGAAGGCTTTCATGCTCCACGGGCCGGATCGCCACGTGGGCGCACGCCTCGAAAGAAACGACGCCATATGGGCGCATGATACCAGATGCGCCGCGCTGCCCCGTGGGTGGACCCGCGTGTGGATGTGCAGTCACCCGCGCGACCTGTCGTTGCTCCCGGCCCCCAGGGCCGGCCCTGTGTCGCCCACGCCGCTCAACCCCACGTTCGCACACAGGCGCGCGCTGTGGCGCGCGGGAAAAGGCGCGTCACCTCTTGTCGATCAGACGCGCCGCGCCCCCTTCGAGGCGCGACGCCCGCGCAAGGAGCACCAGCGCCGGGCGCGGGCCAGCGCCAGGTCGGCCGCCGTGATGATGGTGCGCGGGGCGCGCCGACGCGCCAGCGCAGCTTGGACCCCGCGCAGCCCGATGAACACGCCGCACAACGCCGCGTAGAGTGCCACACCATGCTCCTCTCTCGCCACCCTCATCACCGATCGCGCTGCTGCGGGGTGGGGACGTGCAGCGTCTCGACGGCCGTGCGCTTGGAGGCCTCGCCGCGGCGGTCATACCGCTGGGTCGTCGTCACGTTAGCGTGTCCAGCGAGTTGCTGCACCGTCGAGATATCGACTTGGGCCTCAAGCAAGTCACTGACGATGATGTGGACACTTTTCAGGATCATCGCCCTCCCTATAGGCCTAGAATAAGCATAGCTGTCACCAAGTGCAAGGTATGTTGATAGATAGGCACGCAAGGTTAGCCGAAGAGGGCTGACAAGTGCCGACTTTAACTGGTGTCGGTACTTGCGGGGCGTTTGGGACACCTACCTGTGAGCGTCTATTGGTGGATTGTGGTTCAAAAACAGGCGAAGTGCCTTACCTCGCGTTAAAATCGGCACTTCATCTGCAGATACGGCCTCTAGAACGTGAGGTTGAGCGTCCTCTTGTCAATTTACTTTGCCCCTGGTCTCAGCTTCGCTCTTTCCACCCCCTCAACGGGAGCGAACAGGCTCGCCATGCCCAGGGCGTCGAAGCGCTCGACCATGCGGTAGAGGGAGCGCGCCGGCATGCCGGTCTGCCGGGCACGCTCGGCCGGCGACTGACCGAACAGGACGCACGTCCGCATCACCTCATACGTGCGCTGCTCCGGCCCGTCGACCAGGAGTTCGATCTGCTGAAAGGTGTCTGTCGGCGGGATATGCGGGCGTTTTTTGATGGGCATGGCTCGTCATCTCCGGGCGATTGGCTCCCTGTGCGATCACTGTACGCCACGCGCGGCGGCGCATGCAAGCCGTGCGGCGTCGAGGTCTCACGTAAGGCGCTGCGGCTAGCTCGCGTCGGCGAGCGTGTCGGCCGGCGCCGCGACCGGCGTGCTCGCCCGCAAGAGGGCGAACGCCAGGAGGGCGGCACCGGCATGCAATCCACCCGCGACGTTCAATAACGGCACAACAGTGGCATGCGTCCCGGTCGCGCTAGCCAGGACCATGCCGCCGAGCGTGGCGAGCGCGGTCGTCGTCCCGTACGCCCCCAAGACGCGCCCGCGCGACCCATCGGTGGCCGCGCCCTGCGCCAACGTCTGGCTGCTCACCAGCCAGGCGACCATCGGGAGGCCGGCGATGGCGAATACCGCCACGGCCAGCGGCAGGAGCGGGATGTTGACGCCGATAAACATAAGGGCGGCCACAACCGCCACACCGAGCGCGAGCAGGCGACCCGGTGCGATGACGCGGCCAAAGGCGCCGAGCAGGGCGCCGCCGAGCAGGCCGCCCACTCCCTCGATGCTCACGAGCAGGCCGAAGACCGCGGCGTTGCCGTGCAGGACATCGCGGATGAAGGGCACGCGCAAGACCTCGAAGATGCCCTGGCCGGCCATCGCCGTCGCCTGCACCAGGAAGAGCGCGGTCAGCGTGCGGTCTCGCCGCACGGTCCGCAACCCCTCCCGCCACGCGCGCCCGAAGGCGGGCCGGCGGGTGCGCGCGGTCGTGCGCAGCGGACGGGTCTCCTCCCCGGGACGAGGGGTGAGGGAGATGGCGGTGACGAGCGCGGCGGACAACAGGAACGAGGCGCTGTCGACCACGACGACGCCGGGGAGCCCGACGAGCCCGAGCAGCAGGCCGCCGATCGCTGGCCCCGTGAGGCGGGGCAGGTTATCACCCAGGGCACTGAGGGCGTTGGCCGCCATGAGCTGCCCCTCGCCGACCACCCGTGGCACGAGCGCCCCCCGGGCCGGCACGAAGAACTGGCCGAGCGCCGCTTGCAGCAGCGCGACGACGTAGATGACCGGGAGGGCGGCGCGCGATTGCACCGCCAGGAGCGGCAAGAGGAGCGCGCCGCGCGCGAGATCGGCAACGATCATGGTCCGGCGACGGTCCCAGCGATCGACGAACACCCCCGCGATGGAACCCAGCATGATAGGTGGGACGGTCTCCGCGATGAACATCAGGCCCGTGGCAAGCGCGGAGCCCGTGCGCGCATACACATAGAAGGGGAGAGCCGCGAAGAGCATCCAGTTGCCGACGCGCGAGATGAAGCCGGCCGACCAGAGCAGCGCGAAGTTGCGCTGACGTAAGAGGATCATGGGCGCGCCTCCTCCGAGGGCCGCCGCATCGCGCCCTTAGGGACGCGACCGGCGGATGTCCAGGATAGCGTAGGTCTCGCGGGCGGTGAGAACGTCGAGGTGCGCCGACTGGTCCATGCTTTGGTAGCGGGTGAGCACGGCCGGCCGGCCGGCGTTGTCGACCGCGCGCGCGGGGAGGGCGCGGAGGCGCGGGTGCTCCCGCCAGAACCGCTGCCCGTCCGGTGAGCAAAGGAATAGTTCGCGGAGCGGATACCAATCGGTGTGCCCGCACGGCGTGCAGCGGACGTGGAACCCCTCCATCCCGCCCCGCCAGGGCGTTTCCGCGGGTGGCCCCGGGCGGAGGGGCGTGGCCCGGCCGCAGCGGCGGCATGGGATCAGGCCGCCCGTGCCGAGCGCGCGGATGCAGTGGCGGTCGACCCACCGCATGATCCGCGAGAGCGCGGGCTTGTAGCTCGTGAGTCCGACCAGGAGGTCGTCCCAGTGCCCCTCGACCACGAGATCCAAGGAGAGGGCGGCGCAGGCGTCGTCCGTACAGCGTAGGAGGAGCTCGCCGGCGGACGGCCGCAGTTGGCCGACCAGACGGCGTTGCCCACAGCGCGGGCACCATAGACGCGTGTCCTGCCAGAGCGGGACGTCCAGGCCGGGCAGGTCGTAGGTTGCCGCGTCCCGCCGCAGCCGCGTGGTCAGCACGCGCCGGAGGGCCAGCTTGCCGCGGTGCAGGCGCACGGCCACGGCCCCCGCGCTGATCCCCAGCCGTGCCGCGACCTCCACCTGCGGCCAGCCATCGACGTAATGCTGGACCAGTGCTTGACCTGTGTCGCGTGGGAGCGCGGCTAACGCCTGGTCGAGGAGATCCGCCAGTTCGTCGCGCTCCAGTTGGAGCTCAACGTCCACGCCATCGGCTAGGTCGTCCAGTGGCGAGGTGGTGAGTGCGCCCAGCCCCCCCTGGACGTCGACGAGATGTTGCGCCTCCCGTTGATGGCGCCGTATCCACATGAGGCCGCGCCGCCGTGCGATCCCGGCGAGCCACGCCGCGCGCGCCGTCGGATCGCGCAATTCGTGCGCGCGCTGCCAGGCGACAATGAGCGTCTCCTGTGCGAGATCCTCCGCGGTCGTGCGGTCGGGAGCAAAGTGGATGCACAGCCGCACCAACCACGTCCATTCAGCCAAGGCCGCGCCCTGCCCATCCGCATCCGTGGCCGGCCAGTGTGCGCTGCCGTCTATCTCGCCCATCCCCCACCTCGATAGCCATCTACAGCCCATCATATAGAGGTTGCGCGGGAAGCACGAAACATTACGCGTTTTTTGCCATCACGCGCTCCGACGGCGACAATCTTGCCACGGCAAACAGGACGGATGTGTCACCAATCACATGGCGAGGCGTGTCTCGACGGCCGTACGCGTGGAGAACGCGCCGCGCCCTCGTACCGCGAGGTCGTCGTGTTGACCTATGCGGCGAGCTGCCTCATCCCGCGTCATGGCTTGCCCCGTCGCGTATAGGGGAAGTGGAGGTGCTCGACGGCCTCGCGGCGGGCCTCGTCGCCGCGGCGGTCGTAGCGGACGGTCGTGAGGGGCGAGGCATGGCCGGCCATTTGCTGTACCGTGGCCAGATCGACCTTGGCCTGTAACAAGTCCCCGATAAAGGTGCGGCGAAAATCATGGGGGCGCAGGTCCTCGACGCCGGCCTGGGCCAGGCGCTTGCGCAGGATCTTATAGACGGCGTGGCTGGCCAGCCGCGCGCCGGTGACGTGGCCGCCTTTGGTGAGGCGCACGAACAGCGGGCCAGGCACCGCGCCCCGGATCGCCAGCCAGTCGTCGAGCGCGGCCGTCGCGCTGCCCGTCAGGGGGACCAAGCGCTCCTTGTTGCCCTTGCCGTGGACCTTGAGGCCGGCCGGCGCGCGCACGTAGTGGGCGACATCGAGGCCGGCCAGTTCGGCGCGTCGCACGCCGCCGACGTAGAGGATCGCTAGCATCGCGGCGTCACGGGCACCAGCCGGCCCGCGGTCGGCCTGGCACGCCTTGACGAGGGCCAGGATCTCGCCCGCTGCGGCGGCACGGCCGACCGGCAGGTGCTCGCCGGTGGCAGGCTTGACCTCGCCGATGCGCCGGTACTCTTCGTCACTCATCAGATTCATGTTGCGGGCGTAGCGAGCGATCCCGCGCAGGATGGAGAGCGTGAGGTTGATCGTCGCCGGGGCGCGGCGCTTGTCGGTCGCCGGGTCCTTCTCGCTCAAGCGTGAGCGGATGAAGTCGATGTGCTGGAAGCGGAGCCGGTGCCAAGGAAAGGTTTCCGCCTCGGCGGGGTCAAGGCCAATGACGCGGGCCGCGGAGCGCAGCCGCTCGCGGGCGGTCTGTCGGCTGCGCTCCGAGGTCAGGCTGGCGAGGTACGCTCTCGTGGAGTCCCCCAGCAGCGAGCCCTGTTCGCCTATGGCCAGACCGTCGAGGAGCAGGCTCGCGGCATCGGGCGTGGGAGCCGGGAGGGATGTCTGCTCGGGCATCAATGCACCTCTATAAGCGATTCATGTCGATGGTCAGCCCCGCGTGGCGCATCTCCTTGAGGGTATCGACCTGCCAGCTCCCTTCCATCGATATATAGACGACACCATGCAGATCCGATGGGATGTCAACGGCCCCTTTCTTAATCAGGCATACTTTACCGCGGCCCAACCGGCCGACGAAGTAGCCGAGCTCGAAGACGACATTCTGGCGTGCCCGTTGCTGTTGGTCGTCGGGGGCAATGCTGGGGCCACCAAGGTCATCGGGCGTCAGCAGGACGAGCGCGAACGCGACGCGGGAAGCGTTTTCCTCAAACTTCTCGATCACCGTGCGGCCTCCATTCGGCTGCTCCGATAGGATGACGGCCTCCATGTCCTGGCGTTCGATGAGGCGTGCGGCCGCTTGTCTTGCGCCTTCATCGTGGCCGTGGACGATGAATACGCTAGGGCGTGATGTCGATGACGTCACTATCGGTCTCCTCTTCACTTCGTCCTGTCCGCGTGGAGTGATACATACCATACCCCGCACGCCTGTCTTCCCCATATGATCGTGCGCAATCAGGCCGGCACCCGCCAAGTAGCGCAGGGCATCGTAGAGCTCCGATCCACCGAAGCCCTCGACCACCTCATACGGCCTCCAATATCGGCCAGGCTCGATGCGATCAGCGTTATCGAGGGCGCGGAGGAATAGCATCCGGGTCTCGTCCCGATTATCCGGGGCGTCTGGATGGACCGCGCGTTTCTCCGTCACATTCCTGAGCCTGAGATCGACTGCCTCCCTGCCACGGGGCGTTATGCCGGCGCGCGGGTACTTGATCCCAGGCGGTTGAAAGGAGTGCAACAGCCCTTTCTCAATGAGATACTCAACCTCGCGGCCGACCGTACCCTCATCGACGTGGACAGCTTGAGCTATATCTTTTGTTGTGCGTGTTGTCCGGTATGGATTGTCGGAGGAGTGATCGGTCGGGTGGTCGATGCTTTTGAGGTAGTCGACCACGCGTCGCCGCACGCGCTCGCTGTCGCTTGGCTCCCTGCTGTCGCTTGGCTCCATAGAGTCGGTCTTCCCCTCTTGTCCATTGGTTGCTGTCACCGAGTCGTCCCCCGGATACTCGACGCGCGTCGCCCCTGGAAACAGTACGACTTTATCGAATGGAACACTGTAGTAAACGCGACCCGCATTAGTTGTGACAAGAAGCCAATATCTCTCGAACTGAGAACACGAAATGCGTGGGCCAGAACGCGAAAATTGCACGCCGGCAACCATCTCATGGAAGAGTTGAGGATAGGCCGGGGCAGGAGACCCCAAGTATGCATCGATACTGATCTCAACCGGAAGGAATTGCTCGTCAGACTCGACCTCGCTTACTTGTAGTAGTGCGGCGCAAAGCTCGTCAAACACCCCGTCCTCAGCTGCAGAATAGAGTTCTGCGAACAGGTCATCATCCGCGTTGAAGAACGTATTGACGCTGTTAGCGTCCCGTAGCTTCGCAGCAATGGTTTGTACATAGAATAAGGTGCGATCGAGCAAACGATCATCACCATGCAGGGCGCGGCAATGGACGGACCAATACTGCCCTTGGAGGGGCTCATCGATCGCTAAGATGGAATAGGGCTGAAGCAACTGCTCAGAGAACACCCGCTTCAGAATTGGCTCGCTAACGCTTGCCGCCCGTTTTAAATCGGCGATCATCATGGTCATCCACCCGTGCTTCCCACGCTGGCAGTCCCCTTGTTGACCATAAATTGTGGACCCTAAGAGCAATTAGGTGGCCCTATTTACGGATACAAAAAAACGAGCCGCCGGGGGGTTCGCCCGTCGTCTCGTTACCCCTCCAGTATACCACGTCCGCCCGCGGCTTATCCTGCGTTCGCGCAGGGACACGTCGCGCGGCGCGTGTCGGTTGTCGTAAAGGTTGCGCCGTTTGCCACAGAGCCTGCGCCGTCGTGTCATAAAGGGTGCGCCGATCGAGCAACCAAGGTGGGACGTATGATTTCTCGTGCCCCTAAAGATTACATCGGCGACCTGCGTGACGTGCACTGACAGGGTCTCGCTCCACGGTCCAGTTCTGGACATCTAGAACGGGACGGCCACGCCTGCAATCCCGTTCTAGATGTCCCAGCCGATCATGAAGCGCGAAACCCTGACTGAGTTGTCGGTGACGTCCTCTGTACAGGCCTCCGCGTCGGTAGTGCAGGATTGTATATATATGCAACACGGTGGCACACATGCACCTTGCGGGAGCACCGACGAGGACGACGGAGAGACCGTTCGGGCAGCTCATCAAGGTGGGTGCTGTGCGCGCATATCTTCTTTTTGCACCGCTCTCTTAGGGGCCGTTGGTCGCGTGCCGCCCTCGAATCACGGGGACGTGAATGTCACGGGTAACCTATGGAGACCGCGCAATAGCAGTTCCTCGCGCCACGCGAGCGGCTCGGCGGCGAGTTGCAGGTCCGGGCACCGCCGCAGGAGCGTCCCGAGCGCGATCTGCCCCTCTAACCGCGCGAGGGCGGCCCCCAAACAGAAGTGCGGTCCGTGGGCAAACGAGAGATGCTTGTTCTCGCGGCGTCCGATGTCGAGGCGATCCGGATCGGCAAACCGCGCGGGATCGTGGTTCGCCGCGCCCAGCAACAGGATCAGCGTTTCCCCCGCGTGTACGACGGTCCCGCCAAGCACGCTCTCCATAGTCGCGATACGAGCGGTCCCTTGCACCGGGCTGTCATAGCGCAAGAGCTCCTCCATAGCTGACCCCATGAGCGTGGGGTCCTCACGCAAGCGGGCCATCTGGTCGGGGTGCCGGAGCAACGCTAACAGGGTAGCGAGTAGTAGGCGAACAGAAAATGAGTCTAAGCTCTGAAAGGCCCTTGGCGAGGCGTTCATGCAGTGATAAGAGCCGTTACTACAGCAATAGTGACACGATTGGTGCTCTTTTACACAGTGATTGGCGGTCCGACTGGGGCGGCAATCTCATCGTTATCACAGCAATAGGCCCACGTTTGCCACTCGGATGCGCCTTTTTGGCTGTGCACGCATTTTCTGTTCGCCTGCTACTCGCTACCCATCATGGCCGCCTGGTGCCTGGCCCACCACCAGGAAAGCTTCCTCTACACGCACTTCGCGGAGATCTGCGCCCTCATGCGCGCCTACGACATCTCCTTCTCGTTGGGGGACGGGCTGCGCCCCGGCTCGATCGCCGACGCCAACGACGCGGTGCAGTTCGCCGAACTCGACACGCTGGGCGAACTGACGAAGATTGCCTGGGCGCACGACGTGCAGACGATGATCGAGGGGCCGGGGTATATCCCGCTGCACCTGATCAAGGAGAACGTGGACCGGCAAATGGAGACGTGCGGGGAGGCGCCCTTCTACACGCTCGGTCCCCTGACGACCGACATCGCGCCGGGCTACGACCACATCACCTCGGCCATCGGGGCGGCGATGATTGGCTGGTACGGGACGGCCATGCTGTGCTACGTGACGCCGAAGGAGCATCTGGGGCTGCCTAACAAGGAGGACGTCAAGCAGGGCGTGATCGCGTACAAGATCGCGGCGCACGCGGCCGACCTGGCCAAGGGGCATCTCGGCGCGCAGGCGCACGACGACGCGCTCTCCAAGGCGCGCTTCGAGTTCCGCTGGCAGGACCAGTTCAACCTGTCGCTGGACCCGGAAACGGCGGTGGCCTACCACGACGAGACGCTGCCGGCGGCGGCGGCGAAAACGGCGCACTTCTGCTCGATGTGCGGGCCGCATTTCTGCTCCATGCGCATCACCCAGGACGTGCGCGACTATGCCATGCAAAAAGGCCTGGACGCGGACGGCGCCCTCGCGGCCGGCTTAGAGGAGAAGGCGCGCGCGTTCCGCGAGGCCGGTGGCGCCGTGTACCAGGAGGCTTGACACGTCACACAGCCGGGGGCGTTCTGGTCGAGGCGCTGTAAAGGGGTGGCGTGGGCAGAGGGTCTCCCCGCGCCGCCCCAGGCGATCTAGCGAGTCGAGGGCGCGGGCGTGCTATGTTCATGCGTTGTCCAGGTGGTCGGATAGCGCCTCATCCCAGGCGGCTTGCGCCCGCTCAACCGCGTCGCCCCGCGCCTCTAGCGGGCCGCCCGCCGCCTCCAACAACGCCGCGTCCTGTCCCAAGGCAGGACGCGCGCCCGCATCATCCTGGCGTCGTTGTCTCCAATAGCGCTCGACCGCAACCCTCACCACGGCATCCGGTGGCACGTCATCGCGCCGCGCCAGGTCCTCGATCAGCGCGGAGATGTGCCACGAAATCGCGACCGTCCGTAGCGCCTCCTCGCCCACGATTGTCCCCTTTCCCCCCAGGTATCAGTCTGACCAGCAGGTGGTCCACCACCAGGATAGACGATGGCGAGGGGGGGCGAGCGCTCGTCGCCTGTCGCAGACAACAACGCGGCGTGGTGCGGCGTGTGACGTCGGCGCATCACGCCCAGCGTCGAGGGCCGATGCTAATCCTTCCCCGAACGCCGATGCTGATCCTTCCCCGAACGCCGATGCTGATCCTTCCCCGAACGCCGACGCCTCCTCCGCTCGGATTGCGCTAGCCCGTCGTCGCGTTGTGTCAGGCGTCGTCAGCTGTGGTGGTCACAGCGGGCACGGGCGCCTCAGACGGGCAATGTTAATGTCCAGTGATTCTGTCACCCATAAGTGTCCAGTGAAAATGTCACCGGGGCCGACGCGCCCGTAGCGCTCTCATCCGGTCACGCGCCTGTTCGCGCGTGCGCTCCTCGCGACAAAAGTCACAGTAGGCGGTGACGGGGCCGCGCTCGCCCCGCATGACCGTGTCGCGCTCCCCACACGACGCACATTTGATGCGCCGTTCCTTGATCGCCATCGCTGTCCTTCCCTCTCTTTCCCCCTCTTCCAGATGTTACGCCAGTTTTACGACAAAACTAGCGTAACATCTGGAAGAGGCCCTTAACGCTGTGCGGTGATCCTGTCATCTGCCGTGTCGGACGTGGGAGCGGGGGGGCCACACCACCGTGTGTCCGCGACCACGCGGCGACTGGGGCTTGACGGCCCGCGGCACCCCTGCGGACGCCTGCGGGGCCGAGGGAGCGGACGGTGGACGAACTGGTCCGTACCGCTCCCTCGGTCACGCTGTCTCGCAGGGGACCCCGCCGGGGCGGTCAAGCCACGGCGCCCCCGCTTGCCCCCGGCAGGCCCGTGGGGGCTGCGCGCCCCCACACCCCCGGCCTCGGGAGCCCCGGTGCGGCGCGCGCCGTCACATTCAAGGCGCCCCTCCCGCCATCGTGTCCGAGCGGGGGGCGAACGGACGCCGCCAGGGGTGCGTCGTCGCGGGGCGACGCGGACCCGCGCCCGGCGCGGCAGAGGACGGGGGCGCCGGCGACGGGGCGGCCGGCGACGCCGTCCCTGACGCGGGCGGCATCGCCCGGCGACGGGCGCGGAGGGTTGGCGCGGACGGCGGCGCGTCCTGCGTCGCCAGACACCGGCCCTGATAATAGACGGCCAGGCTGCCATCAAGGCGTTCGTGGACCGTGACGTGGGCGTGGGTGTAACTGACCCGTGTGCGGTCGGGCCACACTTGGAGCGTCCGCCCGGCGAACTGGACCGTGTTGTCGGCCGCGACCGTGCGCGCGTAGGTGAAGCAGATCACCTCGTCCAGGCGCGTGTGCGGCACGAACGGGCGCCAGACGGGGGTGGGATCGGCCGCTGGGACGGCGAAGCGCGCGTTGTGCGCCGGGATAAAGGTGGGCAACAGCGCGTTGGCCGCCTCCAGGGTCCCGGCCTCGGCCAGCCGCAAGGCGATCCGCAGGCGCTCCTGCAGGGTGCCAAAGAGGCGCTCGACCCGCCCCTTGGCCTGCGGCGACTGGGCAGCGATGGCCGTGATCCCCAACCCCTCCAACACGCGCCCGCACTGGGTGGGCTCCCGCGCGCCCGCCAATTGCTCCGCGACCGTCTCCGGGCGCGGCGCGTTGACCTGGAAGATGCCGTGCCGATCGTGGTAGATCTCCAACGGGCACCCGTGCGCCCCGACGAGTTGGCGCATGAGGAGCATGTAGCCGTGCGCGTCCTCCTGCAGCCGGAAGACGGCGGCGAGGATCTGCCCGGTCGCGTCGTCGATGGCCGCGAGCAGGGTTAGGCGCGGTCCCCGCCCTTCCAGCCAGTCGTGCGGGCTGCCGTCGATCTGCACCAGCGCCCCTTCCTGCGCCCGCCGCTCGCGGCGGCGCCGATGCACCCGTCGCCGGACGTGCCGTGGACTGGGTCGGCCTGCGGCCAGCAGGATGCGCCGCACCGTCGCCCGTGAGAGCGTGATCCCCTCGCGCTCCTCCAACAAGTCACGCAGGTGCTGATAATTGGTGTCTGCATAGGTCGTGGTCGCCACGGTCAACACCTGCTGCCGCACCTCCTCCGGCGTGGCACGCCTTGGCGTGCGCCCCCGATTGCCATGGGCCAAGGCGCTCGCCCCGTCCTTCCTATAGGTCGCGACCAGTCGGCGTACCTGCCGCACCGATACCGCCAATGCTCCGGCCGCGTCCACCGCCGTCATCTCCCCGCGTTCCATCCGATTGAGCACCAAGAGGCGCTTCTGTTCCTGCATGGTCAATGTCACTCTGTCTTTCATATCTACAGAGTGACATTTTCACTGGACAGTTAGACGGTGACATAATCATAGAACACTAACACGCCTCAGACGGGCAATTGACGCGGATAACACCCGGAGATATACTTACCCGCATGGTAGATCGTCAAGGGGATCTCGTGCTCTCAGCCCAGGTCATTGGCCTGTATACGGCCGTGCGCGCGGGGGCGCCGATGCAACCGCGGGCTTGGGTCGAGGTCGTGCCTGGCGTTGGCATCAACGGTGACCGCTACGCCACGCGCTGCGGCCACTGGAGTGATCCCCGGTGGCCTGACCAGGAGGTGACCCTTGTCGAGGGCGAGGTCGCCGAGGATCTGGCTATCGACGCGGGGCAGTTGCGGCGCAACATCGTCACGCGGGGGGTACGGCTCACCGATCTCATCGGCCGCACGTTCCAGCTTGGCGGCGCGCGCCTCGTCGGCGTCCGGGACTGCGCCCCCTGTCGCTATCTCGATAGCCTGACACGGCCCGGACTTGGTCAGTCCTTACGGACGCGGGGTGGGCTGCGAGCTCGTATCCTCCAGGGCGGCCGCATCCATGTGGCGGACCGCATGACGCTGGTGCGCTCACCGGACGTGGACCACCCGCCCACTCGTTAGACCAGACCGGATCAACCAGACACAGCCGCGTCAGAGAGTCTCGGACGCGGCTGTTCCGTCGTTGCTCGTCTGTCTGGTGAGCCTGATTGATCGGAACTCCAGGGCCGCGCGTCCGAGCGCGGAGGCGGTCCTCGCCAGTAGCTTCATCGTCGTCATAAAGTGGGGACAACCTGTGCTGGTCGAGCGGCCACGCGTGGACGGCTAACGCCCCACAGCTGGCCTATCCTCACCCGTGCAAGATGAACGATGGGGCAGACGCCTGTATTTGGCCTGGGGCGCGTTCCGGGCGCGGCTACCGCACCGGGCGCCGACATCCTTGCTCTCCCCCTCAGCGCACCCACGGGTGCGGGTGCGCGTGATAGACTTCTCGCTCCGTGCCCAAGAGCCGCCAGCCAAGCGGCAGCGTGGCCGCGGCGAGCAACAGCTTGACGGTGTCACCCGCGATGAAGGGGAGCACCCCGACCTGAACAGCCTGTGCCGCGCCGACGAAGTGGGCGAGTCAGGGCACGCCGCCGAGATAGATGAGCGTCTCCCCCATCGCCATGGTCACGATGGCGCGGCGGACGGTGCGATCCCACCCCCGTGCGGCCAGGGAGCCCACCACGAAGCCGACGACGGGGTAAGAGAAAAGATAGCCGGCCGTTGGCCCGATGATGGTCGGCACGCCCGCGCTGGACAGGGTCCACGCGCTATGGCCGTCGGCGAAGACGGGGAGGCCCGCGAGGCCCTCCGCCAGGTAGGCCAGCAGGGCCAGGGCGCCGCGCCGGCCGCCGAGCAGGGCGCTCACCAGCAAGACCGCGTAGGTCTGGCCGGTAAGCGGGACCCAGGGCAACGGGATAGTCACGCGCGCGGACAGGGCCACGAGGGCGCTACCCCCTAGCATGAGGGCCGCGTGCGCGGCGAGGCCGCGCCCCGGAAAGGCCGTGTCGATCAGGGTGCGCTGGGGCGCCGGGATTGTGGATGCCATCATCGATCCTTTCGTTGTTGTTCGATCGCGTCGTCCGACGCCGTCACATCGATCCGTCTCACCGTGGGGGGGGGCTCGGGGCGCTCCTCCTCCCCCCGGTAGACGCACCCCGTCGTGCATGTCTCCCGCACGACCACCTGGCATAGCCCCCGTAGGGCGGGCTGGAGGCGTTCCCAGACCCACCGCACCAGGGTCTCGCTCGTCGGATTGGCGAGCCCGGCGACCTCGTTGAGATAGGCATGGTCGAGCTGCGCGTGGAGGGGCCGGAACGCCTCCGTGAGGTCGGCGAAATCCATGACCCAGCCGGCCTCCTCCCGCACCGGCCCGCGCACATGGACCTCCACCCGGAACGAGTGCCCGTGCAGGCGTCCGCACTTATGGCCGGGCGGCGCGTGGGGCAGGTGGTGCGCCGCCTCGAAGGTAAACTCTTTGAAAATGTCCATCGCGCCTCTCTCGCTCACGCTCACGGGATGCCCAACAGCTTGTGCGTCTGCAGGCTCAGCCGCCAGTGGGGGTGGTCCAGGCAATAGCGCAGGGCTAGCTGCGTGTTGCGCGCGCGCGCGGGTCCATCCAACGGCTGCAAGAAGAAGTGCTGGAAGGCGAGGTCCGCGTAATGCGCGGGGTCGGCGCCCTCCTGCGGATAGACGAGCTTGAGCTCGTGCCCCGCGCGCAGGACCAGGGGCGCCCGGGCCTTGGGGCTGACGCAGATCCAGTCGAGGCCGCGCGGCGCCCCGCGCGTGCCGTTGGTCTCGACGGCGACCTCGAAACCACGCGCGTGCAACGCGTCGATGAGCGGTTCGTCGAGCTGGAGCAGGGGCTCGCCCCCGGTGCAGACGACCAGCGGTCGGCCGCCGGCCCCCTGCCCCGCCCTGGACGGCCAGGTGGCCCCGACCGCCGCGGCCAGGTCCTCGCTCGACGCGAACCGCCCGCCGCCCAGGCCCGCCGTGCCCACGAAGTCGGTATCGCAGAACCGGCAGACCGCTCGTCCCCTGTCTTGCTCCCGGCCGGTCCACAGGTTGCACCCGCTGAAGCGGCAGAAGACGGCGGGGCGCCCCGTGTTGGCTCCCTCGCCTTGCAACGTGTAGAAAATCTCTTTGACCGTATAGCTCACGGCGCGCCCCGGTCCTGATCGTGGTACAGCACAGGGTCCGCACGCCCGATGTCGGCGAATCCGGCGCGCCGCAGCAGGCACGCCTCGCACCGGCCGCAGGCCGCGCCCGTTGGCGCGGGGTCATAGCACGTCGTGGTGAGGCTATAATCGACGCCGAGGTCCAGGCCCGTCTGGATAATCCGCGCCTTGGTGAGCTCGATGAGCGGCGTGTGGATGGTGAGGCGCTGCCGGCCCTCCACGCCCGCTTTCGTGGCCAGGTCGGCCATGCGCTGGTAGGCCGCGATGTACGCCGGGCGGCAATCGGGGTAGCCGGAGTAATCGACGGCGTTGACACCGATGAAGATGTCGCTCGCCCCGAGCACCTCCGCCCACGCGAGGGCGAAGGACAGAAAGATCGTGTTGCGCGCCGGGACATAGGTGACCGGGATCTCCGCCGTCCTGTCCTCTGGACCCCGTCCCATGGGGACGGGGATGTCGGCGGTGAGGGCCGATCCACCGAAGAGGCGCAGATCGATGTCGACCACGACATGCGCGGCCACGCCGTGCCGTGCGGCGATATGACGGGCCGCCGCGATCTCCTGCGCGTGGCGTTGGCCATAGCGAAACGTTAGCGCGTGGACAGCGAAGCCCGCGTGCTGGGCAAGGGCGAGCGTCGTGGTCGAGTCGAGGCCACCGCTGAGGAGGACCACGGCCGGACGTTCATCGGTCATCGCGAGGACCTCCATAGACGTCGTGTCGGACACGCGCCGTCGTGCTCCATTCTTCCCCGTCCTCGCCGCACATCGCTCCTCATTCTTCCCCGTGTTCCGTGGGGCGCACCCCCGACTGTCGCTGGCGCGCGGCCCCCGTAGACCAGCAGTATATCAACCGTACCCCCTTCACCGTCGCCCCCTTGGCGCGGAATACGGCCTGGTGTGACGGAGCGTGAGTTGAACGAAGCCGCTCTCGTGAGGGAGCGGCTTCGTTCAACTCACGCTCCGTCACACCAGGCCTATACCCGACGGCGCCTTACCGCCCTGCGTTGTCTACGCTTAGGGGAGTGCCGGATGACCCAAGTAGCCCGGACAGCGCGGTCCTCCACGCTACCCCTACCCATTACCTGTGGTCGTGGTCCTGCAACCCGCCCCACTCGCGCCAGATATCGGTCATGCACTCCCAGCGCCTGGCGTCATGATCCACATGAGTCAGACGGAAGAAGACGGCATAACGAATGTGCGGCGAGCTGTTCCCGGCGATACCGTGCCCCACTTGATAGTGGCAGAGCACAGCGTCACCAGCGTGCCCGGTCACCTGCGTTGGGGCCGGGAGAGCGACGCGCGGCATCCCAGCCAACAATGCCTGGGCGCCGTGCGCACGAAAGTAGTCCGCGTAGAGGCGGTGCGTCCCCGGCCAGACAGTGAAGTTCCCCATATTATCGTGCGGCAGGTCACTCAGGAATACGCCAATGAGCGCCGTAAAACTGGCGATCGTACCTTCGGGAACGCCGTTCGTTGGCGTGTACATGCCATCAATGTGTGGCTGTGGGTCTCCCAGCGTGTCGGTCGTCGGAAAGCGCAGCGCAATCTGCCCGCTCCTCACCGGCCGTACCTTGCCCACCCCCACGGCGGACTCAGCGAGCGACCAGAGGGATGAGGCGTGCAGCAGATCGGTAATCGACGACGTATCCGTTAGCGTGGGACAGTAGGTCTGCGCGCGGAACGTCGGGAGTTGATCGGGGGCCATGCCGTGCGCGCCGAGGGAAGCATTGATGGCCTGTAACGCCGCGTCGACCACCGCGCGTGGCACGATGCCAGGAAGCTTGATGAAGCCATTGCCGTAGAATTCCTGTTGCTGCGCGTCGCTGATAATCATCGGATCAAGTTCTCCTTGCTCTGTGTCCCCTATGCGTGGCCCTGTCCTCGACAACCGCATGCCCCCGCCAGCATACGGCGACGCCGTGCCCCAACGCCGATGCGCCCTTGTAGCTGCCCGTGCCGTCGGAGAGGGTGTCGCCGCCGCTCGTTGGCCGTCAGGCTCCAGTTTCTCGGCCGGTACGTCCCCGTACCACGCGCGCCGTCACTCATTGTATCGGTTCCGCCCGTCGTGCTACCCCGACGCCCACGACCGTTCGCTGATTGCCACTCACCATCGCATCCTCCTTCGAGGATCTAGGCCTCACCGCGCTACATCCGTTGACCACGCCAGCGCGCCCCGTGATCGTGGCGCCGCCCTCCCCACCGGCCCGCTTTAGCGCACGCTGGTGGGGAGGGCGGCGCGAACGCCATGGAGCAGGTCAGCATACCAGCGCCCACTGTCTTTGACGATGCGCTGCTGTGTTTCGTAGTCGACGCAGATGATACCGAAGCGCTTGCTGTAGCCCTCAGCCCACTCGAAGTTGTCCATGAGCGACCACACGAAGTAGCCCTCCAGTGGCGCGCCGTCCGTCATGGCCCGCGCCGCCGCCGCGAAGTGCGCCTCCAGGTAGGCGCGCCGCCGCTCGTCGTGGACCGCGCCGTCGGGCGCGACCACATCGTCGAAGGCGGCGCCATTCTCAGTTACATACATGACGAGAGGCGCATAGTCGCGGTGGACGCGCACCAGCAACTCGCGCAGCCCCTCCGGGTAGATCTCCCAGTCCATCGCGGTGCGGTCCGCGCCCTCGACCCGAACGTGCTTGCCCAGAGGGTTACGCCCGGTCGGGTCGGCCGCGACGACGCCGCGCTGGTAGTAGTTGACGCCCAGAAAGTCCAACGGGACGCCAATAGTCTCCATGTCGCCCGCCTGGATGTCGGGCGCGTGGCCGAAGCTCTCCAGCAGGTCAGACGGGTAGGAGCCCTTGAAAATGGGGGCGAGATAGAGCCGATTGGAGAGCCCATCGGAGAGGCGCGCCGCCGCCTGGTCTTCCGCGCTGTCCGTAGCGGGGTGAACGGGCGTCAGGTTAAGCGTAATGCCGACGCGCGCGCCGGGGCTGTTGCGGCGCAGCACCGGGACGGCCAGCCCATGGCCGCGCAGCAGCATGTGCGTGGCGTCGATGGCAAGTGCGGGGTCGCTCAGGCCCGGCGCGTGGACGCCCCAGCCGTAGCCCAGCCAGGCCGCGCACCACGGCTCGTTGAGCGTAATCCAGTCCTTGACGCGGTCGCCCAGCCGCCGCGACACCACGTCGACGTAGGCGGCGAACGCCTCGGCCGTCTCGCGTCCGGTCCAGCCGCCGTATTGATCTTGCAGCGCCTGCGGCAGGTCCCAGTGGTAGAGCGTAGCGAACGGGCGGATGCCGGCGGCGAGCAACTCGTCGACCAGCCGGTCGTAGAAGTCGAGTCCTTTGGCCTCAACGCGGCCGGTCCCCTCGGGCAGGATGCGCGGCCAGGCGATCGAGAAGCGGTAGGCGCGCAGGCCCAACTCTTTCATCAGGGCCACGTCCTGGGGATAGCGATGGTAGTGCTCGTCGGCCGGGTCGCCGGTGTCGCCGTCCTTGACCTTGCCCCGCGTGGCGCAGAAGCGGTCCCAGATCGACTCGCCGCGCCCATCCTCGCGGGTCGCGCCCTCGATCTGGAACGCCGCGGTGGCGGCGCCCCACAGGAAGTCGGCGGGCATAGGTGGTACAGCCATTAAAAGGTCCTTTCTACAACACATACACGTCATCGAATGAGTCGTGATTGATGAGAGTTCTCATCCCCACTCGCTTTCCCCCACTTCGCGCGAGGGGGCGGGGATAAGGGTGTCATGCGCGCGATGGCTCCGGTCCATAGAGATAACAGCGCACGTGGTGCTTCGGGGCCACCTGGATCAGCGGCGGCGTGACCGCGCGGCATACCGGCATCACATGCGGACAGCGGTTGGAGAAGCGACACCCCGGCGTGGGATTAACGACCGTTGGGATCTCGCCGCGCGCCTCCACACGCCGCTTGACCAAACCCAGGCTAGGGTCGGGCACGGCCGAGAGCAGCAACTGCGTGTACGGGTGCAGCGACTTTTGCATCACGTCTTCAGTCGGCGCCGCTTCCACCAGGTGCCCCGCGTAGAGCACCAGCGTGTCGTCGGCGATGTAGCGCGCGCTGGCCAGGTCATGCGTGATGTACAGATACGATAGCCCGCGCTCGTCACGCAGCCGTTCCATCATATTGAGGATGCCCATGCGGATGGACACATCGAGCATGCTGATCGGCTCATCGGCCAGGATGATCTCCGGGTTGACCGCCAGCGCGCGCGCGAATGAGACGCGCTGGCGCTGGCCGCCGGAGAGTTGATGCGGGTACTTGGCCGCGACTTCGTCGGGCGGGATGAGCCCCACCGTGTCCAGCAGTTCGTAGACGCGCGCGTGCGTCGCAGCGGACCCGCTCGTCTGATGGTGGATCTTGAGTGGGCGCTCGATGTGGTGCATAATCGGCTTGACCGGGTTCAGCGAGCCGAAGGGGTCCTGGAACACCATCTGCACCTGGTTGCGATAGCGCAGCAGGGGGCGACGCCCATGCATTTTGAGCACGTCCTGGTCATGAAACAGCACCTGCCCGGCGGTGGCGGGATACAGGCCAGCTAAGAGTCGCGCGATGGTACTCTTGCCGCTGCCGCTCTCACCGACCAGGGCCAGGATCTGACCGCGCTCGAGCGTGAACGAGACATCCTCGACGGCGTGGACGTTGCGGCGCTCCCCGCCGAAAGGGCCACCCCCACCGGCGGGGAAGAACTTACTCAGGCCACGGACATCGAGCAGGGTGGTCGTGGGCAGGCCCGGCGTGGCGCCGTTGCTAGACAGCTGCATGGGCGACCTCCTCCTTATAGAGATGGCAGGCCGTGACGCGGTCGGCTCCGACCGGGCGCAGGTCCGGGTATACGCGCGTACACGCGGTCATCACATGCGCGCAGCGTGGCGCGAACGGACAGCCCGGCGGGGGCGTCACGAGATCTGGCGGCGTGCCGGGGATGCCCTGCAGCCGGCGCTTCTCGCCACGGAGGGAGGGGAACGAGCTCATCAGGCCCACGGTGTATGGGTGCTTGGGCTGCTGGAACAACGCGCCGGCCGGGGCCAATTCGGCGATCTTGCCGGCGTACATGATGGCGATACGGTTGGAAAACTCCACCAGCAGCGAGAGGTCGTGCGTGATGAACAGGATCGAGAAGCCGAACGTGGCCTGCAGGTCCTGAATTTGCTGCAGGATATCGCGCTGCACCACCACGTCGAGCGCGGTGGTCGGCTCGTCCATGATCACCAGGTCAGGATTGAGCGCGAGCGCCATGGCGATGACGGCGCGCTGGCGCATGCCGCCGGAGAGTTCGTGCGGGAAGCTCTTGAGGCGACGGGGCTCGATGCCGACGAGATTGAACAGCTCGGCGGCGCGCGTCAGAGCCTGGCCCTTGCGCATGGGGTCGTGGGCCATGATGGCGTCGGCGAGCTGCTCGCCCAGGTTGATGACCGGATTGAGGGCCGTCATGGCGCTCTGGAACACAATCGAGGCGCGGCTCCAGCGGAACCGCTGCACCTCACGCGGCGAGAGCGACAGGATATCGCGGCCGTCAAAGAGCATCTGGCCGCCGCTGATGACGCCCGGCTCCTGGATCAGCCGCATGATGGCGTGGGCGATCGTACTCTTGCCGCAGCCCGACTCGCCGGCCAGCCCGAACACCTCGCCGCGCCGGATAGAGAAGGAAATACCATCGACGGCGCGGGCCGGCCCGCGCGGGGTGATATAGTCGACCACGAGATCACGGATGTCGAGTAATACGTCGCTCGTGGGCTGTCCCCCCTCCTTGTTTGCCACCGAAAAAGGAATCGTGTGCATGTCCATGTCCATCTCTAGCGGTCCCCCGACGTCGTCGCGAGCGGCCGGGACGCCGCCGTCGCCCTCGTCTTCGGTGCGGGCTTGGGCATCTTGACCCGGCGTAGGCGCGGATTGCTGATTTCATCAATGCCATAGTTGATGAAGATTAAGGAGGTGGCGGTGATGGCCAACGCCAGCCCGGGGAACATGAAGTGCCACCACTCGCCGGTCAGCAACGTCGAGTTATTCTGCGCCCAGTACAGGGTCGTCCCCCAGCTCACCGTGTCCGTGTTGCCGAAGCCCAGGAACTCCAGCCCCGCCTCGAACAGGATGGCGCCGACGAACGAGCCCAGGAAGCCGGCGGCGATGCGGCTGGTCATGTTGGGCATGATCTCGCCGAACACGATGCGCCAGGTCGACTCGCCGCTGGCCTTCGCCGCCAGCACGAAGTCGCGGTTGCGCAGCGAGAGCGCCTGCGAGCGCAATACCCGCGCCTCGCCGGCCCATGTCGTCAGGGCGATGATCGCGATCATGGAGAACGCGTTTTTGAACGGCAGGTACGCCGAGATGACGATCAACAGGGGCAGCGCGGGGATTAGAAGGAAGATGTTGGTAACCATGCTCAGGATCTCGTCGGCCCACCTGCCCAGGTACGCGGCCGTCATGCCCAGCGCCGCCGAGACTAGCGTCGCGAGCATGGCCGCAGCGGCGCCCACCATGAGCGACACGCGGGCGCCGTAGACGATCTGGGAGAAGACGTCCTGGCCCTGGTGCGTCGTGCCGAACCAGTGGTCGGCCGAAGGCGCTTGCGACGGCAGGGCGATCATGTCGCTGGGGCTATAGGGCGTCAGCAGCGGGGCGAAGACCGCCCCCGCCACGATGAGCAGCAGCACGACCAGCCCAAAGGCCGACTTCGGATTGCGCAGTAACAGCATGAGCCACTGGGGGCCGCCAAGCCGGCGGCGCGGGCTCGCCGGCAATGGCAGCGCGGGTGTCCCCGTCCCCACCGGGACACTCAGCTCAGGCACCGCCTCGGCGCGCATCGTGGACAGGCTCGGGGGGCTGGCGCTCCGATCCTCGTTCTCGCGTCGCATCATATAGTCTCTCCCTTCTTCAAGTCTTCAATCACTCAGGTGGCGCGCGCGCGCGGATCAAGGCGCACGTAGAGTAGGTCGACCATCAGATTGGCGGCCAGGACGCAAAACGAGATCAGGAGCAACAGGGCCTGCACGAGCGGATAGTCCTGCGCTTGCGCCGCCGTCACCAGCGTGAACCCCACACCGGGGTAGCTGAACACGGTCTCGACGAGGGTCACGCCGCCGATGACGTAGCCGAGCGCGATGGCAAAACCGGTCAGGTTGGGCAGGATGGCGTTGCGCGCGGCGTAGATAAGCATGACGCGCCGATCCGTCAGCCCTTTGGCCTGCGCCATGGCAATGTAGTCTTCGGCCAGGGTGTTGATCATCACGTTGCGCATGCCCAGCAACCAGCCGCCGAGGGAGGTGATGATGATCACAATGATCGGTAGCACGGCGTGCGAGAGTACATCGGCGATGTAGGGTCCGTTGAAGCCGGTGTTCGTGTGCCCGCTGGTGGAATGCTGCAAGGGGAACCAACCCAGCATGTAGCCCAGGAAATAGAGCAGCACGAGGGACATGAAAAACGACGGGAAGGCCGAGGCGAACGCGGTGACCGGCGGCAGCACGCTGTCCAGGACGCCGCCGCGCCGCCAGGCGACGACGACGCCCAGGAACGTGCCGATCGCGAAGGCCAGGATCGTAGCGACGCCGACCAGGAAGAGGGTCCAGGGCAGCGTCGCGGCAATGACGCTGCTGACGGGCGAGGGAAAGTAGCTGTAGGAGATCCCCAAGTTGCCGTGAATGAGGTCGCCCAGATAGTGGAGATACTGCAGCGGCAGGGGATCTTTGGAGAGCCCAAGCTCGGAGCGCAGCGCGTCCAGATAGTGCGGGTTGCGCTGGATCTGATCGCGATATTTGCCGACGAAGAAGTCGATGGGGTTGCCGGGCATCAGCCGCGGCAGCAGAAAGTTGAGCGTCAACGACGCCCAGAAGGCCACCGCATAGAACATCAGACGCCTGTAAATGAACTTCATTGGCCGCCACCCCTTCCTGGGTCGTGCGCCTCGCCGCGCGAGGCGCGTCCTTGGCGCCCCCAACGTCTATCGGGGGCGCCAAGGCCAGCTTTACTTGACCGGCGTCAGCTTCGTCAGAACGAGGGCCGTGTCGGGGTACGTGCCCGGCCAGCCATTCGCATAGAAGTTCTGCGGCGTCGGCCAGCCCGTGAAGTATAGGGTGCTATAGGTATACCAGTTGGCGGCGGTCATCACCGGGATGATGGGCATCTGGTCGATGGCGATCTTTTCCAGCTTGTTGGTGATGGTGTGCTGCGTGCCCGCGTCGGTGGTCTGCCGATACTGCGCGAACAGCGCGTCGGCCGCGGGACTGTAGAAGCGCGCCCAGTTGCCCGTGGCCACGGCGTCCTTCCCGGTCGGCACGTAGGAGTGCTTGGACATGAAGGAGTAGTAGTAGTTGTAGGGCTGCGTCCCGCCGTAGCTCCAGTGCAGGTGGGGAACGAGGCCCTTGTCGGCCACGTTGGCCCAGCTATTGTAGTTGGCACTCAGCGTGACCGAGGAGTCGATGCCCAACGCCTTGAGCTCCCGCTCGATCAACTGCGTAGCCAGCACAAAATCGGAGAAGCCGCTGACCACGTTGAGGGGGACGCTGACCTTGTGCCCTTTGGGGTCATAGAGTTGGCCGCCCCACTCGCATCAAGCTAATCCTGCCAAGGCGGGCTCAAGGAGGAGTTGATAGGTGTTAGGCTTCTTTTTGCGGCGGTTGAGGCGGCAGCCGGCCGCGACGGAGCGCTGGACGACCGTGAGCATG
>JAABUO010001329.1_pt1 | contig 32913 bp, 20 predicted proteins | sample 5559291 | NCBI WGS metagenome assembly JAABUO01 (sample SAMN10711878, study PRJNA513372) | rock metagenome | isolation source: Antarctica rocks | place: Antarctica: Victoria Land, Finger Mt sud | reverse complement strand
TCCCGTCCTGGATCCGCTCATCTCCACGCATATTCCATAGACGAGCGCCACTTCATTCAAGTCGCAACGGGAACTTACTTCTTCAACAAGTTCCTAGCGACACTACCTGTCCGGTGTTACCAAAGCCTCCACCATCCAGTATGTTCCCGAATGGCGGCGGAAAGTTAGTTGGCTCGTGGTTATAGCTGAACCTGCCAAATATTAGATCCTTGTTCGTAATATTCGCATCGACGCGGGTGTCCCATTGGAAGGTGTTGTCGCTGTCGGCCGTCTGCTGGGTGAAGTTGTTGTAGGTCTGGCCAGGGACGCCACTGTTGGGCGCAGGAAATAAGCTCAGAATCTTGAGGGCTACCGGATCCAGAGCAAGGCCGGACACCTGATCGAGCCTATTTCCTGGGACAGGAGTGGTGCCACCGGCAGTAGCGTTGGGCACATAGAGCTGAACAGTATTGCCTGCGCCGCCATTCACCAGGTTGGGCTCCAGCAGTTCGCTAAAATCTCCTGTACGCATCTTGAGCGTCGGCACGGTAAGACCGGAGCGCGTCTGCCCGAAAACTATCCGATCGGCCTCAAGGTCGCCGAAGAAGAACAGTTTATTACGCAGGATCGGAAATCCCAGCGTAGCGCCAAACTGGTTCTGCCGGTACTTGGCAATCGGCAGATTTCCCTGGAAAAATTCGCGAACGTCGAAGGCATCATTGCGAATATATTCCCAGAACGAGCCGTGAACCTGGTTGGTACCGGAGCGAATGCTGGCGTTCACCACTGCGCCCGCTGAGTGACCGAACTCCGAGCTGTAGGAACCCGTCTGTACCTTGAACTCGGCCAGAGCGTCCGGCGGAGGCCGCACAACATAGCTCGCGCCGTTGAAAAAGTCCACCACGTTGACGTTGTTGTCGACGCCGTCCATGATGTAATTGTTCTGCTCGGGACGCTGCCCGTTGGCTTCGAAGTCGCCGCCTTTGGCTCCGCGCGATCCGCTCGCAGGTGCCACACCTGCGGTCAACTGGGCGATGAACACCCAATTACGGCCGTTCAGCGGAGTTTCATCGATCGTCTTCGATTCGATGACTTGGCCGGTCGAGCTATTCTCCGTTTGAAGCAAGGGCGGAGCTGTTGAGACCTCCACCTGGGTATCGGTGCTGCCAACGGCGAGCGTCACGTTCGCCTGGATTCGGTCCTGAACGTGCACATGGATGTTTTGCTGCACCGTGGTCGTAAATCCAGGCGCCGTCACTTCGACTTTGTAGGCACCGATCTTGAGCGGGCTGAAGACGTAGTTCCCACTCGAGTCTGTGGTCGTATGCAGCACCAGCCCGGTGTCAGTATCCATTAGGGTGACCGTGGCGTTCGGCACGATCGCTCCCGTAGGGTCTGTAACGAGACCGATAATCGAGCCCTGGTCCGCCTGGGCGGAGGCTCTCATTGCGCCGCCCAACAGGACCGCAAGGCACACGCAGAGTTGTGCCCAACGGAAAAGCCTCTGAAATGATTGTGTTTGAACTGAGTTCTTCATTTGTTGTCTCGCCTCGCGAACCGTCGTTGGTACGTGCCATGCAGAATTGCGGCTGAGCTCTGGCAAAGAGCCGACGACTGCAATAGGCTTTTGTAATCGGTTGCAAAGCTAACAATCTCAGGCAGCGCTGTCAACACATTTTTCTCTTTGTCATTGCATTACATCAATGCGCGGGATTCTAGGGAATCCCTGCACAAGTTCTGCGTCCACAGCCTGATTTAATCTGATGTCTGAGGGCGAGGAGCCAGCGGACGTTTGCGAGTCAGATGGAGTTTAAGAAATTTGGGCGGAAGAGCCGTCGGGAGTTGTTTCTGGACGAGATGGAGCTTGTCGTTCCCTGGTCTGGGCTGCTTGCGCTGGTGCGTCCTCACTACGCGGTGGCGGGCAACGGGCGTCGTCCGGTAGGTCTTGAGATCATGCTCAGGACCTACTTTGTGCAGCAGTGGTTCAACTTGTCCGACCCCGGTGTTGAAGAAGCGCTGTACGAGTCGCCGGTGCTGCAGCGGTTCGTCGGAGTGGACCTTGGCGCGGCTCCTGCGCCGGACGAGACGACCATCTGCCGCTTCCGTCATCTGCTTGAAAAGCACGATCTGTGCGGGTGGATGCTGGAGGCGGTGAACATCCACCTAGAGGCGAAGGGGATCAAGATCGCGACCGGCACGATCGTCGATGCGACCATCATCCATGCGCCTTCTTCGACCAAGAACGCTAGCGGCGAGCGCGATCCGGAGATGCACCAGACCAAGAAGGGCAACCAGTGGTACTTTGGGTTGAAGGCGCATATCGGCGTCGATGCGAAGGAGGGCACGGTGCACTCGGTGGTGACGACGGCGGCCAACGTGGCGGACTCGCGCGTGCTGCCCGAGCTGCTGCATGGCGAAGAGCGCAAGGTGTGGGGCGATGGCGGCTACCAGGGGCAGACCGAGGCGATCAAAGAAGCCGCTCCCAAGGCTCAGGACATGACCTGCAAACGGACGAGATACAAAAATCGCGTAGACGAGTTACAACGCGCGAAGAACCGGAGTAAATCGAGCGTGCGGGCGAAGGTAGAACATCCGTTCCGCATCCTCAAATGAATCTTCGGCTTCGACAAGGTGCGCTATCGGGGGATGGCCAAGAACCACCACCGACTGTGCGCCTGCTTCGCTCTCGTTAACCTCTACCTCCACCGCAAACGCCTGGTCGGACTCGCGCAGAGCTGCGTCTAAAAACGCCGGTTGACACTTCAACCGGCGCCCAGCGTCCACCCACAACACCTAGACTAAACCTAGCCAAAACACTTCAAGCGGTCCCATCTCTACTAAACTGCCCACCTGTACAGAGGTTCCCTAGCGCCGCGGCCTCGGATTCCTGTGATCAGGCTTGGTCCGGCGGGGTTGGTCGTAGGGTAAACTCCACCGTCTTCTCTCCCAGGACGGGATGAATGGCGCGCAGACGCACCTTTCCCGGCTGCTCGCGTGCCCGCAGCCACACCGCGCCTGTCCCGCCTACCAGGGGGAACGGATTGTCACCGATCAACTCAGCGGGCCCCTCCACTTCGAAGCGAATCGCATCGGTGGCGAACGGCCGTACGCGGCCAAACTCATCTGCTGCGCGGAAGACGATGCGGGTGGTGTCGGCTCCGTCCGCCAGAAGCTCCTTGTCGTCCGGGAAGACCAGAAACTCCTGATCCACACCTTTGCCGGAGTAAGACTTGGAGATGACCTGTTTGCCAGCGATGAATCCGTCAATCCGGAGATCACCCCAGGCGCGGACTGCGTCTCCAAGAACGATGTTGAACGGGGGGTGCTTCAGATGCGGAAACTGGGTCCGGTCGGGATCCCCTTCAGCGACCTGTTCAAAGCCCTTGCCGCTGTCGACGAAAATCTTCAAGTGATCGCAGTTTGACGAGATCAGGGCATTCGTAAAGCCGATCGATTCGTCGCCGCGCGCCCAATGGAATGCCGGTTCCAGAACCACTTCTTCCTCGGGCTCGCACATCGATTTGTAGAAGCCAGCAGCCGACTTTGGAGTGCGGAAGATGTCCATGACACCGTGGTAGCAGATGCGGTCGCCGGAGCCGAAATTTGCGTGCGTGTTGTAGTCGAACGCACACCATCCGATTCCTCCGGCATACTGCGGATCGGACGCCAATGTGTCGTGAACGCGCGCGTGGCGAATCACAAATTCGGTCAGGCGCTCCTTGTCGTCGATCGTCTTGGTCGGAAACGTGTGACCCACAAATTCGGTATTGAGATACCGCGGATGGTTCGGCTTCTTCAACGGCCAGCCGAAATCGTTCATTGTAAATACATCTTCCAGGAACTCCGACTCTTGGAAGTAGCGAATGCCTCCCGTCTGGCGCGCAGGGTCGAGCGCGTGCGCCATTTGATTGGTGCGGGTGTAGAAGTCGTGATTGTCGCGCGATTCGTTGATGCGCACACCCCAGAGAATGATCGAAGGATGGTTCCAGTCGCGCTCGACCATCCGTCGAACGTTATCCACCGAGATGTCCTGCCAGGGCTTCGGACCGATATGTTGCCAGCCCGGAATTTCCTCGAGCACCAGCAGTCCCTCTTCGTCGCAAGCATCGAGAAAATGACGCGATTGAGGGTAGTGCGACGTGCGCACGATGTTGCAGTGAAGTTCGTGCCGCAGAATCTTTGCATCCTGCTTCTGGACACGGGCGGGCATCGCCTGTCCGACAAATGGAAACATCTGGTGGCGGTCCAGACCGTGAAGCTTGATCACCTTGCCGTTCAGCGAAAATCCCTCCGGTGTGAACGTCGCTTCCCGGAAACCGATGCGACGCATGTCTTCATCGAGCGGCTGTCCGTCCTGACGAAGCTGGACACGAACCGTGTAGAGATGAGGGTTCGCCAAATCCCACAGATCGATCTGACCACCCAGCTTCTCAAGCGTCAACTTGTACGATCCCGGCTCGGGAACTGCCTGCGGCAGCGCGCCGAGCGCCTGGTCGCCGTCTTCTTCGTTGTGCGCCAGCGGCCGCGGCGAGGAGATCACCATGCTGGCCTTCGACAGCGCAGCGTCACTCCCGGCGCGAAGCAACTCGGCATGGAGCGTGATGTGCCCGCTCGAATGACCCGGCGCCGCATCCAGAATGCATTCGACAACAACCGAAGGATGCGCGCTCAAGACATCTTGCGGGCGCGCGTAGATGTTCTGCAGGAACGTCTGCGGAACGATCCGCAACGCAACTTCGCGGTAGATGCCTCCGAAGGTGAGATAGTCCACCTCAAATCCAAATGGAGGAATGTCAGGCCGTTCGGTTGAATCTACCCGCACCGCGAGCAGGTTTTCGCCCAAATTCGGCTTCAGATGCTTCGTCAGCTCGAACGAGAACGGCGTATAGCCGCCCTTATACTCGCCCAGACGCTCGCCGTTGAGGTAGACGGTGGAATCGGTCATCACCCCTTCAAAGTCGACAAAGACTCGCTTGCCGTCAGCGTCTGCGGGAATCTTCAGAGGTCGGCGATACAACGAGATGAACTCGTATTGCTTCTCGTCGAAGCTGTGCCAAGGCAGTCGAACATTGGTATGCGGCACGACCACACGCGCGAAGGCGCTGTCGTCAAAGTTGACCGTTTCTCCCCCATCCACCAGGTGCGGACTGTATCGCCATCCTCGATTGAGTGGCAGGACGCTGCGCCCAGCCGCGAGCGAACCTTTCTGGGCCTTCATTCCAGGTGTCAACGCTGTGCCGGCAAGGGCGACGGAGGAGGTTTTGAGGAAGTGGCGTCTGTTCACTGTTTCTCCTTGGGTGTCGAAATCTGTTGAGTCGTACCGACACGTTCGAGCACAATCGCCGTACTCGCGTAATCGCCGGTGAGCTTGAGTGAGAGTCCCGTGTTCATCAGCGCACTGCCGCTCATCGTAGTTGGCAGGCCCGGTGCCTTCTCCGGATCAAGCGCAGTCAGGCGATACTCTGCCGCGGGATCGAGGCCACGGGGATAGAGCGTGGGATAGGGCGTACCCAGACGTTGCGAATGCAGAAAGCCAAACACCACCGCCTGATGTCCGTCAGCCGCCACGTAATCCAGTGCAGACTCTTCCTGATGCTCCGGCGCCATCAGCCTATACAGACCGCCTGCCTGAACGGTGGAGCGGATGGTCTTGTAGAACGCAATCCGACGAGTCGCCGACGCAGTCTCCTCCGCGTTCCACTTTGTAATGTTGCTTCCTATTCCGAGCGCGCCTGTCATGGCCACATCGAATCGAAAGCTCAGGGGAATGATTCGCTGATCAAGGAAATTCGGCACGTCGGTTACCCACGCCATCATGATGCCTGGCGTGTAGGCATGGGAGAAGCCATCCTGGATGGTCAGCCGATCGAGCGCGTCGGTATTGTCCGAAGGCCACACCTCCTCGGCGTATCGCAGAATGCCGAGATCAACGCGTCCGCCGCCGCCCGAACAGGACTCGATTTCCAGCTTCGGATGCCGGCGTCGGAGTTCCGCAAGGATGGCGTAAAGGTTATCGATATACCGGACATAGACCTCCTTCTGCTGCGCAACAGGCACCCCGCTCCACCCCGGCTCGGACCAGTTGCGGTTGTAGTCCCACTTCAGAAACGCTATGTCGTTCTCGGACACCAGCTTGTCCAGAAATTCGACAAGGTAGGCCTTCACGTCCGGTCGCGCGAGATTGAGAACAAGCTGGTTGCGCGCTTCGGTTCGCGGTCTCCCGGGGAAATTTAGCACCCAATCCGGATGCGCGCGATAGAGGTCGCTGTCGGGGTTGACCATCTCCGGCTCGACCCACAGTCCGAAGTCCATGCCCAACTGGTGAACACGGTCGACCACGGGCTTCAGCCCGTGAGGAAATTTTTGCGGATTGACATACCAGTCGCCCAGCCCTGCATGATCGTTCTTGCGCTGGCCGAACCATCCGTCATCGATCACCATGCGCTCCACGCCCAAGCTGGCAGCCTTCTCCGCCAGCGCGATCTGCCCTGCCTCGTTGACTGCGAAACCAGTGGCCTCCCACGAGTTGTAAATGATCGGCCGCGGCCTCGGGTCGGGCGCACCGGGCAAGATACTTCCTCGCTGCAACCGGTGCAGAATACGGGATGCTTCACCCTCGCCTCCGTTCGTGTATCCCGCATAAAACATCGGCGTTTGCAGCGACTCGGCCGGAGCCAACGGATAGCTGAAGTCGAATGGGTTGTAGCCGCCGGTGACTTTTACCCGCTGGCTGAACGTCTGTTCAACATCGATCTGCCAGCTTCCGCTCCAGCCCAGTTCGCCAAACCAGACCGGCCCGCTTGTCTCAGTCGTCTGATTGGATCGGCCAATTGAAAACCAGGGATTGGTCTGATGGGACGTGCTGCCGCGTCGACTTTCGAGCACGACATGACCCGGATCGATCGGAGCAGTATGCAGTTGCCACTCGCCGCCCCAACGTCCGGTGAGCCAACTCATTTGGTAGTCGGGCTGCGGCGGCAGGTTCCAGGTTGCTGAAGCAGCCTGCTCTACCGTAAGGGTGACTTTGCCGTGGTTTTCGACTTTCGTCCAGCGCGCCAGAATGCCTTGCGGGTACAGCTTGTAAAAGAGGTGGACGTCGACTCTGTCGACCGCGTCGTAGAGGGCGATCTCAGCTGTGTCGGCATTGGCGGCGGGAGTTGGCTGCACGTCGTTCACCTGCAGATCGAGCGCGCGGTCACCGTCAGGTGCGCTGATCTTCAACGCGGGCTCGGTCGTCAGACCTCCGCCCCAGCCTGCATACTCAAGCGGCGTGGTCGCGATCGAGGGATCGAACGAAGCCGCCTCAGGGTACGCCTTTGCGGCGGGCAGGGAAGTCTGTGGCGTCAGCCTGCTTCCCCAATAAAGTGTTTGCAGCTCATGGTGGTCGTTCACCCCAATCGCGTAGGTCATTTCGCCCGCCGAGAGCTGCCACACATGCGCGGCACCATCATAGCGAACGCTCACCTGTCCTGACGCCGGCCCGCACAATACGCCAGGCAGCAAAGCGATCAGAAGCTTCCCGTGAATTGGAATTGCCATGGACGCTCCGACCAATCGAACTCGGCGAACGCCAGCTCACCGGCTTGTGCAACAACTATCGGCCCTGATTCCACACTGTCGTCACTGATCCCGAAGTAGGGCGCAGTACGATCGGCAATTGAGGGACAGAGCAAAGATACATGTAGACACTCGTTTAATGTAAGCGTTATCATTCGGGCGTTCGCCGGAGCGCTCTTTTCCTCCCGCGACCTACCCGTTCCGGAGGAAGATCGCCAGTGAGCTCAATGGACTACCTCGCTCGCATTCTCAAACCAGGCACCGCTCTGGCTTTGGCAGCCCTTTTTGCAAGTTTGCTGAATGCGCAGAATACCGCGCCCCATTTCGAGCGGAACGGCGATCGCCACGCGCTGATCGTCGACGGCAAACCATTCCTCCTCCTTGGGGCGCAAATCAACAACTCAAGCTCCTGGGAGGGCACGCTGCCGCAAATTTGGCCTGCTCTGGCCGATCTCCACGCCAATACCGTGGAAGCGCCAGTTTATTGGGAACGATTGGAACCCGCCAAAGGGCAATTTGAATTTGGCGATGTCGATCGCCTGATCCTGGGCGCGCGTGAGCACAATCTTCATCTCGTCCTGCTATGGTTCGGCACATGGAAGAACGGGCAAAATCACTATGTGCCGGAGTGGGTTAAGAGCGACGTCAAGCAATATCCTCGTGAGATCAGCGCTCGCGGCAAGCTGCTGGATGTGATGTCGCCCTCCTCTTCGAATAACCTTGCGGCAGACAAGCAAGCCTTCGCCATGCTGCTGCGACATCTCAAATCGTTCGACGGTACTCAACACACCGTCATCATGATTCAGGTCGAAAACGAATCCGGTGCGATCGGCACGATCCGCGACCATTCGCCTGATGCCGACAAGCAGTTCGCCGCAGGAATTCCTGCCGAACTGGCGCAGTCTCTGCATTTGCCGGGTAAGAGCAGTTGGACGTCGGCCTTTGGAGCCGATGCCGACGAACGCTTTGCCGCTTACCAGACCGCGCACTATATTGGCCAGGTCGCAGGCGCCGGCAAAGCAGAGTACGCGCTGCCTATGTACTGCAACGTCTGGATCACCTATCCGGTGCATGCCCTCGAAAACCGTGACCGCGCCAGCGCCGGACAGGAGTATCCAAGCGGCGGTCCGCAGCAGGCTAACATCAACATCTGGAAGGTAGCCGCTCCCGCCATCGATCTCCTGGGTCCGGATTTCTACTCCGACGATTTCAGCCTCTTCAAGGAAGTCGTCCACGATTACGCCCGTCCTGATAATCCACTGTTTATTCCGGAGACCGCTCTCAGCAAAAGTTTTGGGCGGGATCTCTACTACGCGCTCGGCGCAGGAGCTATCGGCTTCTCTCCCTTTGGAGTGGACTACACGGGCTGGACTCTGAAGGCGCATCAACTTCCTAACTTTCTCGCTCAGGATTTCGCGATCCTTGCGCCGATGGAGGACGTTCTCGCTCAACTCAACTTCGACGGCAAGCTGCAGACTGCCGTCGAAACCCCCGGAGAACCCCGCAAGATCATTCACTTCGGGGACATCGATGCAGTCGTCTCCTTCGGCTTCCCCCAGCACGATGGAGAGCAACCGCCAGGCACGCACGATGCGGACGGGCGCGCACTGGTGGCCGAGACGGGACCGATGGAGTTCGTCGTCACCGGCGTGGACGCCAGCATCAGCTTCCGTGTGACGAAGACCTTCGGCGACGCTCACAACGAGCAGTTGGAAATCCTCACTGCGAATCAGGGGCAGTATAAGCAAGGTCGTTGGCAGACGGAGCGCATCTGGAACGGCGATCAGACCGACCGTGGCCTGAATTTCCACCAGGACCAGCCTGCAGTGGTTCGTATACGCCTTCACACCATTCCACTGCACGTCTTGGGTTCTGCAAGTAACCGGCCCGGATTACAACCGTAGCTATGGCGCACGCGAACTCCAGCTCCTCCACTCCTCAGTACCTGGCTGCGCTGGACCAGGGCACCACCAGCACGCGTTTTATCGTCTTCGACCGCCAGGGCGCATCGGTCGTGTGTGCTCAGGAAGAGCATCCGCAGCACCTTCCTCAGCCCGGCTGGGTTGAGCATGACCCGGCCGACATCCTGCGCAACGCTGTCCGCGTCATCGACCGCGGGATGTCCTTGTCCGGGTTGCAGCGTGGCGATATCGCCGCCATGGGAATCACCAATCAACGCGAAACCGCTGTGGTCTGGGACCGCCACACCGGTCAGCCAGTCTATAACGCGATTGTCTGGCAGGATACCCGCGTGGCGGCTGAGGTCGCTCGTCTGAGGTCCGACGGAGTGGAAGCGTGGGTGCGCTCAAAGACAGGGCTACCGCTCTCCACCTACTTCAGTGCACTCAAGGTCGCATGGATCCTGGATCATGTCACCGGCGTTCGCGCCCGCGCTGAAAGCGGCGATTTACTCTTCGGCAATATCGACGCTTATCTGATGTGGCATCTGACCGGCGGCGAGCTGCACATCACCGATGTGACCAACGCCAGCCGCACGCAGTTGATGGACCTTGCGACCTGCGACTGGGACGACGAGCTGCTCAGCATCTTTGGCGTGCCGCGCCCCATGCTGCCGCGAATCTGCTCAAGCAGCGAACACTATTCAGATCTCAGGGTGAGCACACTGTCAGGCGTGCCCATTTGCAGCCTGCTGGGCGATCAACAAGCCGCCTTGGTGGGACAGAATTGCTTCCAACCGGGCGATTCTAAGAATACCTACGGGACCGGCTGCTTTCTGCTGATGAACACGGGACAGGCGCCAGTCACGTCGAAGGCCGGCCTGCTGACCACGGTTGCTTACCAGCTCGGCAAAGCAGCGCCCACGTATGCCCTTGAGGGCAGCGTCGCGGTAGCGGGTGCGCTGGTGCAGTGGATGCGGGACAGCCTCGGCCTTATCTCCTCGAGCGATCAGATTGAGACGTTGGCTCGTTCTGTAGAAGACAACGGCGGCGTCTACTTCGTCCCCGCCTTCTCAGGTCTGTATGCGCCATATTGGAACGACAGTGCTCGCGGCGTCATCGCCGGCCTGACCCGTTTCGTCAACAAGGGTCATCTGGCCCGCGCAGTGCTTGAAGCCACTGCCCTGCAAACGGTCGACGTGGTGCGCGCGATGGAAACCGACAGCGGCTACGCGCTCAATGCGTTGCGCACCGACGGCGGCATGGTCGGCAACGATCTGCTGATGCAGACGCAGGCTGATCTGCTTGGCTGTGCAGTCTTGCGTCCGCGAACCCGAGAGACCACGGCGCTTGGGGCTGCCTATGCTGCCGGCCTGGCATGCAATTTTTATACCGGAGTTGACGATCTTAGGGCCAACTGGGTTCTAGATCGCCGTTGGGAACCAGACATGCCAGACACAGAACGTAGTCATTCTCTGCACCAGTGGAGAAAGGCCATCGCACGTTCGTTCAATTGGGAAGAGGCTGCTAAATGATCGTCGACTTGAGCGGGACAGCATGGTGCTGACCCCGGGTTTCGGAGAATTCCTGGGTACCTTGGTCTTCGTTCTCTTAGGCGAAGGAACCAATGCAGGCATTCTGCTGCGCAGATCGAAAGCAGAAGGCGCCGGTTGGCTCGCCATCACGATAGGATGGGCACTTGCGGTGTTTTCCGGCGTCGTTGTAGCCACCGCATGCGGCAGTCCAGGAGCCCACCTTAGCCCCGCCGTTTCGCTTGCTGTCGCGATACGGACCGGTTATTGGGGAGAGTTTGCGACCTTCGTCACCGCCCAGATGGCCGGCGGATTCTGCGGCGCGGTTATGGTCTACCTCTTCTATAAGCCGCAGTTTGATGCAACTGAAGACGGGGAGCTGAAGCGCGCTGTCTTCTGCACAGCGCCGGCTATCCGCTCGCCCCTCTCGAACCTCTTCAGTGAAACCGTCGCGACCGCAGTCCTGCTCCTGATCATCGGGGCAATCGGCGCAAAGCAGTTCTCGCCTGCGGGCCCCGCGCCAGGATTGGCACCGTACCTGGTCGGAATGACTGTGTGGGGCATCGGCCTCGGGCTGGGTGGCACCACCGGGTATGCGCTCAATCCCGCCCGTGATCTTGCCCCGCGTCTGGCACACGCTCTTCTGCCCATTCGCGGCAAAGCGCCGTCAGACTGGAGCTACGCCCCCGTCCCGGCGGTCGGCCCACTTCTCGGAGCCCTGATAGCCGGGCTGTTCTTACGTTTTGCACACCTCTAGCCTTGCTATCGGCTTTTCGGGAGGCGGCTTGTCCACTATGCGCAAAGGAACGGAAACCTTATCCCGTGCCGACGCCCTATCCTCTCTGAAAGAGCACTTCGATGTGCTGATCGTGGGCGGAGGAGCGACCGGGCTTGGACTCGCACTCGATGCGATTACCCGCGGCTTCCGCACGGTCCTTGTCGAAGCAGGAGACTTCGCGCACGCGACCTCCAGCCGGTCCACCAAACTGGTCCATGGTGGAGTTCGCTACCTCGCCACGGGGCAAGTGCACCTGGTGCGCGAAGCCTTGCAGGAGCGCGCCATCATGCTGCGCAATGCCCCTCATCTCGTCCGTCCTCTCCCCACGATTCTTCCAGCTCAACACTATTGGGAGCTCCCCTACTACGGTGCCGGCCTGAAGCTTTACGACTTTCTCTCAGCAGCAAGCAGCATGGGTCCTACCCTGCTGCTCAGCAGCAATGCAGTCATGGAGCGTATTCCGGGCGCGGATCGCAAACGGCTGCACGGAGGCGTGCTCTATCACGATGCACAGTTCAACGATGCGCGCTACGCTCTTATGCTCGCGCGTTCAGCCGTCGACCATGGAGCGACTGTGCTGAACTACGTCCGCTGTGAGCATCTGCTGTACACCAGCGCAGCGACGCCAAAGGTTGCAGGCGCTCTCGTTCGCAACGTCGAAACCGGGACAATGCACGAAACCAGGGCAAGTCTGGTCATCAATGCCGCCGGAATCTTCTCGGATGAATTGCGCGCCCAGGATGAACCCACTCGACCTCCACTGCTACAGGTGAGCCGGGGAACCCACATCGTAGTTCCAGCAAGCTTCCTCGGCGGACAGACAGCCTTGATGGTCCCCAGAACCAGCGACGGCCGCGTAATCTTCGCTATCCCCTGGGAGGGCGCTACCGTCATTGGAACAACCGATCTGCCTGCTTCGAAGCCGCTCACAGAGCCCGGTTATGACCAGCCTGAGATCAACTATCTGCTACAGCACATTGCCCCTTATCTGCATCAGTCCATCGCAGAACGCGACATTCTTTCCATCTTCTCGGGACTTCGTCCCCTCGTGTCCGGCGATTCTCAAACTACCTCACGCCTCTCGCGGGAGCACCACATCGATCGATCTCCCTCCGGATTGATCAACGTCGCGGGCGGCAAGTGGACCACCTACCGCCGCATGGCGCAGGACGCCCTCAACTTTGCCATGTCCCAGCGCATGCTGCCTGAGCGCGCTTGCATCACCGCCAAGGTCGCAGTGCATGGAGCGCCGGAACGACCTACGGACTTCTCAGACAGCCGAGCCGAATACGGCACCGACGCAGCGGACCTGGACGATCTGATTGCCGGCACCCCGTCTCTTGCTCACCAACTCGACCCTGAGCTCAATCTCACCGGCGCCATGGTCACTTACGCTGTGCGAGCAGAATTCGCCCGTACGGTCGAGGACGTGCTGTCCCGCCGCAGCCGAGCGCTCTTGACGAATGCACGCGCGGCAGCACGAGCCGCACCAGCGGTCGCCGACCTCATGCAGCGCGAGTTAGGTCTAGGAAGCGCTTGGGCACATGCCCAGATCGCGACGTTTCGTTCCCTCGCGGAGAAGTACTACCTTCCTGGTAGTTGACCTGTTCGCATCACGGGTTCCTACCCGTCTCGCGCCTCCGACCAACAACCTGTTGAGGCATCACATCTACCTAACGTCAATTGGAAGGTTCGTTTTCGATCATTGTGCCTGCCCTGTATATCCTGGGCGCGTGTTTCTGCTGGGGCATCGACAACAATCTGACGCGCAAGGTTTCGCTCAGCGATGCTACCTGGATTGCCTGCCTGAAGGGCCTGACCGCCGGCTCCGTCAATCTGGCGCTAGCGTTTGCATTGGGCGCAAAGTGGCCGACTGTTCCTCACATCGCGGGATCTATGCTCGTCGGACTCTTCGCCTACGGCATCAGTCTGGTGCTCTTTGTTGTGGGGTTGCGCCACCTTGGAACCGCTAGAACGGGAGCATACTTTTCGGTCGCACCCTTCTTCGCTTCGCGTTCTCTCCAAGTCGCGCTCGTACTGCTTGCTATCGCGGTTGGCGTGTACGCTGGCATCACCGTCCACCGGATACGTCGTTGGATTTAGCAAGCTGCAAACAACAACATTGCTGTCGATGGCCAGAGATGGTAGCCGCTCACCATGCGAGACGAAAATCGCTTGGACCATCCGGCCGCCCGCTGTGCAGGAGATTACGGTTGACACGGAGAGAGATAAGCGGGTACGTTACCGCACAGGACCTCCGCAGGGTCCGAAAGCTATCGCTGAGCTTACAGGCATTCTAGAGATCCATTTGTTTCGAGGCAATCGATCGCTCTCTCTCTACCGCGAAGAGCAGAATGAAACTTTCGCAAGGGCCGTGGAAGCAAGAGGTGAGTTTGTGCAGAACAAACAGAAGATGATGCAGGTTGGCAGCAAACAACGAGTTAGTGCATGCCTGAAGGCTTCTGCCTTCCTGGTGACTGCGCTCTGTTTGGTGAGTCTGCACGCTCAGGATACGAAGCAGATCACCATCGATGGCGACAGTCGTGGCGCCACATTTGACGGGCTTGGTGCGGTGAGTGCTGGTGCATCTTCGCGTCTCCTGATCGACTACCCTGAACCGCAGCGAGGCCAGATACTGGATTACCTCTTTAAACCAGGGTATGGCGCGGCCCTCCAGCATCTTAAGGTCGAGGTGGGAGCAGATGTCAATTCCACGGATGGCGCTGAGCCGAGTCACATGCGTTCGCGGAAGGATCACAATTACACACGCGGCTATGAGTGGTGGCTGATGAGGGAGGCGCGCAGGCGTAATCCAAGCATCGTGCTAGACACGCTGCCTTGGGGCGCGCCCGGCTGGGTTGGAGGCGGACACCTGTACTCCAAGGATATGGCCGGGTACATGGCGGACTTCATCGCAGGAGCTGAGGCACAACATCTGCATATTGCTTATACGGGCGTGTGGAATGAAAAGGTTTATGACGCCACCTACGTCAGAGAGCTTTACAAGGCTTTAGCCGCGAGGCATTTGAATACGAAAATTGTTTGCTGCGACGAATACATCGGTGAGGGCAAGGGGCAATGGGCCATCGCGGATGCAATCAAGTCCGACTCTAAGTTGGCCTCCGCCGTGAAGGTGATCGGCGTACATTATCCACTGGAAGAGGGGAAGATCACGACAACACGGGCTGCGCGAGAGTCGGGGAGACCTCTGTGGTCGAGTGAGGATCAGCCAAACTCAGGAAGTGGCCCTTTTGTCTCGCGGAACTGGCCAGCGGGCGGGCGAATTCTCGCGCACCTATACAACAAGAACTACCTGGATGGTGGACTTACGGCTACCGAGATATGGAGCCCAATCACCTCCTACTATGACATTCTTGCGGCACCGAATTCCGGATTGATGTACGCGAATACACCTTGGTCTGGCCACTACCGGGTTCAGGGCGCCATCTGGTCTACGGCGCACACGACGCAGTTCACAAAGCCGGGCTGGCAGTACTTGGACCTGTCCTCGGGGCTACTGCCGCAAGCGGGAAGCTACGTTGCGCTTCGCTCACCAGACAAATCACAGTGGAGTGTTGTGCTGGAGACAATCGGGGCCACAGCCGAGATGCCTGTTCAGTTTGACGTAAAGGGCGGTCTTCTGGAGAAGACAATTCACATCTGGGAGACAAACGACAAGAAGACGTTCGAGCATGTGTCCGACGCCAACATTAGGGATCATCGATTTAGCTACACGTTTGAGCCGAACTCCCTGTACACACTGACGACAACGACCGGGCAGGGACGAGGCAAGGCCGAGCCACCGCCTGCCTCCGCTTTTCCTGCTGAATACTCTGAGCATTTTGAAAAGACCGAGCTTGGCAGGTCGCCTCGCTTTCTTGCGGACCAGGATGGCGCATTCGAGGTTCATCCTTGTCCGGGCCGGGCAGGCAAATGCCTACAGCAGGTCATCACCCGGAAGCCGATCCCCTGGGGACCACTGCCTGATCCATTCACTCTGACGGGAGACGCCAGCGCGAAAGATTACAGGGTGGAAAGCGATTTCCGCGTGCACAACGGTTCCGCAACTGTGATGGGGCGCATCGACTCGGCAGACGTCTTTCAGGATGGGTCTGCCAGACTTCCGAGTGGCTACGAATTGACGATTGCTGCTAACGGGGACTGGACACTTGTGTCGTCCGTGTATAAGAAGCCGACCGTGACGCTTGCGAAGGGTCACGCGGCGCTCCCTCCGGATAGCTGGCATCATTTCGCCTTATGGATGAAAGGCGACGATATCGTGGCGAGGCTTGACGGGGAGAGGCTGGCGGAGGTGCATGACATCAGTCACACACACGGCTTCTTCGCTTTGGGGTCAACATGGGATGTCGTTCAGTTCGATAACCTCAAGGTGGGTCCATCGCAATAGAATGTATAACTGACTCCTTGCGGCTCCCCCGGGCCACGTGAAGACGTACCTGCGCCCGGGTCCAGTCGAGTTTCGCCATAACACTGGCACCGCATCATGACGTAACCGTGAAGTAGGTGCGGACCGCCGGGGATATGGAAACACCTTCAGGCTCGGTCGGCTGCGATGACGTCGAGTGCCTTTGGACGCCCTTGTGGGGCCGGTTTCGGCACATCGATGGCACCGAGATGAAGCCACTTATAGCGCGAGATCTTTACGATGTGCGCTTGCACGTATGGTGCGGTTCAATGTTTAACAATGCTCTTTCAGAAGCGGTAATCGGTAAGGTACAAGTTTGCGTTGTTGAACGAGCTACGTGTCCCTTCAGAATTCGCTCCTACCGGTCCACTCAGCGAGCAAATCGAATGAGGTGGATAGCCATAGCTGCAGTCGGATCATCGCGCAATACGCCACTGAAAGCCGCCGCGGTAGCACACCAGAGAGGTCTGCACCGGATGCGGCGTTGCTGGCTTCCTTGGCAGCGCACTGAAACTGCTTGCTGAAAAAGTATTGACAGCAGTGCTCCGCACGAAGTAGGGTTTCGACTGTCACCGGTAACGTACCCGTCGCCTTTGTACCAAGCGTCGGCTAAGAGTGATCTGGTCTGCTTAAGGAGAGATACGATGGCCTTTTGTCTGAAGATGCACCGGCGCTGGATTCAACTCGTCATGTCCCTGCTTATTCTCACCCTTTCACCGATGTGCCCAGCGCTGTACGCACAAGTCGACCAAGGCACTATATCTGGCCTGATCCAGGATTCATCAGGGGCGGTCATAGCAGGCGCCACCGTCACACTCACCAACACAGATACGGGTTTCGCGCTGAAGCGCTCGACCGGGCAGGGGGGTGCCTACACCTTCTCCCCGATAAAAATCGGCGACTACCAACTTCTAGTGTCAGCGCCTGGCTTTGCAAGCCTTAAGCAAGAGAAGCTCCACGTTAATGTGCAGCAGCACCTCTCGCTAACCTGACACTAAAGCCTGGTTCCGTCGGTCAAACTGTAGACGTGTCCACCGCACCACCGCTGCTACAGACCGCCGATGCTTCAACGGGGCAAGTCATTTCGGCAAGGACGATCAATGACACTCCGCTCAATGGCAGAAATTGGGTTTTCATTGCGCAGCTGACGGCCGGCGTTGATCCTTCCAACGGATCGCGTGGTCAGGGGTCTGGAGATTTCAACGCCAACGGTCAGCGCGCGGAGCAGAACAATTTCATTCTGGATGGCGTCGATAACAATGTTAATGTCGTGGACTTTCTGAATGGGGCGAGCTATGTCGTTCGGCCGCCACCTGATGCCCTCGCGGAATTCAAGGTGCAAACCGGCTCATACGACGCTGAACTAGGGCATTCGGCCGGCGCGGTCGTTAATGCCAGCATTAAGAGCGGGACAAACCAGATTCACGGAGACCTGTGGGAGTATTTTCGGAACGACGTGCTCGACACCCGAGACTTCACGGCGACCAACATTTCCGAGTACCGTCAAAATCAGTTCGGGGGGACGCTAGGCTTTCCGATCATTAAGGATAGGCTTTTCTTCTTTGCCGACACGGAAGCAAACCGAATTGTCTTCGCGCCGACGAGCACCGGAATATCGGTTCCAACGGTGCTGGAGCGGCAGGGAAACTTCTCAGAGCTTCTTAACCCCGCTCTAACGGGAGCTTCAGCTCCAATTAAGCTCTATCAGCCCGGGAGTGCTGATGTTACGAAGCCGCTTTCCTGCAACGGGCAGAACAATGTGCTCTGCCCGAATCAGATTGATCCGGTTGCCCAAAACATCTTGAACCAATATCCGTTGCCTAACGCGAACAATGGGCTGCTGTACAACAACTATCTATTCCAAAGCAAAGTAAACAACAACGTCTTCCAGTTTGACACAAGGGCAGACTGGAACATCAGCGTCAAGGACCAAGCCTATTCGCGATTCAGCTACTCAAATAACCTAGCTAACTACCCATCGCAGCTGGGCTCCATTTTGGACGGTGGAGGCTACGGAAGCGACGGATCGATTAAGGCGCTTGGAGAAAACTTCATGGCGAGCGAGACTCATAGCTTTTCTGACAGTCTGGTGAACGAGTTCCGGTTTGGATATAACTATGGACATTTTAGTGACACGCAGCCAAACGCCAACGCGAATACCGCTGCGCAGGTTGGGCTCGGCGGCATTCCCTTCGCTCCCCTCAATGGAGGTCTGCCTTCAACTTCAGTGTCTGGCCTCGCAAGCTTTGGAGCACCGGCTTTCTACGCCGCTAACGAGTATGAGAACGACTTCCAAATCTTGGATAATCTCACAAAGGTATTGGGTCACCATACGCTGAAGGGTGGTATCAGTATTCAGCGCATCCGCTTCTACACGCTCGCACCTACATACCCGCGAGGGGCTTATGACTATAACGGAAAGTACACGGGCGTTCCGGGCGTCAGCAACACTGGATCAGGTGTTGCAGATTTCTTGACGGACTCCCAAAATAGCGCGAGCTTGTCCAACTTCGCGGGTGTGGATCAGGTTCGATTCAGCAACAGCGCATACTTCGAGGACAGTTGGCATGCAACCCCATCCCTGACCCTCAACTACGGAGTGCGCTATGAGTTTGCTCAACCTTATTTCGAGCGGCACGATCGGCAAGCGTCTTTCTATCCGACCGCAGCGCTAAACCCAGGTTCAAGCGCTGGGAAGTTCATTCTGCCCGCCAGCAAGAGGAGTCTGGCTCTTCCCCAGAACTTCTTGTCCACGCTGGCAAAGGACAACGTCGCCGTGAGCTACGATGACAACCGCCAACTGGTGGCAGGCCAGAAAACCAACTTCGCGCCCCGCATCGGAATTTCGGAGCGCATATCGAATCGAGCGGTCGTACGAGCGGGGTTCGGAATTTTCTTCGGAGGGCTTGAGAGTACCGGTGGTGCGCCCAATCTAGGATTTAACTTCCCCTTTCAGTTCACCTCTTCGTTCTACAGTCCAACCTGTGCGGCGACGAACTGTCCTACCGATGGATTTAATCTGCGGACAGGTTTTGCGCAGCAAATCGCCGCGGGATTGGTAAACTCGGCGACCAACGTGACGGTCGTGGGCTCACAACCGAACGCAAAGACCCCCTACAGCGAGCAATACAATCTCGCATTACAGTACTCCCTGACTGAGAATATGACTGCGGAGGCGTCCTATGTGGGGTCCGTATCTCATCACCTTTTGGTGGCTCCGGACGGAAATTCGCCCGCGGCGCTGGTTGCGCCCGGCGTGAACACGAACGCGTACCGTCCCTTCCCGGATCTGGGTACTGTTTACTTCAATAGCTACGAGGCGGACAGCAACTATAACTCACTTCAGACCAAGCTGGAGCGGCGCTTCTCGCACGGTCTAAGCTTTCTTGGAACCTATACTTGGTCTCACTCCCTGGACGACGCAACGACGCCTTTGGGAAGTTCCGGGGATGCTGGCTATCGAAATGTGAATCTGATTGGTCTAGGTGGCGACTACAGCAACTCCCCCTGGGACACACGCCACCGGGTAACGTTCAATGGTACTTACGAGTTGCCGTTCGGAGCTGGAAAGCGCTTCCTGAGCCAGCGATCTCTGCTGAGTTATGTCGTCGGTGGCTGGTCTGGAACCATGGTCTTCAGGGCACAAACGGGCCAACCATTTAGTGTGGGCAGCAATATCGTCACGGCAAATGGTGCGGGATCTCATCCGTATCTTGTGCGAGACCCCTTTAAGCCTGGCGGAAGCCCTGATCCGTCCAACCCGGGAACAGCTTGCCCGACGCGAGTGAAGACGCGGCTGCATTGGTACAATCCTTGCGCTTTTGCCAACCCCCCTTCCTGGCGCTAGCATCCTGCCTGGTCAGATCGTGACTGGATATGCCGCCAAGGCATATCTCGGTGGTCCACGCAATACGATCTATGGTCCCGGATACGAACGTATCGACATGGCTTTCTTCAAGTCGTTTCCTACGTTTCGGGAACAGTCGCTTCAGTTCCGCGTGGATGCATTCGATGTGCTAAATACCCCCGCGTATGGTCAGCCAGATGGAGGGATCAGCTCCAGTGGGGGCCTGATCGCTGGAACACGTTACTTCTCTCCGAATACACCGACGTCACGATTCTTTCAATTGGCGGCCAAGTATTTCTTCTAACGACTGACAAGCGCAGTGGGTGCGGTGGAGTTTCGAGAGGGCTCGCGTGTCAGCTGAGCGCCTGCTGCGCGTATCGATCTGCCGCGCCCGTTCATCTGAATCTTTGCGCTTTGGTGTATATCAAGGAGAGGCACGTAGGGGTGGCACACATCGAAGTGCAGTGGGAGTGCAGGAATGATGAGGATTGATGGAAATGAGCCTGCTGAAGCCACGGGGGCCCGCGAGGGCGGGCCAGAGACTCAGCCAAGGCCAGGGCAGCACAATGTTGTCAAACTGTCTCTACCTCCGGCACCTAGTAGTGAGCGGGGAAGCGTGAGGTCCTGGAGTGAGCAGATTGACGTTCTGACCTACGAAGCTGGCGACCCCGATCCAAATCCGTTATTTCTGGAAGCCAGAGTGTATCAAGGAAGTAGTGGCCGAGTGTATCCTCTTCCGGTCATCGATTCGATAAAGACCACGCCGGTCATGAAGGCATGGGAAGCTGTTCACATTGAAAACGAATATCTACGCCTCATGGTGCTGCCCGAAATGGGGGGCAGAATTCACGTAGGGCTGGACAAGCGCACCGGATACGACTTTTTCTATCGACAGAATGTCATTAAACCCGCGCTAGTCGGTTTGGCTGGTCCTTGGGTCTCGGGAGGAGTCGAGTTCAACTGGCCGCAACACCATCGACCCGCAACCTTCATGCCTGTCAATGTAGCCATCGATCGTGAACCCGACGGCTCTGTAACGATCTGGTGCAGCGATCACGACCCAATGGAACGCATGAAGGGGATGCATGGTATTTGTCTGCGGCCAGGAAAGGCTTATGTCGAAGTAAAGGTTAGGTTGTACAACCGGACGACGCAGACTCAAACGTTCCTCTGGTGGGCAAACGTCGCGACGCACGTCAATGAGTTCTATCAGTCCTTCTTCCCACCGGACGCTCGCTTTGCCGCGGATCACGCGAAGCGAGCCCTCACGACGTACCCGTTGAGCAAAGGTGTGTACTACGGCATTAACTATGGAGAGCGCTCCCGGACCGGTGTTCCCGCCGAGGAGACGCCAGCGCGATTCGTACCGGACGGCTCTTATGCTCGCAATGACCTCGGTTGGTACGCAAATATCCCTGTACCCACCAGCTACATGATCGTGGGGTCCGGCGGCGATTTCTTCGGCGGCTATGATCACGCGCGTGACGCAGGGACGCTGGCGTACGCGAATCACCACGTGGTCCCCGGGAAGAAGCAGTGGACGTGGGGCAATCACGAGTTTGGCTACGCTTGGGACCGCAGTCTCACGGATGCTGATGGGCCCTATGTGGAATTGATGTCTGGCGCATACACAGACAACCAGCCGGACTTTTCGTTTCTCGCTCCCGGAGAGACAAAGACATTCAGTCAGTTTTGGTATCCAATTTCAGGGACAGGCGTACCGGATGTAGCGATCCTGGAAGGTGCGCTGCGGGCAGAGCGCCTGAGCCATGGCGTACGCGTGCACGTGCAGGTGACCGAAGGACGGCCAGGGAGCACAGTCCGAGTGGTCCTGGGCGGACGAGAATTGGCGCCGTGGCGCGGTGATCTTACTCCAGAAGACACGCTACATCTTGATTTCCCGTGCTCTGGGGGTGAGCAGGGTGCGCTCGTTGTGCTTGTGGAGTGGGCGGGCAGTGTGTTGCTCCGGTATGCACCGGAAGAGAGTGTGCCGGTGCAAGAGCCCGACGTTGCGACAGAGCCACCTGCTCCCGAGCAAGTACGAAGCGTAGACGAGCTATACCTGAACGGGCTTCACTTGGAACAGTACCGTCATCCGACGCGTCTGCCCGAAGTTTATTGGCAGGAGGCGCTGCGCCGGGATCCAGGAGATTCGCGTTGTAACCACGCCCTGGGTAGATGGCACTTCAAGCGGGGTGAGGTGGAGCTGGCAGAGAAGTTTCTGCTGGCTTCCATTGCGAGGCTGACAGAGCGGAACCCCAACCCAGAGGACGGCGGCCCCTTCTACTCGTTGGGTCTCACGCAGCTTCACCTTGGGCACGTCGCTGAAGCATACGCTTCCTTCTACAAGAGTACGTGGGCTGCGGCGTGGCGGGCTCCTGCGTATCATCGGATCGCAGAAATCGATATGTCCCGCCACGATTGGGCGAAGGCCTTGGATCATCTTGACCAGTCGCTCCGGGCAGAGACAGACAACCTCAATGCAAGGAATCTGAAGACGATTGTGCTGAGAAAGTTGAATCGGCTGAGCGATGCCGAGGGCCTGCTCTCGGAGACCCGCGCGCTGGACTGCCTTCATATCTTCAGCAACTGGCTGACGAAGGGCGTAGTTCCACAAGACGGTCAAGAGCGAATCGATCTGGTGTTGGATCTACGTCGCGCTGGTCTTTTTCAAGAGGCCTATGCGGTGCTGTCTGCACCTCGTGAGAGTTCTGTCGATGGTACAGAACCGCTGCTCCTATATCTTTGTGGAGCACTGCTGGAGGCGCTTGGAAGAGGTGGCGAGGCTAGCGATGCATTTGAGAGAGCTTCGCAGGCCGATCCGACGTATGTTTTCCCCAACCGCATTGACTTGATGACAATTCTAAAGTGCGTTGTCACAAAGCGCCCAAAGGACGCGCGGGCGCCTTATTACCTGGGCAATTTTCTCTATGATCGCCGGCGTGACGCCGAGGCGATCTCGTTGTGGGAGAAGGCGACAAAACTCGATCCCAGCTTCCCGACTGCTTGGAGAAATCTCGCGTTCGCTTACTTCAATGTTCTCCACGACGAGAATCGGTCTCGGGAAGCATTCGGTAAAGCAAGAGCTGCAGCGCCAAACAGTGCGCGCATTCTGTACGAGCAGGATCAGTTGCTGAAAAAAGTTGGAGTCTCCCCGGCCCTGCGCCTCGCAGAACTTGAAGCAGACCATCATTTAGTGGAAATGAGGGATGATCTCACCGTCGAATTGGCCGCCCTGTATAACAGCCAGGGTGATGCGCAGAGGGCGCTGGATGTTCTCCTGGGACGACAGTTCCACCCCTGGGAAGGCGGGGAGGGTTTGGCGCTTACCCAGTTTGTTCGAGCGCATGTGCTGCTGGCCGTGAAGGCTCTGCAAGACGGAGACCTAACGTCGTCCTTCGCGCACCTCAAAAGTGCGGGAGAGCCACCGCTCAGCCTGAGTGAAGCAAAGCATCTGCTGATGAACCTAAGCATGATCGAGTACTGGGTTGGAAAAGCGCATGCAGACGCAGGCGAGTTCGATCTGGCGCTAAGGCATTGGGAGATGGCGGGAAACCGCAAGGGCGATTTCCAGCAGATGCAAGTTCAAGCTATTTCTGAGTCGACGTTTTGGAGCGCGATGGCATTGCGAGCGTGTGGACACGAGCAAGAAGCATGCAAAGTATTCCAGTCGATCCTCGATTATTCGCACGACCTTGAACGACAGGAACCCACAATCGATTATTTTGCGACGTCTTTGCCGGCAATGACGCTGTTCGTGGAAGACCTGAGAAAGACGCAATACATTAATGCGCGCTTCCTCCAAGCCGAGGCCCTGACAGGGCTTGGCCGCTCGCAGGAGGCACGAGAGGCTCTTCAGCAGGTCCTTGCTTTGGATGGAAGCCATGCGGCGGCGATCGATTTTGCGAGAGTTCTGGGGGTCTGACCGATTCACGGATCTCCTATCCTCGCGATCCCAGATGCTCGCAAAGTGCGTGTTGAGAGAAGCGCGTTGTTCATTTGAGAAAGTCTTTGCAGGCTGATGACAGGAGGTAGGAGAGATGCGGCCGTCTCTCCGGCTTCGGACCTGGAGCTGAAGAAGCGGGCCCCACTCCCAAGGATCAGCCTGTGCTGTTGGTGCGAACTCTGATCAAACGGAGCACCTCTCGACCCTGGAGTGTGTTTTCCTTACAATAATTACGAATGTCTTTTTCAAGCGTACACAAGCCGCACGGCATCAAGGAAATCGCTGATGCCTTAAGCATCTCAATCGGCACGGTCGATCGCGCACTCCACAACCGCAAAGGTGTGAGTGCGAAGACGCGCGACAAAGTGCTGAAGATGGCGGATGAACTCAACTACTCACCCAATATTGCTGCCCGCAACCTGAAACTGAGCCGACAGCTCAAGATCGGTGTGTATCTGCCTGGGCAGATTGCTTCTTATTGGAACAGCCTGCGGGAAGGAATCCGTTTCGCTGCCCGCACCGAAACAAGCGTGTCTATCGAGCTTAACTTTCATGAATTTCCGACGATCGCCGTAGGCGATATCGAGCTAATGCACAAGACGAACTGGCTCCAGTTTGATGGTGTCATTATTGCGCCCGGCTATCCAGCGCGGATGACAGAAATCTCAATGGCCGCCATGGAGAAGGGCAGGCGCATCGTCTTTGTCACAACCGATGCGGTCCGTGTACATCGACTGGCTTCGATCACGGCAGACTCGGTGATAAGCGGGAGTGTCGCAGCGCAACTCCTGGCCAGTTGGATTCAAGAGCCTGGTAAAGCAGCGATCTTTACAGGAGATATCCGGGTGCAGGACCACGGTGACAAGCTTCGTGGGTTCGCCGCTACGCTCGCCACGGATGCTCCTCACCTGATGTTGCTCCCGGCAGTGGAGTCTCACGATTCAAGCGAACTTGCCTATCGAGGCGCGAAGAGAGTAGTCGCAGAGCACCAGGATCTTCGCGGTATCTACGTCAACACTGCGAATTGCCTACCCGTACTCAAGGCGCTCGAAGAGGAGGGTAAGACCGGCTCCATTGTGGTAATCGCGACGGATCTTTTCCCAGAAATGGTTCCGCTGCTCGAGTCAGGGGCGGTCCGCGCCTCTCTCTATCAGCGCCCGTATACGCAAGGGCGTCTTGCACTGGAGGCATTATCCGGGTTCCTTGCTCGAGGAATTCGTCCCCGGCAGCATACCCGGCTGGCACCTCACATCATTCTTCGCAGTAACCTGTCCCTATTTACCCGCGAGTTGGAAAGCTCTGCCAGCGACACCATCGCAGGATAATTTGTGATCGGATCGGATAATATCTTGACAAAGCTTGCCCAACCCCTCTAGATTGCAACGTGTACGTTACCGTTAGACGAAGGTAGGCATGCTTGCTTCGCCCATAGTTAATTCAGCCGGCGAGTGCGCCGGACAGGCAGCGAAGGCGCGAGAGTGGTACCTGCACGCCGTCCGGCAAATGGGCGATTTTCAGCAGATTGCAATGCGAAACAACTCCGCAATGACCGATTGGAGTGCCCTTGCTATGGATCAAGTCAGCGAGTCGAGGGAACCTTTCGCAGGATTTTCGATTGTTCCGAGCAGATTGCGCAGTTCCCCCCGAAGATCAACTACTTCGTCAGATGCTCGCCCACAATGTTGCTCTTCAAGGAGGACCTGGGTGCGCGGAACCGCATCGAGGCGCGCTCCTGCGTGCTCAAGGCCTGGCTGGGCTAGGGGGGTCGAAGCCAGCCGCCCACCTTACGGAACAAGATAATCCATGATGACGCCAGCGACATTGCGGCTCACGATCTGCTTCTCTAGCTTGAAGGTGAACGACAGGGGCTTACCGCACACAAATGCACGGACCTTCTTCCACCTCTTTTTCTCCCTCTACTGTCAGCGCAGAGCTCAACCTGCGGTACCTGTGGCTAATCGCCTTTGTAGCTGCGTTGGGCGGCCTGCTCTTCGGCTATGACTGGGTCGTCATTGGGGGCGCCAAGGACTTCTACGAAAGCTACTTCCATCTCACAACCGGCGCGCAGGTGGGATGGGCCAATAGCTGTGCGCTCGTAGGCGCTTTTGCCGGTTCTCTCGCGGGGGGAAGATTCAGCGACTATCTGGGCCGGAGGCGTATACTCCTCCTCTCCGGTATGCTGTTCAGCGTTTCCTCTGTCCTCACTGGATGGTCCTATCACTTCGATGCTTTCATCGCCTGGCGGATCGTGGGCGGCCTGGCCATTGGTCTCGCATCCAATGTCTCTCCAACATATATTGCCGAGATAAGTCCCGCCGCGTGGCGCGGCCGTCTCGTCAGCTTGAATCAACTCGCGCTGGTGATGGGCATTCTGCTGGCGCAGGTCGTCAACTGGCAGATTGCCCAGAATGTACCGCCCCACCTTACGCCGGAAGCGTTCCAGGCGAGTTGGAATGTGCAGTTTGGCTGGCGCTGGATGTTCACGGCTGTCGCCGTGCCATCCCTGATCTTTCTTGCCGGCGTTCCGTTTATTCCGGAAAGCCCGCGTTGGTTGGTCGCACAACGACGGAGCCGAAGTGCCGCGGAGGTACTGACCAGGATAGGGGGGGCGCGATACAGCCGCTTAGAGCTTCGGGCAATCCAGGAGTCTTTAGCTGGTTCCGGCGAAGAGATTCCCTGGTCCGCACTTTTCCGCGGCAGAATTTTCAGGCTCTTGCTTGTCGGGATATCTCTCGCAGTGCTGCAGCAGGGAAGCGGAATCAATATTCTCTTCAACTATGCAGAGGACATCTACCGCAGTGCGGGCTACGGCATGAACGACATTCTCTTCAACATCGTCGTCACCGGCACCATCAACCTCATCTTTACTGTGTTCGCGATGTTGCTGGTGGATCGGTTCGGCCGCCGCCCCCTCATGCTTTTCGGGTGTGTCTCGATCGGTGTCTGTCATCTCGGAGCCAGTTTGGCCTACCACCTTCACCTACATGGATTTCTGATCCTGGCCCTCACTCTCGCTGCGATCGCCTTCTACGCCATGACGTTAGCACCCATCACATGGGTGCTGATTACTGAAATATTCCCGAATGCTTATCGAGGCACTGCGGTCTCTATCTCCGTCGCGGCTTTGTGGATCGCATCGTTCGCACTGACGTATAGCTTCCCGGCGTTACAACACCTCGTCGGATCATCCGGTAGCTTTCTTTTTTACGCTGCCATCTGTTTTGTTGGCGCCATCTTCGTCTACTTCGCCGTCCCTGAAATGAAGGGACGCTCCCTCGAGTCCACGGAGGCGGAACCTAAATCTTAATTGTCCTCGCTTCAGGCTGGAGGTGCCCGTGTGCGCACGATGAGGGCTAAGGCTGAGTTTGATTGCAATTCACAAGAATGAGGAATCAAAGAACCCTAACTTCCTGTTGCGCCTTGATGATCGTCAGCGCATGGCTGAGTCCTTTGTTCTCGACGACCGCCGTGTGGCTGACACGCTGGTCCTTGCTGAAGAGGCGATAGGGAAGCGAGTGTCCCTTCGATCGGACCTCGAGCTTGCCGTCAGGGAACTCATAGAGATCAACATATCTACCGCCCAGACCGTCCGATAGCTCATTCCGCTCGACGATGATCTGCTTGCGGTCGTGCGGTCGTAGGACATCGTGAGCTGTTCGCTGACGTAGCGCTGTTCACGATGACACAGGATGTCGTTGAGCCGATCGACCTTCATAGTGAGAGGTCGATGCAGGTCTCGGGCTTGGCTGCAGGCAAGGAGAACCGTTCGTTGAAGCGTTCCAGGAATATCGGCAGAAACGCGATCCAGGCATCCATGTCGCAGACGTTCTCAAGTCGGAGTTCCTTGACCAAGCGGTCCTGTAGGGTAGGGTTGGCTCGCTCCACGCGGCCCTTGGCCTGGCTGGAGTTCGCACAGATGATCTCGATGTTCAGCTCGGCCAGGGCTCGTCCGAACTGTGTCATACCGGAGCCACGTTGCGCGTCGCGGTTGATCCGAAATACCGAATGCTTGTCCAAGTAAAAGGCCACCGTGCATCCATGGGTCGCAAGATACCCTTGCAACGCTTCGAAGTAAGAGTTCGTGCTCTCGCTCGGAACGAAGCGCAGCTGCATCAAGCTGCTCGTGGCATCGTCGATGAAAACCAGCAACGTGCAGGGCTCACCCCGGCTCTCAAACCAGCGATGTTCGCTGCCGTCGATCTGCACCAGCTCGCCCCGACACTCACGTCGTAGTCTTGGCTGATGGAAGCTCCTGCGCTGCTTGCGTGACAGCCACACGCCCGGCTTCGACCATCCACTTACGCAAGGTCTCGCGCGAGACCTCGACTCCGTGGCGCTCCAGGAGAACCTCCGCCGCGAGTGTCGGCCCGAAGTCACGATAGTTCTGCCGGACGAGTTCCAGAACCAGCTCACGAATACCTGACTTAACTTGTTGCTTGCCGGCCGGCCGCGGCTTTTGTGGATCAAGGCTCCGCCGCCGCCAACGCGATATCTGGAGATCAGTCGCTGCGCCTGCCTCAAGCTCACACCCAAGACGCCCGCCGCCGACTCCGTCGTGCGACTGCCTGCCAGTACCTCGGTCAAGACCTCAACCCGTCGCAACTCCTGCTTGCTCATACTCAACCAACCCATCTGCCGCCTCCAACCCTGATCTCAGGATGGGGCAGCGACACTTTGGCTTTGCAGAGCTACGACATTATTGCTGCTTTGCGCCTACAGTATGACTATACATAATTCAGCTTATCAGACGTAAACCGTTTGCAATGAACAGGATAACTCTATGCCTGTAGTCGCTTCGGGTCAAGAGCTGCTTGTTTGGGAGCCTTCCGTTTCGGCTCCGGCTTTGCCGTCTCCTTGACGACCGACGAGGGGCTCTTATCTTCTCGCAAGGCGACGAAGCTCGCATGACGCAAATGATCGTTCGGTGTCCACTCCAGAAACCGAAACTGCGCGACGACTTCGGGACGAAGCCAGATACAGTTCTTCATCTTGGCGGCCGTCAGACCCTGGCTCCAGCGTCCCGCGCTGGACTCAGGAAGATTGACGAAGGGGCACGCTGCCGTCTCAAGTGGCTTGAGTGAAGCGTGGAGATTGCGACGGCTAGCCGGGACAAAGCCAGCGCGAACGCTGGCGCAAAAGTGGAGTTGATCGCCTCGATAGAAGCCGACCAGAACAGCGTCGAAGCCATGCGTACCGGGCGTGTATCCGCCTATGACAAGCTCTTGGGATAGCTCGACGCGCATCTTCGCCCATGCGCCGCTGCGCCTGCCCTGCTCGTAGGTACTTGAAAGCCGCTTGGCAACAACACCCTCCAGGCCGTGGCCTCTGACGAGCGAAAGCATCTGCTCGGCAGGGATCTGGAAGCTCTCTGATAGCTGCACTGAATCACTAGGCCGGAGAGCGCGGCGGAGCACTTCACGCCGTTCGGATAAAGACGTGGGCGTGAGATCTCTTCCCTCGTGCTGCAGAAGGTCGAACGCGAAGAAAACGAACGTCGCACCACTGGTGGCGGAGTTCTGGATCAGGCTGAAGCTCGGCTTTCCTGACGGGTCGAGCGCCACCAGCTCGCCATCCATGATGGAGCCGTTGGGAATGGCTGCGGCCAGCTCGGAGAGCAGCGCAGGGAATCGCAGGCCGAGGTCCTTGCCGTTACGGGAGAAAAGCTTTGTGGCTTTGCCGTTGCAGTGTGCTTGAGCCCGATAGCCGTCCAGCTTAATCTCGTACGCCCACTCCAGACCTTCAGGAAGCTTGGACACCAGAAGGCATTCCATGGGCTCCAGAAAGCTCATCTGGATTGCGGGCGCCGATGTGCCTTTGGGTTTCGCCATAGGCGAGAAGTTTACCGGGTACCAGGGCTGCGGAACCATGGGTTTACTCGTCGAGCATTACTGAGGCAGAGACCACATGCCCTACAGCAAGGACCGTGGAAATGCCGGACCCGTGCAAAGCGTGGAACGGTGAAGCTGTCCCACCCTTCACACCGTTCCTTGTAAGACGCCGATCCTGCCGGCGTCTCCCACATTTCCCCCGCCCTCGACGGCGATGATCTATTTATATAAAGACAGCAACACGTGAATGCAACTACTGAGAGCCTTATCGCTCCACTTCGCTGCGTGTTTCAGGCAAGACAGCGTTAGAAGCCAATGCCGAAATCATGTTGTTGCTTGGCGGGCTGCGCTATTTCAGGCGATGTCAGCTCCTTGGCTGCAGTGAACTCCTGTGCGAGTGCGGGCGTTCCGGTGTAAAGGGTAAGGTCTGCTTTCGCGGAAGCACCTTGGAAAACCTGCTGAGTGAGGCCCTCGCCGGTAGCAATGACACGTTCGGCGCGAATTCCTTTGAGGCTTTCGATGGCGTAGCCGTAGTCGATGTGTCGCGCCTTCTCTGGAGACACTTCGGCGGTCTTTCCGGAATCCAGTTTGACCGTCATGGAGTTGTCCTGGCCGAGGCGCGTGACAGTTCCGAGGTCACCGGATCGGACTCCAAGCTCCTTATCGTAAGTGGTAAAACGAATGCGCTCACCCTGCGCGATTTCGCGCGTTTCCTCTTGGAAGGCGCGGCTCTCGCGGCTTTGGGTGCGGAGCTGGCCCGGGTCGTAGGTCACGGCATCCTGGGTATTGTCGATTCGCACGGTGATGAGGTTCCGCTTCGTGGCCGTGGAAAGGACGGTGGCCTCGCTGTCGTGCGGAATGTGGTCCATGCCGGGGCTGCCGGTCTTGAAATGGATCTTGTCTCCGGGCTGATAGCTCTCGGCCCTCAGGCGGTTGCTGAACTCTTTTTCGACCAAAACGGAGACTGCCTGTGCATCACGTCCGAGTTGGCCCTTACTGTAGAGGTCCGCGCGGACGAGCTGCGTCAGTTCGTCCCGCTCGGCCCGGTCGGGCGAGAGGATCACGCTGCGCTCAGGGCGGCTGGCGTAGTCGGTGGACACGGCGGCAAGCCGAGAATCCGGGTTGTTGTACTCGTGGACAACGGGGGCCTTCGCATTCTTGGAAAGTTGTTGCGGGTCGGGCTGCTCTGTCCTGGCGGTGAAGTCCAGAGCTGCGGTCTTGGTCACGTCGGTGGCAAGCCTTTGGCCCAAGGTCTCGGCGTTGTTCGTGTAGATCCTGGCGTCTTCGGAGGCGCGAGAGATGGCGACGTAGGCAAGCCGGGTGTTGATAAGACTGCGGCTGGAATCGGTATCTATATTAGCGATCACGCGACCGGTGGTGAGTCCTTGCGCGCTGTGTGACGTGACGGCGTAACCGTGGTCGAACTGCCGGAACTCGGAAGGGTTGAAGCTGACGGAACGCTGCTCCTTGCCATCCATGAGGACCGTCAGGCGGTCGGGCTCCATCTTCGTTATGGTTCCCACGTCTCGGTTTGAAATCCCTAGCTCCTTATGGAGGGCGGAGAACTGTAGCCGGTCGCCGGTCGCAAACTCGCGGCTGGTTTCGCGGAAGACGTTCACGCCGTAGACACGCTTGGGGTCGTAGGCGATAGTGGAGCCGTCGCCCATCTCGACCGTCAGGCGATTGGTTGAGCCGTCGCTCGTCCGCACCACACCGACGCCGCCGCGCTCAATGCCTTCAGCCTTGCTGCCGCGTTCGTACTGAACCACATCACCCGGCCGGTACATCGCCGCCCAGGTGCGGTCGGGGCCGGTCATATCGGAACGATGGGACAACGTGAGGAATTGCCTGCCGTCTTCGGCGAGGGTGCCAGCCTTTAGCAGCTCCCCGCGTACAGCTTCATTGATCTGATGGCGGCTCTTGTTGTCCGGGGAGACGATGATGGTGTTGCCGGGCTTCGCGGCATAGTCCCTTGCGATGGCCGCGATGCGCTCGGGAGCGCTGACAAGCTGGGTGACGCGGCCCTGTTCTGCAAGGAGCGCAATTCCCTTCTCCGTTTCGTTGGTGGCAAGATGCTGTACGGCACGTAGCAGCTCTGGGTCTTTCTGCCGCATGATGGTGTCCAGCTTGGCGGTCTGCATCCCCGCCTCCTGCATCTGCTGGAACGGTCGGCCTGCGTCCACACCCTGATGCTGGCGAGTGTCGCCGATGACTAGAACGCGGTCCTCGGGTCTGATCTTCTCCAGGAAGGCACGCATCTGCCTGGTGCTGGCAAGGCTCGACTCATCGAGCATGTAGAGATGTTTGCTGGCAGGGTCGGCGTTTTTCTGGCGTGCAAGAAAGCTCTGTAGCGTGTTGGCTTCGATCCCGGCCTCGCGGAGCTGGCCGGCTGCCTTCGAGGTCGGGGCGAAGCCCTCAACCTTGTAGCCGCCCTGCTCTGCACCTTCGCGGATAGCGGCAAGGGTGCTCGTCCTCCAACTCCCAGAATGTGGACACAACTGTGTCAGCTCCGGCTTCGATGAAGGCGTTGACGAGGTTCGCTACGCCCGTCTGTCCAACCGGTCCAACGCCAGTGTTGCAAGCTGAAAGCGTCACCATTCTTGCATTCAAATGTAGGTTGCGGATCTCCCGCACCTGGAGCAGACCATCGTCTCCTCCGTTCTCCGGCGCGAAAATGAGTGCTGAGCGGTCAGGATAATCCAAATCGGCATATCCGTGTAGCGCAAGGTGGACGACCTCGGTGCTGTTAAGGGGGAGCTGCTTGAACCTGGATTCGGTGGCGTCGCTTCCCAACAGAATCGTGCTTGGATGAGGCAAGTCTGTGGCGATCGTCTCGACTTCCTTCCGGCTGTCCGGGAGCGAGACGAGTTGGCTTCGTTGTGGGCCGCTGATGGCCCTGGTAACGAAGTTGCGCGTATCCGCAGGTTGAGTCCACGCTGCAACTCCGATGTAAGGCATGGAGATTGCTTCCCTGCTGGCCACCCGCTTACTCAAAAGATCGAAGACGGTCGACGAGGGAGCCACATCTACAGTGTGCGATTTCAGCACATAGTCGCTCTCGTCAACCAGAGCCGCGAAGGGCATCAGATGAAGCGTTCCATCCGGAATGATGATGAGGTCCG
>JAABUO010001327.1_pt1 | contig 32934 bp, 53 predicted proteins | sample 5559291 | NCBI WGS metagenome assembly JAABUO01 (sample SAMN10711878, study PRJNA513372) | rock metagenome | isolation source: Antarctica rocks | place: Antarctica: Victoria Land, Finger Mt sud | reverse complement strand
ACGCGGCAGAGCAGCCCGTCGCGGCTCCAGCGCGTCACGCGCTCCGGCAGGATGCGCGACCCCGGGCCCCACAGCGCGGACAGGCGCAGCCACTGCGCCAGCTGCGCCGCCGCGCGTGCGCACGCGCCGCAGTCAGCACGCGGCTGCAGGCAGAGGCATGAGCTGGCTATTTGATGGCGCGGGTGGGAAGCAGGCGTGCGTGAGCTGCTACACGGCCCGCGACATGCCGGAGGGCGTGCAGGCTGCAGTGCTGGAGCCTGGCACGGCCTGGCTGCAACGAGGCCACACCAGCCACAGCGCGCCGGTGAGCTGCAGCGCGACCCGCGCGCGCCAGAACACGCTGAGGTCCCGCGTGGCGGGCTGCCGCAGCGCGCGGCACCAGGGCGCTGCCAGCAGGGCGCCCGCCACGCACAGCAGGAACCCCAGCCCTGTCGGGTAAGCGGCCACCTTGTGAGCGATAGGCCACAGGTGAATGCGCTGCACGGGTCAGTGTGCAGCTGCAGGCGTTATCTGGCGCTGTTTAAAGCTTAACGAGGCTGGAAGGACTGCGTGCGCCCCCAGCGCACCGTCCAACATGCAGGACTCCTGCACAGTCACCTCAGGCCTAGACTGCGCTGCAGTTGGCACACTCGTGCAACGTGTCCCACTCCTTCCAGCCTGCATGCAATCCTCATTACTGAAACCAAGCGCCCTAGCAGCACGACACTATATACATACGTGTGACATTCCGTAGCAGTGCCTCGCAGCGGTGCTGCGCAGCGACAGCGGTAGTGAAGAGACAGACCTCGTATACAAAACAAGATGCGCGTCACCCTCCCCCACAACCCAGCTCCTCACGCCGCACGCCGCAACCCGGCTGCCGTGTCGCGAGAGCGGCCTCTAGCGAGCGTGCGCGCCTGACACGCCAAGCACGGCATAGTCGACCACGCGCAAGACGTCATCTGGAATCATTCAGCGGTTCTCCCCGTCCCCACATACGGCGCCCGCCGCCTGGTGCCGGGCGCTCATCCCAACGCAGCGCTGTCCTCGCGTTGTAAGCCGTGCAGCCAAACAGTAAGCAACTCCGCAGAGGCTCGGCAATGGCAGCCCGTTCCAGAGCGCACAGCTACTAAAAGGGGAGGCTTGCCTTTGGCTCAACAGTCAGTGCGAGGAAAACCTGCAGCCTAGGTCCCAAAGCCCTGACCTCACTCGAGCTGCTGCGTCCGAGGCACAGCGCATCTTGCTTGCCGTGCGCAGTAAGGGTACGCGCAGCGCCTGTGCAGAACATGAGCGTCCACCCGGGGCTGCCGGTGCACGCGCCGCACCCCTGCGCATCCTTGGAGCCGCGCACAGAGTCCTCGCGGGGCGCCAGCACGAGCGCGGGCGTTGACTACGACCGCGGCCGCTACGAGCTGGTGAAGGAGCTGGGGGCCGGCAGCTTCGGCGTGGCGTGGCTGATGAAGGACCGGCGCACCGGCGAGCTGGTGGCATGCAAGCTCATAGAGCGCGGCGACAGGATTGATAAGTGCGGCCCCAGGCCCTGGGTGCGGCGGGCGAGTGCTGAGGCGCAGCTAGCGCGCTAGCTGCATCGTGACCGGAGGCACGCTCGGCTGGGGGGCACTGCCGCTGGCGGCGCCAGGCAGAGCTGCCATCAGGCTCAGGGCATAGCCCCGGCAGCCGCAGCAGGCAGCCGAGTGTGGGAGTGTCTGTCGGACAGTTTACTACGGCGGGGCCTGATTATGTCACTATTGCAACACTCGCGCTTACACTATGAGCGTGGCTCGGGTGGCTGGCTTCGTTTGGGCCAGGACAGGTGCTCTGTTGCCTGCCTGTCCTGGGAGCGCCCAGCATGTGCCCCCGGAGGCGACTGCATAGCAAACCAGGCCTGCTGCGCACCCGACTCGGCACTGATGCGCCCATGAGGTGGTGCCAGTTACGGGAGTGGGGTTGTCAGTGAGGTGCTTGCAACGTGCCGAGGTACGGCACTTGGTGGTGGGCCGGGCGCGTGCGTGTGCGCACAGCCCCTGCCGTGCTTGTGCGTCTTTGCTATGCACATGCACCAGCTGGTTCATCCAGCGCGGGCACTGCAAGGGTACGCGTGAAGCGGAAGCGAGCTACGGCACGTTGGGCGCCAGTCACGACCGCGGCGATGCGGCTAAGTTACTAATATGTTTGTGCCCAAGAGCACACCGCCGCTCACCGTGGTCGGCATTGCCCGGTGCTGCGCACAGCCTGTAAAGGGAGGTTACTTTGCTCTGTGAAAGGAGGGCATGCTGCTATGCTGGCCGCGCGCGGCGCAGAAATGTGGAGCGGGAGCTGGTAAACCACCGGTGGCTGCGCCACCCGAACATCGTACGCTTCCACGAGGTCTTCCTCACCGCCACACACCTCGGCATCGTGATGGTGCGCGCGGCCCGCTCCCTTCGCATGCCGCGGCCGATGCGTTGTCAGGCACCAGGGAGGCCGTGCCGGCCGTGCGCGCGCATCGCTGCGGGCCGTCACGCTGCCTGCACACGCTCGCAGGCCATTTGTGTGCTGGGAGTAGAGGCCGTCGTGGCAGAGGCAGGGCTGTGTCACTTCTCCGACCCATGTGCTGCGCGCGGCAGGAGTATGCGTCGGGCGGGTAGTACAGGTGCAGCTGTGTCACTATTCCCATCCGTGTCCTGCATGCGGCAGGAGTAGGCGTGGGGCGGCGAGCTGTTTGAGCGGATCATCGAGGCCGGGCGGCTGCCGGGTTTTCAATCCGTGTGCCGCGCGTGGCAGGAGTATGCGTCGGGCGGCGAGCTGTTCGAGCGCATCATCGAGGCCGGGCGGCTGCCGGAGGACGAGGCGCGTTTCTACTTCCAGCAGCTCATCTCCGGCATCGCGTACTGCCACAAGGAGGCGCGCCCCTACCCCTACCCTACCCCGATCCCTGTACCTTGCAGGCCAGGGGCCGGCGGCTGCGCGCTGCGGGGGCCGCTCGCCTGCTGTCCGGGGCGCGCGGGTCTTGCTGTGCCTGCTGTGGGGCAGCGCCTCAGCACCCCCCATACGGAGAGACAGCAGCGCTCTGTGGTGGCGGTGGAGAGTGTGCACGTTGAGCAGTGCATGTCTCCCTCGGTGCTGTGTCTCCCTCGGTGCTTTGCATTCGTGAGCAGTGGTTGTGCAAGCGAGGCCATGGCGAGCGGTGCGGCGGCGCGCGCGCGCGCAGGGCGTGTGCCACCGCGACCTGAAGCTGGACAACACGCTGCTGGACGGCAGCCACCCGCCGCGCCTGAAGATCTGCGACTTCGGCTTCTCCAAGTCCGAGTGGTTCGACTCGCAGCCAAAGAGCATGGTCGGCACGCGCAACTACTTTGCGCCTGAGGTGCGCGCGGCGTCGCCAGCAGGGGCGGGGTCGCTGTGACGCCGGTGGCAGTGGCCAGTCTGCTGCACGTCAGCACGTCAGCAGTCTGACGTGTTGCCAGTCTGACGTGTCGGAGGTGCACTGACGAGCGTGTGTACTTGTTATGTAAAGGAACACTGCTGGTCTGGCACGGCCCGCACAGCTCCGGCTGGATACCGTTGTGTGAGCCTGCGTGCTGGGGCGGGTCGGCGGGGACCGCGCCCGCGGAGGGGTGCCGGCCCGTGAGCGCGCGCGCGCGCCTGCCTGGGCCGGCAGGTGATGATCAGGAAGCAGTACGACGGCAAGCGCGCGGACGTGTGGAGCTGCGGCGTACTGCTGTATGTCATGATTGTGGGCAGCTACCCCTTCGAGGACCCCAAGGACCCGGGGAACTTCCGGCGTTTCGTGCAGGCGCGGCGCTCGCGCGCGCCCCGCGCCAAACACGCCCGCCTGGACGCGCCGCCTCCGCTGGCTTGTAATCACCCCGTCGGCGCCGTGCTGTGCGCTGCAGGCCGGGCGACGCCCGCATGTCACGTGCAGCGCGACTGCCTTGCTGGCACCTGTGCGCGCCCCGCGGTGCGGAGCAGACACGGCTGGTGCGCTCCGCGGTCAGCTTTGCGCGTCATGAGCGCCCCTTCTGGGCGCCGGGCCCGGATGCCTGCACAGATGACCGGCCCGCGCAACGCGCAGGCTGCCTTGCCCGACCGTTCGAGCGTGCCGCCCTGCAGCGCCCTGCCTGCAGAGCTGACTGACCGACCGGCGGGCGCGCGCGCCGCAGCGGACCATCCGCGCGGCGTACACGTTCCCGCCGGAGGTGCTGGTGAGCGCGGACTGCCGCGACCTGATCGGCCGCATCTTCCAGGCCGACCCGGACAGGCGCGCGACCGTGGAGGACATCCGGCGGCACCCCTGGTTCCTGCGCGACCTGCCGCCGGAGCTGGCGGTGCGTGGCCCCATGCAGCCTTTTTTCTTTTATTTTTTCTTTATCTGCGTGTTGATGCGGAAGGACAGGGTTTGAACAAGGTGCGACCCTCGCCACCTGTAGCGCGTGCTGCGGTGCTGCGGAGGAGAGTGGTCGCCTAGGCCCGCGCGACTGTGCGCGTGCGCGTGAAGAGCCGAGCAAGGCTGTGGCGCAGCTGCGTTGCAGGCGCGCCACAGGCAGACCGCAGGCATGCGCTGCGGGAGCGCTCGCACACCTCTGCAGCTCGTGAGCTGCGTGCGCGCACACGGCGCGCTGCGGCCCCCGGCTCTCAAGTTTGGTGCGCGCTGGAAGAGACACCCTCAAGAGAGTTTTCACGGCCATGCAGGACGGCGGCCGGGCGGCGCACGCGGCGCTGCCGCCGGTGCTGCAGAGCGTGGAGGAGCTGAAGAGCATCGTGGCGAGCGCGCGCTACGCGCCGGTGCCGCCGCCGCCGCCGCCGCACCTGTCCGCCGCGGAGCGGTGCGCCTGCCGACGGGCCCTGTGAAGCGCTCCCCCGCATGACAGGCTTTCTGGACGTGGAGGCATGCCGTGTGTTAGATATGCGATCCCCCAACACACTCACATCTGCAAGACCCCTTCTGCATGTGTGAATGTGTGAAGCTCCGTGGGAATGCCGGGCAGCAAGCTAGCGCGGGCGCGCGGCGCAGGTATGAGGACGCGGGGGAGGCAGGCGACGATGACTTCATGCAAGCCGAGCTGGACAAGCTGGACCAGATGGGTCTGACAGATGGCAGGGTTGACTAGCCCCAGGCCTCTGACACTCCTTGCATGCGATGCTGCCTCGAGGCCGTGCTGTCCAGGCGTGTTGTCAGGCATGGTGTCCAACCTGTTTGTGCAGGCGTGCTGACAGGGGGTTGGGAGGCTTTTGAAGACGGCTGCCAGGCTTTTGAAGACTTGCAGGGTTGCTGGCTGCAGGGAATATAGCGCATGTAGTTGTTGTGTTTGCCAGAGTCTGTACATGCCCATATGTGAAGCTAGGCGGGTGTGCAAGAGGTTGCCTAGATAAGCAGCAGCGCACAGCTGCTGAACTTCAGCAGACTGTGCGCGGAGGTGAAAGTGTTTACCCGCAGAGGCAGTGCACGCCGTCTGCCAATGTACATGTGGCATGGTCTCCACGCACTGCTGCGGTGCATGCTAGCAGCCGCACATGGCTGCCAGCTACCAATTGCACTCTGGTAGAGGTCCATGTCACATGCGGTGAACAATCGAAATTGAAAAGATGTCGGCAAACATGCGTCGCCTTGCGCCGCTTTACCCGCTGCACAGGAATTGTGTTCTAAACTACCCTCTGCTGGACGAATGCATGGTTTATACCACTGTGCCGTCACGATGCGTTCTGTGGTCTTGTTGCAACGTTCAGCATTGCGATGCCCCACACACATGTCTGCATGCAGCGCAGCGCAACGCTGCCGCGGGCTGCTGCTCGCGCCGGGGCACAGCGCCCGCCGCTGGAAACATCTGACCCATGAAAATGCACGTCCCCAATGTTTGGTCAGCAGGGCACCCCGTTAGGTGAGCAATCCTGCACAACAAGCTCTCCACTGCTACATTATGGAGCACCACTGCCGCGGGCCGCCGCCCTCGCCGTGCCCTCCATCATCGCGGCGCCGCTTGAGTCGCTTGGCCGCGCGCGCGAGGACGCCCTCGTCATGCACGCCCGCCGCGCCCGCACTGGGCCCGGCGCCCGGCGGCGCGGCGGCTGCAACGCCCTCCCGGGCAGGCGGCCGCGCGGCCGTGTCGGTCCAGCCGCCGAAGGGGCCGGGCAGGATGGCGCCGGCGCGCTTGCGCGCCAAGAACTCCGCGTTTGTCAGCACCTGCGCGGAGCAAAGGCACGCGCTGGGGTCAGCGTGGGTCAGCGTGCCCTTGCCGCGCCTCGTGCGGCGAGGCCTGCCACATGTGGGTCTGTTAACCTGTGGCCCAGAAAAGGGGACGAGCGACAGCACCAGTCTGAACGGCCGGGCACAGGACCCAAGGCACGCAACGCGTCTGCACGCGCTGCCTCTGCAGACCAAGCCAAGCCAGCACACAAGTCCTGCGGGGGCCACGCCAGGCGCATGCGGGGCCGCGCGCCTGGGCGAGGGGCAGGGGCAGGCACGAGCGCAGCAGGGCGGCGTGCGCGGCAGCGCTGCCGCCGCGCGCGGCGAGCTCCACCACTGCCTGCGCGCCCCGCACTGCGGGCCGGTCACTAACTTGGGAGGCGGCCGTGAAGGCTGCCGCCAGGCTGCGCAGTCTTGCATATTATATAACATTCAGGTGAAGACATGCGTTGTAGCCGGCAGTGCAGAGTGCTGCACAAGGCCGCAGAGCCTGCCCTGACGCGCTGGCAGCGCAGGCGCCGGCTGGCCTGAGCGCCTGACACTGACACACGCCCGGGACGGGCGCATCCCAGGCGCCTGCGCCCCGGCCCCCGGGGGCACCTGCGTGCCGCGCGCGCGCATGCTGACGCGCAGGCGGCCCAGGCCCGCGGCGGCGAGCGGGCGCTGCAGGTCGCTCTGGCGGCCGCCGGGCGGCAGGCCGCTGAGGAAGAAGACGTGATCGCGGTCGGGCGCGGGGTCGGGGCCCCACAGCGCTGCATACGGCAGGTCGCTCGCCATCAGGTGCATGCGGCCCTTGAGCGCCTGCCGCGCGCGGGTCGCATGGTTAGGGTTAGGGTAGGGTCGGGCAGCAGGGTCGGGATTGGGGCCCCACAGCGCCGCGTATGGCAGGTCGCTCGCCATCAGGAGCGTGCAGCCCTGAGCGACTGCCCTGCGCGCGGGGCGCGCGTCAGGGGTGCGCTGCGCTGCTGCGCAAGGCCGCGTGGCGGAACAAGGGTAGGTTTGGGCAGAGCACGGGCGTGCTATGCCACAGCGCCAGAGTGGGCATTTTGCTTGCATGCGGCTGCGCAAGCGCTGCCTGGCCCACAGACCTGCGTGCTATTCAGCAAAGCATGAGCTGGCACAATAGTGATGTCATCGGGCCTGCTCCCCTCCTGACCGCGGGCCTGTAGGGACCCTGCGCTGGCCGAACATGCGGCAGCAGCCCGCAGCAACACGTGAGGTGATTCGGCTGCCCCAGCGCCATGCCATCGCCCACAGCAGACCGCGTAGGCTGCACCCAAATTTCATGCACCCTCACTTGCACGCCTTTTGCGACAGACAGGGCAGGGGGAGGGAGAACCGCAGAGACGGCAGCCCGCACCTGCACGGCATGCAGCGCCGGCCCGGCGGGCGGCTGCCGCCGCAGCGCCGCGCGCGCCTGCGCCAGCCGCTCCAGCGCGCCCGCGTCGCCGGCTGCCACGCCGCGCGCGAGCGCCGCTGCGGCCGCCTCCGCCTCGTCGCCCAGGCCGCTGTCGTCGTCCATGGGCTCCGCCCCCGCGTCCTCGCCCCGTCCCGCCGCCCCGGCCGCCGCCAGGGCCGCGCCCAGGGCGGCGCGCCCGCGGCTCGGCTTCGGCTTCAGCGACGGCGGTGGAGGGGCGGGCGGCGGCGGCGCCACGGCGTCTGCCTCGCTCGCCGCGGCGTCTGCGGGGTCTGCGGCCGCCGCGAGCAGCGGCAGCAGGCAGGCAAAGACGGCGCCCGTCATGAATGCGTCGTACCTGCCGGCCGCAGCGCGCTTCTGGCCGCCAAATGGCCGCAGCTTGCAAGCCTCTCCTGCTGGGCGATGCGTCGCACTGGAGCACGGAGCACGAATCACACAAAGCGAGATGCACGGATACTACTGACATATGTGTCATGACAGCAACTCACGGCTGCGAGTTCAGGAGCCTGAAGGCTTTGACTACACACAACAAAACGTCCATGCACACTCTGCCCTGACAACTCAGTCGGCGCCAATGCTTCCCATTGCGCTGCCCGCTCTTAGGCACGAAACAGCCTAAATCGGAGCCGCAGGTGTTGCGCAGGTGGCCGCAGGTAAACCAGGGCCACCGGCGCACCCGGCCTCGTGCGCATGCTTCGCCGCGTCGGCGCCGGTGTACAGGTCGAAGCCGGGTGCATGCGCGACACCGGGCAGCTGCCACTGGCCGGCCGGCGGTGCGCCCAGCAGCGCCGCGCGCTCCGCCGCGGCATCCAGGTACGCGTCCACCTGCGAGCGCAGCTTTGGAGCTGATAGGCAGGGTAGGATAGGTTAGGGTGAGCTGAGCGACAGGGTAGTCGTCCTCATCATGGCAGTCCTGCCAAGTGCGGTATGCGCACGCAAGCGTCGCCTGCGCCGTGTCAGTACGAGTCTGCTGTGCGACGTCGTCGGCGAGCGGCGATCCAAGGTGCAGCAAGCGCGGCGCTGGCTGATGTGCACCCCACAGGTGCTGAACATCATGGCGCACACAGCTGACAGTATCAGCACAGCAGCCGCAGGCACACATGGCGTGCAGCAATGCTTGATGATACCGTGCACATGCCCATCTGCTGGCGGCAGCAGTGCTGGTTCCCAGCGTGCAGATGTCTAGGTGCACAAAGGAATGTGCAGATACAGTACTTATGCAATCACCAGGCCGAATTGTCAATACCATGTCATTGCCAGAGCAATCGCGCCTGCGCGCGCATCCCGCCGCCCAGCAGCGCCTCGTAGAGGTCGCCCAGTGACGTGCTGCGTCCGCGGAACAGCTGCGGCAGGCTCCGCGAGAGGTGCTTGGTGTCCCACACGCCGCCTGCGCGCGCGGGGCCTCAGGACCCTACCCTAGGCTTACAGGGCATCTGAACCCTACCCTAGGCGCGCTCGACCCCCTGGGGGCCAGGCGGGCGCACGTCGCACATGCCGTGTGAGAGCAGGTCGGGGCATGGCTTGTGCCACGGCATATTCAGCTGGACAGCCTAAGACGCCTTGCTTGGCTGCTACTTCACTGAGCTCCCGGCAGCGACTTGCGCACCCCTTCGCGCGAGGCGCCCAAACACCGTATCCAAATTCATCTCTGCAGACTCCGTCTGAAAAGGGTCCCATTTTGAGTCTGACAAGGGTCCCGACCCGAGATGGAGTCAGACATGGGTCCTGACCGGCGCCACGCACCTGGGACCCACTTCTGCACCATCAGCTTGTATGCGAGCCAGTCCGCCGGCAGCGGGCCGCGCACCCCTTCAAGCGAGGCCAAGACAGCATACACAAAGAATCTTTGCCTGACTCCCCCTGATGACAGTTCCAGACCAGCGGAACGCGCCTGGGAACCACCGCTGCACCATCAGCTTGTAGGCGAGCCAGTCGGCCGGCAGCGGGCCGACGAAGGCGGCCAGGCAGAACGTGAGGTCTAGTGACATGTGGTGGCCGACGCCGGGCCGGCCGCACGCGCGCATGGCCTCGAACACTGCGGTCGCGCCGGCCGCGCGGTGGATGGCCGCGACGCGCTCCTGCGCGCGGCCGCACCGGGCGCCGTCACGTGAAGCATGTCGTTGCTGCGGACGGCTTAAATGGGTGTGATCGCAGCAGAGCAGCACCAGCAGGCTGGGTTTCATCTCAAGCGCATACCTAATATTCCACTTCGGTATCCCGAGCGGGCACACAGACATCAGGCCACGCCAGTGGCGCATGGGGGGCCACCGCGCGCGCCGAGCATGCGCGCAGCGCAGGGCTGCCACACGCGCAGCCCACCAGCGAGCAGGCACGGCGCGCGCCTCAGCCTGGCGCGCGTGGAAAGTGGCGGACTCTGCTGGCGTCGCGCGCGTCAGGCGAATCACGTACCGTCCGCTCGCCGGCGACTCCACACGCTGTGTGCGTGGCGGCCAGAGTAGGGTGTTGGGGCTGGCAGAACGGCGAGGGGCAGTGCACGCATGCATTCAGCACACTGCGTGTCATCCTGCAGGGACATGGAACCAACGTGAGAGTCACGGCAAGCAGGGTGCTATTTCTCTCTGAGCACTCTTGGAGCCACACATCAAAAAAGTTTGGACTCACAGCGCCTCACGCTTCCAAGAAAGCTGCCCTTGGCGCCTACCCATGACCACAGGTCTCAAGCGCTCCAGCTCGCTCTAACAACACCTTCCCCAAAAAAAATGGTGGAGAGAGGCCGCGCCTCAAAGTAGAAGCCGGGCGGCTCGGCGGCGCCAAACTGGCCCGCCTTCTCCAGCTGCTGGTACTGGATCGCGCGCAGGTAGTTGTTGACCTCCTCCAGCAGCAGCTCCTGCTCGGCGCCCTGCCGGGCCCGAGACGCGGCGCTCAGCCAGCCGCTTCCCGGCCCCCAGTAACCAAGCCGGACATGTGAGGGTACGCCCTATCAGCAGCACCTCTAGTGCTATGTAAGACACAGCTATTATTATTATTTCTTAACACTGATAGCCTAACCCTACCCAAACCCTATCTTGACAATGCGTGACACGGCAGGAGCACCTGCAGCCAGGCGGTGACGCGCGCGACGAGCGCCTCCACAAACGCGACGTCGTCCGGCTTGGAGATGCGGATCTCGCGCGACGGCGGCGGCGCGTGCACGGCCGCCAGCCGCTCGTCGCGCAGCGCCGCAGGCAGCGAGGACACGCCCTGCGCCGTCACCGCCGGGCCTTGGCATGTGTTTCAAGCACACCCAGTCTGTACCCCTCCCTGCTGGCCATTCAGATGGCTCAACTTTGCGGGCTCTGCCAGACAGCGTTAAGCACCCCTGCCAGTCAACAAGACGGCAACAACCTCATGCTGTGCTTCCCGTGACGAGACCCAAGACGGAGCGCTCACTGGCGCACCCCAGCATGTCCATGTCACTTATGCATTCCGGTCAGCATGCCGCGATACACAGGCTGGGCGCACCTCGTAAACAAACTTGTTGAAGTCAAACCCTTGGCCTGCCAGGAAGTCCAGGGAGCCTGCCTGCGCGCGGCGCCAGTCCTTTTTAGCCTGATTCTGATCAGCCCCGCCTAGCGCGAGACAAGCAGCGATTGTGTTACTGGAAATGGGCACAGCCGGCGAGCTGTGCCCGCATCTGGTGCAACGCAGAGTCGCACGCTGGCACTCCGCAGCATCAGCGGACTGACACCAAACCACTCTCATTTTGCGTGTCGTTTAAGCAGGGTTGCAACTGGGCCCCGCGCGTTCACAAATGCTCATGCACGACATGCTCTGCCTGCACTGGCACTCTATGCATGCGCCAGCCGATGGGCTGAGCGGAGTGAGGCCGCAAGCGCTGCGAGTGCACGGGAATGCATGTCAGCGAGAGGTGCACGGCCAGCTTGTACAAATATGTTACTCAGGTGTACGAACCATGCAGGGGCGCGCCTGGCACATGAAGCGGCGGTCAAGGCCCTGGAAGGGCCGCGGGAAGAGGTAAAAGTTGAACGTGCGCGCGACATAGCGCTGCCCGTCCCAGCGGAAGGCGGCCAGGCCAAACTGGGTGATCAGGAAGGTCTGGCCGCCCGCCGCCATCTGCATGTGTCACACGGCAGCGTCTTCATACGAGGTGCATGCATACCTGCTCACCCAGAGGTATCGAGTTACAGCTTTGTGAGCTGCTTGCCCGCGACAACATCAAGCTGAGCCAGCCATAAGCACAGCCTGGGACCACCGTCTGCACACTGAGGTACCGTGCCAGCCCAGGGCGAGTGACCAGGACACGCAGGCCAGGAGGGCACACACCAAAGGGCTCGTCCAAGGTAAGCAGGCTGCTGCACTCTGCGGGGCGACCCGCCGCTTCTGAGTTGTTCAGCAGGCTTGCGGCTCGTTGGCAGTCCTGACCCTTCCCGGTTTTGCCACACAAGTGCCCAGTGCAGGGGCACACGCCTGCCGGTAGCGCTCCTCGATATCGTCCAGGTACTGGGAGCCGTGGTCAGTCTCGCTCAGGCCGGTCATCTCGCAGTCAAACGCGTAGAAGCTGCACTCCGCAAGCGCATCGCGGACCTGGGGCAGGACATCCTCGAAGTTGCGCCGGGTCACCTGCGCGGCCCGGAGCTTCACTTGTAAAACGTCTCTTACAATTGGTGCAAGGAGGCATGCGTGTTTGCGCGGTTTATCACAGCGGACGCCTGCGGTGCGAAGGCAAGCAATAATCATGCGATTCAGCAATCCTACTCTTACAGGCAGGTATGAGGCGCTGCTGGCATGGATGCGCGCCTCCATCCCAGCTGATTATTGTGAAGGCCTGGCGACGGGCGCAGCTATGACATGGTGCTCAGGCGGCAGCCAGCCACCTAGACGTCTGCGAGAAGTGGTCACGCAAGCGGCGCGCCTCAGAGCAACACAAGTGCAGGTGTACTTGCGTGTAGCTTGACGCTGTGCAACGGGAGGCAAGGCAGCTGGTGCAGGTTTCGATGCAGGGCCCGAGCCTCGGCGAGGATGATTGGATGGGGGCCCTAGCCTGAGGCAAGCTTTGAATCAGAGGCCAACAGTCTAGTTTGCCTGGATCTAACAGCAATAGCCTATTGCCGATAGCTAAGCACTTGCGTCAGAAGGGGGTAGTTGAACGCTGCCAATAGTGGTCGCAGAATAGCTCTGTGTCTCCATAACAGTATGGGGTGAGTTGCACGTTTGGTCGACTTTACAAGGAGGGGGGTCATGCATGTGCTTGCAACTGCCGAGCATCCTTTTTGTGGTACAAGTCATGCATGGGCGCAACTAATGTGCGTGTGATGCAGGCTCTTCAACTTCCTGTTCAAGCGGCTGAGCGATCTTGTCTTCAGTCAGGTGGACTTTGATGGCGACAACGCCCTGACCACCTTGGAGGTTGAGGTGAGTCCGTCTGGAGTCACACAGGCGTGAGGAGCTCACAGCTGGGCACTTCAGATTGTGCAAGTGCTGTCCTTATCTTCTGGAATGTTGCGTGGCGTGCAGGCATCTTCACTGCACAGTGCCAGCGACATTTGCCCTTGCACACAACCTGATCTGGCAGGCACGGCTGCGCAGGTGGCCATCCTACACCTCTACAATGTGGTGAACAAAAGGTTACCAGGATGGCAGGAGCCGCCGACACGTGTTCGCATCAAGGCCGCGCTTGCAGAATTTGACACAAACCACGACGGCGTCCTCAACAAGCAGGTGTGTTGAGACCTGTGCAAGCCCCTGCAAGAGAGCTTCTGTGAGTGGGTGTGAATTAAGCATTTGTGACTTGACAGTCCCTGCAGATGGTTGTCGTATGTTGGCCGCTGTGGCCTAGAAGCTGCAGTGTGCACCACAGGTCAACGCTGCGAGGCTCTCAGTGTCTCTGCTTGCCACAGAGGGCACACATTGCCGAGCGGCACAGCAGCCCTTGTGATACGAAGCCACTTTACAGCCTGGTCACAATTTCATGCGCATGGGGCTGCTTGCCGTTCACGGAAACTGCGCCGGGTCACTCAGCGCGGGCAGATGCGGTGCTGTGCAGGAATTTTACGAGTTTGCAAAGTCGATGATCCACGCAGGGCCAGACACCTTCTTTGCCCGCGTAGGCACGCCCTTGCTGTCCCCATCCTTACTATGGAATCAGCTGCATGAATCTGCGAGCTCTGTTGCTCGAGCTCGTCCATGCGTAATATGTGCTGCAGAGCATGTGCGCTACAGCACACGCCCTCTCCGGCAGTGACCGCATTCTCTGGACGCATGTATGTAGCGTATGCGTGTCGTGCAAGCCGCCAATCATATTGGGGCGCAGCACGTGTGCTTGGACCTGCATGTTGATGCACGAGCATGGGGTATTCTGTCTGGCACATCAACAGTGCCTGCATGCTGCGGATGCAGCCTTGGCTGCAAGCTTACCTGGGCACATTGGACACCGGCTGCCGCTTGTCCGCAGGCAAGAGCGCTGTCGTGCAGACTGCCATCGTCCCCTCTGCCGCGATGCTGCTGCAGCGCGCGTGCTCCGGCGCGGCCGGCGTGCGGGGCTCGATCGCGGGCGTGCCGCTGCACTTTCTGGCGCCCGCCGTCGGCGTCGTGTTCAGCGGTATCAGTGGCCTCATCCCTTACCGAGCCTGAGGGCTTGGTAACAGTGGTCAAGCTATGGCTTTTGGTCAGCTGAGGCGCGAGCATTCTGGGCTGAGCAGACTGATTAGGCCTATGGCGGTTGAGGTTGTGTCAGGCCTGATAGCCGCAGGGCGCTTGCCTTCATCGTTAACAGGTTGCCTTGCGCACGAATTGTTCCTGTGGCATGCTTGGGCTGCACAACCAGCAGTGCCAACCCTGTGTTGGGAGAGGACCATAAATTTCAACAAATGTATTTTACAGTTGAGGGACGTCTGGACTTTTGCTTTTGAGGTGATGTCCTATACAGGATGTGTGGCCGCACCCATGAGGGCGCTTGTACCTGACTGTAAGTCCTGGTTGTGCTTGCCTTTTTAAATCTCTCCCCTGCTCGTGCTTGCATGAAGTTCATGGGTCGTACACTCAGGTGCTGAGGGATAAAGCTGTGCCTGTTGGCAGACAGCGGCGGCATTATTATCCCCGTTGAGTGAACCGATTGGAACATGGTTGAAAGGACGGAACAGTGCACATTATATGTGTTGGCATAGAAGTGAGTTCCGCCCCTGGTTCATGTTCTATGTGCAGATAGCAAAAGTTTGCACTGGGAAATTTCAGTCAGCAAGAGAGCATGGGAGATGGATTTGCTGCTGGACCACTGGTGTGGAGTGCTGGTGCAATGCAGCATGCGCTTGTAACGAACGGGCAAATAAGACGGGAAGCCTGCAGATACAAAATTTCCGAGGTTGTGCCGGGCTGCACTTGTTTATGCGTCGCAGCTCGACCAGCACTCGACGGCGCAAGTGTGTCACCGTGCAAAAGGTGGCGCATTGCCGCACGTCTGTGCCGCGTCTGTAGTGGTGTTGCATGCAAGCCGCGCCTGCGCAGGCCCAAGGCGCTGCGCACTTCAGGAAGAGTCAGCCGCTGCCTGTAAGGGGTGTCAGGAGTGGCTGTCACTGTGGCAGACGTAGTGTGCGGTGCGCCCAGCATGCGTCAAGCGCCGCGGCGGGCACAGCCGTGCAGCTGCCGAGCCAGACTGCCATTGAAGCACAGGACGTGCACGTTACCTTTGGCAACAAGAAGGTGCTCGCCCGAGCAAGGCTCCTGTCGCCAGGCTGAACACTGGGCACACATGCCTTCACATTGTGCGGCATGCTGTGTCATGCTCCCTTGACTACAGAAAATACAGCGGGCTTGTGTACGTAGGTGCACACAGCACCTACAACACAGTGCAGTGGGTAGTACGCTTCAAAACTTTCTGTGTGCTATGCTTGCAGGCCCCACCAAGTCTATGTTTAATTGTTACACGTGTAGCAGGAGCACAACGGTGCTCCTGGGTCTGTCAGTGTGTGGTGAGGTGTAGGGCGTGGCTGCACAGCCTGCACCACAGCCTGTATCATTGCAAACGGTGGGCCAAAGTCCAATCTGAACGGCGCAGGTGCTGCGCGGCGCGAGCCTGTCGGTGCGGCGCGGCACGCTGCACATCCTGCTCGGCCCCAACGGCTGCGGCAAGTCCACGCTGCTGCGCGTGCTGGGCCGGCAGCTGGCGCCGGACGCGGGCGCCGTGCGCGCGGACGCGCCGGCCGGCTTTGTGTTCCAGAACCCGGACCACCAGATCGTGATGCCGACCGTGGCCGCCGACGTCGCGTTCGGCCTGGGCAGGCGCGTCCCGTTGCTGCATTGAGAACGTATGCTGGGCAGGCGCGCTGGTGCCTGCTCCTCACACGCGAGTGCTCGGTAAGGGCAGCCCAACGGCGCTGGGCTGATCTGCGGGGCGCACTCGAGCAGGTTTCCTTTTCAGTGTGCATGTCAGAGTTGGTAGTGACTTGCTGTGCTTCGTGACAACGTCTGATGCATTAACTGGCACGGCAGGTATGGCAGACATGTTGCCAACAAGGCTGCTTGGCTGAATAACCCATGTTTTCTGTTGTGCCACGCATGTCCTGTATGCAGGGCATGCACACCGCCTGCGGTCATCAGCCACCCTTCATTTGCTTATGCCCACTGTTGACATCACGGCTGCCGGCAGGTACGCCCTGCCGGCGGAGGCCGCGCGCGCGCAGGTGGCGGCCGCGCTGGCCGCGGTCGGCCTGGCCGACGTCGCGCAGCGGCCCACGCACACGCTCAGCGGCGGGCAGCGGCAGCGCTGCGCGATCGCCGGCGCGCTCGCGCAGATGCCCAAGGCGCGTGCTCGGAAAAAGGTGGAAGGGCATGAGACACTGTGCTTGGCGCCGCACCCCGCAGCACTGCGGAGACTTGCCACTTGGGTAGCAGCCAAGGCGCCCGATGTGCTGCAGAGGCTGCATGGCGTGGCGTGCGGCAGCCAGTGCGTTGCTAGAGCACGATGCGGACAGCCTGAATAGGCAGCGCACACCCCGCCCGCTCTGCCCGCTCCCGGCGCGCGAGCGGGCGCGCGCGCGCGCGCCAGGTGCTGCTGCTGGCCGCCATGGATGTGCGCTGCTACTATAGGGGTAGGGTTAGGTCTTACGCGCGCGCAGGTGCTGCTGCTGGACGAGCTGACCACCTTCCTGGACGGCGCGGACCAGCGCGGCGTGCTGGAGGCCGTGCGCGCGTGCGTGGGCGGGCCCGGCCAGGTGGCCGCCCGGCCGGTGGCCCCACCCTACCCCTGCGCTTCCTGCTGGATTGCCAGGGCGAGCCCCGCCCGGCGCTGGCATGCGCGGGGACGTCGCTAGGGTGGGGCGCGGGCTGCGCTGCCGTGCGGCTCCGGCTGGCCATTGAGTGCGCCATACACTGACCTGGCTTGGCAGGCCTGCCCGTTCTGCAGCTGCCGGCTAGCTGGGGGCGCGCCAGCGGGCTTGGGCGCGGCGGCGAGCTCTTGCGGGGGCCGCAGGTGACGGCGCTGTGGGTGACGCACCGGCTGGAGGAGCTTGCGTTTGCGGACACCGCGAGCTTCATGGACAACGGGCGCATGCAGGTCCGCGTCTGCCAGCCCGCAGGCCTGCCCCTGAGTTGCTGCAGGCAGGTGGCAAAGGCCACAGACGACAGGTGCATGCATAGGTTCCATTGCTTGTCTTGCTGCTGCGTCTGTGCCAGAAACACAGCTGGAAGTGATGTGCTGCAAATGTCCTGGGTCGTGAGGCGCGTCAAATTGTGTTGTTGCGCTTCATGCGCTCCTGGTCTTTGGGTTATATGGTGCAGGCGCCAAGCCGGGGCTGCTTCTGCAGTTTTGAGTTGAGCCTCCTTTGTACTGTTAATAGGCTCGTGACTGTGGCAACAGCTCAAGCACTGCAGCACTGCAAAAGACCGCACACGTGTGCTAGAGGTGCCGTGCGCGCAGGTCAGCGGGCCTGCTGCTGAGGTGGCCGAGCACCTGCGCCGCCTGGGAGCCAAGTGGTGAGGCAGGGACCGCCACATGCGCGCCACCAGCATGTGTCATTGTGACGGCCGCCATGCAGTGCTCGTGTATTGCACTGCGAGTTGCGGGCGTATAATAACAGACTGCCGCACAGTGCGCCTTGATGGTTTGAAGCAGAACAGAACCTTAATATACACGTCAGCACCAACAACAAACCCAGTATGCAAGCCCTCGCTTGCCTACAACACCCTAAGAGAATGCTTCTCAAACTTATACAGACACTACATTTGTTTCAGAGCTCCAAAGCGCACTGCGCAAGGCGTCTCCAACCCAACCAAGCTGCGCACAACTAGTCAGAGCAGTCAAAGCCCCTCTGTCGGTTTCTCCACTTCAAGCGCAAAACGCTACGAAATCTGTGCGACAGTCATTTCAGCTACACTGCACCCTCCGGCAATGCGCCGCGTGTTGTCTTGTCAGTGCCAGCAAAATCACAGCGAAGGTGCGATTCAGGACAGTTGTGCGAAGACAGGTACCTCCATATGTGCATGCGCAGTGACAAACGCGCACAACCGCACTGTCATCCACCAGCATGTCTCTCGCCTCATAAAGATGCATATATGCTGAGGAGCAGTGGCGGCTTACGGACGCCATTCAGCCGTGCGGCCACGCCATGTACACAGGACATCTCAGGCGAGTCATGCGCAGGAGTCCGCGAGACGGCCAGGACTCGCAGATCGCAGATCAGGGGCGGCAATATGCTCTGCCGCAGCAGATCCCACAGGGGCCCGCTGCATGATGAAGGCCATCCGGATGCCGGGGAATCCTCAAGCTCTGTGCGCGCGCGGCAGCGCATGGACCTTCATGCCTTTTGCGCAGGACAGCGTGATGGACGTGCGCTCCGCGGCTCGCACGCCCTCGGGGCCGCCCATCTGCGCGCCGCGCACATGCAAATTAGACACGGTTCCTGATTGAAGGACAAGCGGGTGCAGCCAGTATCCCCCACACGTGCCCAAGTTGACGTGCAAGGTCAGGTTGATGTACATGCGAGCAGAGCACAAGATGAGCAGGTGCGAGCCGGCTTACACATTCTGGCAGACACGCAGACAGCGCTCCCTCAAACCACGTGGAGGCCATGACGAGCCGCTGTCAGAGGACAGTGGCAGTGCTCAAAACTGCATCACGCGGACGGTCACCAGCGCTGACAGTCGTGCAAGGGGGGCTTTACCTCCTCGGCCAGGCGGAAGGAGAAGGAGCCGTAGAGCTGCGCCAGCGTCGTCGTCAGGTTCAGGCGCGCAAGGTTCTGCCCCACGCAGTCCCGCACGCCCTCGCTGAAAGGCACAAACCGCTTGACGCTGCGCCCGCCGACGACCGGCGCATGCATGGCGTCTTCCACGCCGGCCTGCAGCGCGCTCACAGCACAAACCCACTCAGCCACACTCCGCGCACGCCGGTTTGCTCAGGCTGTGGCGCAGCACGCTCATCGACACAATTGACGCACGTGACGGCGGACGCGGCAGTGGTTCGCGCCATGCCCACGACAAGGGCCGGAAAGCAGCTCCTCTGCTTCAGGCGACGAGCACGGCTGCCGTGACCCACACACTGCGCTTCTCAGCCAAACGAAAGAACGGTCCTGACAGCACAGCGAGCCCACCCGGTAGCTGCAGACATGCCGCAGCCGCCCGCCGGTCCTCGCCTTGCTGCTTCGCACGACCAGGCTCTCAACAACAGGGCAACAGGGACTCCATCGCCAGGGCGCGGCACCTGCTCCCAGCGGCTGGGCAGGAACTCGCCCGCGCGCTCCCAGTTGGCCTCGCTGTGCTGGATGGCGGCGATGGGCGTGTGCAGGATCACGCCTGGCGGCAGGACCAGCTTGCCGCCGTTGAGCACGACCGGCTTGCGCCCGGTCGGCAGGCGGAAGGTGGCGATGCCGCCGGCGGGGTACAGGCGCATGGCCTCCTGCGCGCGCGCGCGCACGAGCACTCTTGCGCGGGGGGCCCTCGTTCGGGCAGAAACATGCCGCGCCATGCCGCCTCCACGCAGTTTCCCGGAGGCACGCTGCTGCTCATGCCCGATCAGGCCGTGGCGGCGCGGCCGCGCCGCAGGGAGGGCAGCCCACAGCCCTGCCTGTGCGAGCCGCGCCAGGGCGCACAAGACTGGTGCGTATCCCTACCCTCACCAATATTACCGACACTGTTCTGTGCACGGCGTGTGCAACTTTGCGTGAGCAACCTTTTATGACGGAAGTGCACATGCTCATCAAACAAGCTCTGGGGCTCCTGAGGTGGCGGCGGCACCTTGATGACGTTGTTGAGGTAGGCCAGCTTGCCGGTGTCCTCCCACTGGATGGGCCGCGGCGCCGGGCGCGCGCACGTGGCCAGCAGGTCCAGGCTGGCCAGCTCCTCCACGATCCGGGCCTCCACGTCGGGCGCCTGGCTGACGCAGAACACAACCCACGCTGCCGTGTGGCCTGCGCGCGCGGCACAAACGCTGGGTGCTTGCATCGATCCTGGGCTTACAAAATCAACGTGGTCGCTGACAGTGGAGCAAGGCCGTGCAGGCAGCGACGGCCATCACATGTACCAGCGCATGACTCGCATGCTAGTCACGCAGCCTGCATGCAGGCTGTAACCGGCCGACCGGTTACAAGTAAAAACAAGCAAGCTGTTAAGGACATGAAGGAAGGTCTTAGGTTTGGGAGCATTTTCATGCACAAGTGGAAGCAATCGTGCGGAATCGTGAGTTACCGGTGGTTTCAAAGCCAGCGAAGAAGAGAGTCGCTACTTCTCCTATCAGGTGGTCATCGTCCATGGGCTCGCCTGCGCACCAGCCCTCCACGTGAGTCAACGCTCGTGTGATAGGACTGTTCCAAGCGAAGCTGCAGCTGCTGGAAGCAGCATCAAGCCCCCTTGTGCAAACGCACAGTGCAGAGGCAACATGTCTCTGTGCCTTTGGAAAACAAACACGCATGCTGGCAAGCCCATGTGCAGCTTGTGATTACACGCTGAGGCTCCTTGGAGCAGCGACAGGCGGCAGCACGACAACTCATACGCCTTACAACCTGGAGCCATGCCTGCCGAGAGGTGCCAGGCGGCGCGCGTGCGCACCCGTGCGCGGATCCGTGATAGCCAGCAGGTGCGCGGCGATGCTGTTGGGCGAGGGCGGCTTGCTCCGGCTCTCCGCCAGCAGCCCCGCCATGATGCCGTGGAAGCGCGCAAGCACCTGGCGCGACTCGCGCACGTCCTGCCCGCAGGCGCGCTTGTGTCAGGCTGCTGCGCAGCGCTGGATGGCATGCCCACTCCAGGCCCGAGCGGAGGCGCAACAGGTGCACTGACCAAGACCACAACATGGCGCGCGTCTGTTACCTTCCGGACAGGCTCTGCCAGGCGCTGGGAGCCCGCAACCGCAAACACAGGGAGCAGCATGCGCTGCAGGACAGCAATGGTCTGGTTGGAAAAGTGGGCAATCATAGGCTGACTCGCAACCAGCCGCCACTCGCAACAAGCGTCAGCCCGCACCGCCCGCACGCAAACTGGGGGTGAGGAGCCGGGCGACACGCAGCGCGACCCTGGAGAGTCCGCCGCACCCGGCGCCACAGGCAGAACTTGCGCAGCGGGTCGCGCATGCTCTGCTCCACCTCCTGCATCGCGGCCGCCGTGGCGTCCATGGCGGCGCCGGCGCTGTCCGCGGCGAGCGCGCGCGTCGCGCCCATGTCCCGGTCAAAGCCCACCCAGCCTGTGCCAGCAGGACGAGCAGCGCGGTTGGTACGTGAGCAGTGTGTCCACATATGGCGCCAGCGTGTCAGGCGGCGGTCACACATGTGACGAGCACATCTCCATATCATGCACACGCAGAGCTGCACGCGCGCCAAACGCACATCCACCACATAATCCCAGCACACATTTCTTGACCCATTGATGGGGCATTCAGTACTCAGGAAAAGCAACAGCTATGCGGGTGGCGCGCGCGCGCCTATGACCTGCAGGCTCTCACGGCACAGCGCGTTGTCGATATCGATCACCGCGTCCGGGCCCGCCTCAGCTATGAGGTCGGCAAGCTGGAGCGCAGGCACACATGGCAGGCATTCTCAGTCTGCTCATATTATTTTTGCTTGGACAACTGGAGAAACCACCACACAGCGCCATCAGAAGAACTGCATGCTACTAGACATGGCAAACACTTTAGAGGGCCAGGTCGGGTGCCACAGGTGTTCCACAGGTAGGATTTTAAGGGAATTTGTAGGCCGCTGCGACATCAGTATCCATTTGCACATGACGCAAGCACAATCCCCACACAAAAGCTCACAGCCAGACCGTGCCGCGTCTGCTGCAGCACACAGACACACGCGCGCAGAGGCAGGACACTTCCCTCCCGGCAGACGGCGCAGCGCTCACCTTGGCGCAGGCGTCGCGGATCCTGGGGCAGGACAGAGCGCATACTGACATGTTGTGCATTGCATGTGATGGCCTGAAACAGACTGCGAGCTGGCAACGACACCACAGATTCGTGAGGTGCTCACCTTGGCGCAGGCGTCGCGGATCTTGGGATACAGCGCGCGCATGTTGGCGACGCTGAAGGCCGTGGCCACGCTCTTGCGCACGGCCTTCCACCGCTCGTCGGTGGGGCTGAAGAGCAGCGTGTGGTGCCTCTTTGGCGACGCCAGCTGCATCCGCGCGCTCAGGAAGTGAGCGCCTGATGCTGGCTGTCATCCCGGGCAGCACAACGCTTGGAGGCAGATGACATCAGTGGTAAGGGAGGAGTACTTCATGGTCTACAATTACGGGCAGTGCCAACTGCCCAGATGCAGCCATGCACGCCACTTCTCTGCATGGGCATGCGCCCCTGCTAGGTGGCCTCACCTGCTGTATAGGCACGTTCTTCAGCTGGCCCTTGTCGAGCTCCTTGCACCGGACAGCCTCGGCAAAAATCTTGGGGTCCGTCGCCACAATGGTCTGTGCGCGCGCGGGGTCTGAGGTAAGGGGTGACGCGCAGCCTGAGTAGTTGTAGACGCAGTGTGAGTGGGTGATACCCACAGCCTGCTAGTAAGACTAGTCAGACTAGCAGCGTGCAGCGTGCAGCGTGCAGCTGCTTTGGCAGCAGTGATCCGCCAGCAAGACACCCTCATGGCATGATCAGGCAGACACAGGACACCCTCGCGAACGACGACTTGCAGTAGCTCGGTAGCGTAGCGGGCAGTAGCGCTGTTATGACGCCAACAAGTGCAACCGGCATGCACTCGCAAGCTCGCTGAGGACTGCACGAAGCTGTGCATAGCAAATGAAGGTTGTGAGGTTGTCCTCTAGCAGCAAGGTCAGACTTCAAGCGAGAGTGGCGCACATGGCGGAAGAAGAGCCTGTGCTTGAAGACCGGTCCATACTGCTTGGTCCACTCGCTGTACAGACGGTGGCGGTCAGGGCGCGTCTGCCGCAAGGTGCTCACTGTTGGTGCCCATGCTTGTGCTTTGCTGCATATGGACAAGTCTGGCAACGTGTCCAGCACGGGCATATCCTGAGTGTCTGAGTTCTGCCGTACAACTGCTCACTCAACAAAAACACTAGAACAATCAGGAAGGGAGGGCACCAGCAACTCGTCAACAGGCCTCTGTCTTTTCAAAAGGACTTGAAAACTAGTAAGTACTGAACAGGGGGCCCAGCAACTTGCCAACAGGCCTGCGTCTGTGTCAAGCAAATGGTGAAGTTGAGCCAGCATTGTTGAAAGCACTGAACCCCCGCCAGGCACACCACATACCTTGAGCACAGACGCCACACCGAAGAGGCCGGCGTTGGGGCCGGGCAGGTTGCGCAGTTTCCAGCTGTTGCTGACCGCGCGGCAAAACTGCTTCACGAGCGGCACCAGCAGCCATGCTGCCAACACGAGGAGCGCAGCGGCCCTTATCTCGGAGAGTGTCAAAGCCTGCAAGAGTTTCGGAACAGCCATCTGCGCGTGCACAAGAAGACAATTGAGTATGAAGCAGCTGAGATGTAAGGACGTAGCTGCTGCCTTTAAAGGCGCTGTACACACCTTACAGTTGCTCAAGCGCAGGGCAACCTCTTCAACGACTTCTTGAAGCTCTTGAACAGCGGTGTTTGCACTGCAAGCTCTGCAGGCGTGCTCAGCAATGGCCTGGGACTGCCTTCATAATGGGGAGGAGAGCTTACGACGGTGTGGTAACCGACTGCTCACCGGCAACAGTGATCAATTGCAGGGGGTAACGCTATGATTTTCCCACCCCCCGCCAGCGCAACAGGATGCTTGGCATGTTCCCAACTGCCCTTGTCTTGCATGCATTCCGGGCGGCCATGAGCCACACAGAGAAACTGTTAGCACTTCACGCCATGCAGCATGTTGCAGAGAAAGTGGAGGTGAGGTAGTGCCGAGTGTGACTGCAAGAGCTGCCGAAGCAAAGCACTGGAACATGGAGATTGCAGCAAACTTTGCTGAGGAAAGTACATGGAAAGCACACACGCGCAGCCACGCATCGCGCATTCTTCACAACACAAACCACGCAATATGGCACGCCTCGCCAAGGTGTATTTTTCATGTCAGCTAAGAGCACCCCAATTGCTGACATGCTTCTTTCACCAGTTTCTTGCTCTTCTTACTGCATCTGTGCTACTTCAAACATGGGCCCCCATCCGTTGAGCGCTCACATGCAACAACGCATCCCGCATAGTTGCCAGCGCATTGCCAGAGGCTGGATGTCAGACCGGACCGATGCCGAGTGTCAGGAACTCCCGGCACTAGAACAACAGTTCAGGTTTAAAAGCTTAGATGCACACTCAGCAGCGTTTGCATGCAACTCTGGAAGCTGCACGACAGCTACATGAGCTGCCAAAGTCTGAATGTCAGAGCGGCACAGCCGACCCCCTTTCACAGGCAGGAATTCAGTAAAATGAGATAACCAGGATCAAGAGCCCGCACATATGGAGCACCCACACACAGCAGTGAAAGCTGCACAACAGCATGAGCGGCCAAAGCATGGTGTCGGAGCAGCCCAGGGCTGCTTGTCAGCAGCTAGCCTGACGCTGCAAAGCAAAACCCGAACAAAGCTATACAACGGCACATGCAGAACATTACGAAATGAGCACTGCGGAAGAAACACAATGGTCACTGATATGAGCAATTGAGCACACTGTCAGGCAATGTGCAGACCCTGGTCATGGCGGCCACAACTCAGGAAACAAGAAAACTGAAGAAAACCTGGCAGAGTGGGGGCACGCAGGTGTCCTGCCTTCTCTGCAGGTGTCCTGTCTTCTCACGCACACAATCGTGCGCATTGCAGAGGAGCGCGCCGGGCCGCAGCGCACTTGTCGGGCATGGCGCCTTCTCTTATTCCATTGCATAGAGCAATGGTAGCTCGCTTGGTGCCAGCTGGCCAGTGCAGGCACCCTCTGCTAAGCAAATTCTGAGGCATTCAGTCAGGTTTATGATGCGGGCTCCCGCCCCGAGTAAGATGAAAGATCAGCTCCAGTGCCCTTGCTTAAGTCTTCTGCGTGCGCGGCAGCGCGTGGATCTTCATGCCGTTCGCGCAGGACAGCGTGATGGACGTGCGCTCCGCGGCGCGCACGCCCTCGGGGCCGCCCATCTGCGCGCCGCACATGCACATGTCGGACACAGGAAGTGCGAGCGAGCCCGCCTATCTGGCGGTCGGGCGCCTTGCAAGCGCAATTGCAGCTCATGACCTGAGAAGCGGGGCCGCCCATCTGTGCGCTGCGCACTTCCAGGGCGCCTTCCAGGACACATGCAGGCAGACTCAGAATGTGAGTGAGCGTCATCGATGGTGCTATGCGCGCAATTGCTACTCTGTCTCAGCAGGTCGATTTGGTGCTATGAGCAGCAGCCACACAGCACTAGCTCTTGCATGGCACAGCACACAGCTCTCCAGCTCGTCAGGGCAGAGTAGGAGCGGCTGCTGACAAGATGGCCGGGTGACGCGGAGAAGCCCACTGCTTTATTGAGTCACACGCTAACTGTCTGTGTGCGCCGTGCCCGCTCGCAGAGAAAAAGGTTTGCTCGTGATGGGGGCTCGTGATGGGGGCACGGGCAGGCAAGCGGGAGCGCGCGGCGGGGGTCGCGCGGCGCGCGCCGCACCTCCTCGGCCAGCCGGAAGGAGAAGGAGCCGTACAGCTGCGCCAGCGTCGTCGTCAGGTTCAGGCGCGCGAGGTTCTGCCCCACGCAGTCGCGGCCGCCCGAGCTGAAGGGCACAAAGCGCTTCGCGGTCCGGCCGTCGGCGGCCGACGCGTCCCGGGCGTCCTCCACGTCGGCCTGCGGCGCACGCACCGGGGCTTGCTCAAGCGCTGCCGCAGCGCATCTTCTTTGACAGGTGTCAGCCTGTTCACACTGTGACACAGCGTATCAGTCTGCAATCAGCTTGCCAACCATGCCAACCTGTGCCAGGCATCTGTTCGTGCTCGGCTGCAGTTTCCCACCTAACCATGCAGACACGATTTGCCAGAGCAGGACTCCAAGCGCTCATGCGCACAGTACACCGTGGGTTCAGGTGGCGGGGGATTTCGCTGCGTAGCACAAACGCATGGCTGTCCTGCCGCAGTGCATGCTCCCTCAACGCGTCGGGCACAGCCTGGGAAGGCGTCTGGGCGGGAGCCTTCCCAGCAGCAGAGCACTCACGGGCGGCAGGTTATAAATTTCTGCAGACGCCCTAGGCCCCTGCTGCAGGTCTATTGGGGCACCATGCTGCAGCACACTAACAGAGCACGGACGCGCAGGCTGGCCCTGGCCCCGCACGTGCTCCCAGCGGCTGGGCAGAAACTCGCACGCGCGCTCCCAGTTGGCCTCGCTGTTCTGGATGGCCGTGATGGGCGTGTGCAGGATCACGCCCGGCGGCACGACCAGCTTGCCGCCGTTGAGCACAACTGCCTTGCGCCCGGTCGGGAGGCGGGAGCTCGCAACGCCGCCGGCGGGGTACAGGCGCATGGTCTCCTGCGCGCCCATCGACAGCCGTGAGCGTGGTTAGCGCATGCCGCGCCCTGTCGAGCGAGAGGCTGCGGCGCCGTGCAGTCCTACCAGGGGCGGCGCTGTTCGGGGTCGCTGAAAGACACCCATCGCCGTGCAGGCGCGCCACGCGACGGCAGAAGGTGACAGCGCTGCCAGTGTCTGCCTTGCGCGTCCAGCCCAGGCTCGCAGGTTGCTGCGCGCGCCATGCCTACTCCCATGCGTTCCTCCTGCTCCTGCACCCGTACAAGCAGCGCGTGCAGCCCGGCGACGGCAAAGGGCGCCGGCGGCCGACCAATGCTGCACCCGCGCCCCTCAAAGCAGTACGGCACCTTGATGACATTATTGAGGTAGACCAGCTTGCTGGTGTCCTCCCACTCGATGGCGCGCGGCGCCGGGCGCGCGTGCGTGGCCAGCAGATCCAGGCTGCGCAGCTCCTCCACGATCTTGGCCTCCACATCGGGCGCCTGGCTGACGCAGAAGACCACCCACGCGGCCGTGTGGCCTGCGCGCGCAGCGGGAAAGGACGAGGCTTAACATGTGTCTCAGCACACCGCTTGCAGGGCCCCGCATCCTCGGGGCAGCCACTGGCGCGGCGCCTTACGGACAGAGGCGAGTCAGCGCGCATCAACGCTGACACTGAGCCAAACCATGCCTGCGGGTCCCTCACTTTACGACCCGCTCGTGGGTCATACGGGCATGCAGGCCACTGCGGCGGCTCGACAGGATGCAGGGGTCTCACCTGTCGTCTCAAACCCCGCCATGAACAGCGTCGCCACGTGGCCGATCAGCAGCTCGTCTGTCATGGGCTTGCCTGCACGAGCAAAGCCCCCCGGACTTTGGCTCCCATGTGATAGCACCGTCACCGCCTGGCTCCAGCACGCTGGCCCAGGCGCGCTGTGACCGGCACAGCGCCCTGCCCACGCTGTGACCAGCACGACGCCCTACCTTGGAAGCGTTGGAGGCTGCGTGCCGCATGATGCATGCCGCATGCCACATGCATCGAACCCGGGCATGCGTACTGGCAAGCTGGTCTGCTACATGCGATTGATTCCGCGCCAAGCTGCCTGGCGCAGCGACAAGCCACAGGAACAGGCGCCGAGCTCACGGTCCCCGCGATCTGGAGCCGCGCGTGCGGAGGGGCGCCGGGCAGCGCGCCCGTGCGCGGGTCCGTGATGGCCAGCAGGTGCGCGGCAATGCTGTTGGGCGAGGGCGGCTGCCGCCGGGCCGTCGTCAGCAGCTCCGACATGATGCCGTGGAAGCGCGCGAGCACCTTGCGCGAGGCGCGCACGTCCTGCGCGCGTGGGCCCTGAGGATGACCCTCCTGGCCCTGGGCCATACATTACAGCAGCAGCACACCAGGCCGTGCCATGACAGGGTAGGGTTAGCTTTGGACCTGAGGCCGGCCAGCCCGAGCAGCAACATCAGCGCACACGAAAGCTGCAACCGCTTTCAGGCTCACAGACTGCGTCCTGTGGCGCGGGGAGCCAACACACGGCTCAGCAGAGACCACACGCGCCGCGAGGGCTTGCTGTGCTGCTGCGCGGCCGCCGGATGGCGGCCGAGCACATTCGGCAGTTTCTAGTGCGTGCCAGGCCTCCCAGGCTTTTGCGTCAAGGAGGAGCAGAACCCTACCCCTAACCCTTTAAAGCACACCTGGCGCCAGAAGCGGTACGGGCGCAGCTGGTCGCGGTTGCGCAGCTCCACCTCCATCATCGCGTCCGCCGTGGCGTCCATCGCGTCGCCGGCGTCGCCGGCGTCCAGCGTGCGGTTCGCGCCCAGGTCCCGGTCAAAGCCGACCCAGCCTGCGCCAGTACAGGCGGCCGCTTGGGTCACCATTGCCGCACGCGCGGGCGAGGTGCACCGCCCGCACGTGTGACGCGCGTGCAGCGTGCGCATGCTTGGCAGGCAGCGCGAGCTCCGCATGGGCTCGAAGCGACGCTGCTGACAGTGCGACGGTGCGGACGGACGCGCGAGCCCACGCATGAGTAAGCCGCCAAAACCGAGAGCTGAGGGCGGCGCGCGCGCCTATGACCTGCAGGCTCTCGCGGCACAGCGCGTTGTCGATGTCGATCACGACGTCCGGCCCCGCCGCGGCGATCAGGTCCACGAGCTGGCGCGCAGTCGCACACGCCTCACTTGATGTCGGATCGGTGCACATGCTTGACCTCATCAGGCACGTGATCAACAGTGACGCGACATGAGCAGGCTTAGCGCCGCGCTGGTGTGCTTGCCGTGTACAGCATGTGAGCAGCAACCAATGCATAGAAGCATTCCAAGGAGGGCCAGTAGCATGCAGCTGTGGTAGAGCCACCGGCATGCACAAGCTCCTGGATGACCAGCAGCAGGACAGGGCGCATACTGACATGCTGTGCATTGCATGTGATGGCCTGAAACAGACTGCGAGCGGGCAACGACACCACAGATTCGTGAGGTGCTCACCTTAGCGCAGGCGTCGCGGATCTTGGGATACAGCGCGCGCATGTTGGCGACGCTGAAGGCCGTGGCCACGCTCTTGCGCACGGCTTTCCAGTGCTCGTCGCTGGGACCGGTGAGCAGCGTGTGGTGACCCTTCGGCGACGCAAACTGCAACCCCGTGCTCAAGGAAATGGTCAGATCTCCGGCATCCCACAGCACCAAAATTAAATTCTCAATTCGTAGCGCCTACTCAACTCGTAGCGAAACTATATCAGGAGGTGCCATGAGACTAATGAACCCATGCAGTTCGCATTGGTCTGCTCCCTGCATATGAACACCACGAGGAAAAATCATTCTGACGGGGTGCACCACACCTGCTGGAAAGGCACCGACTTCTGGCCCTTGTCAAGCTCCTTGCAGCGGATCGCCTCGGCATAAATGTTGGGATCAGTCGTCAAAATGGTCTGCGGGCGCATGCTGCAACAGATGGGCGCATGCTGCAACAGGTGTATGGTAACCGGCTGCCTGCCTTGACGCAGGACTGCATTCTTGCAGCAGCATGCCAGCTATCAGAGTGGGACGGAGCAGCAAGCGCTCGTAGCAATAGCCAGGCAGGCAGCGCATGCTCCTACCAGCATCAGCAGCAGCCAGCGGGCTATGTTGCGGGGATATGTTGCCACCATGCGAGATGAGGCCTTCCACAAGCTGTGCATGCAACCCTAAAATTCAAGTCTGCGTGTCCAGGGCTACGCGCGCGGGGAAACAGTTATGTCTCATCTGAGGGTCAGCGAGTGTGTGCGGGGCGCACGTAGCGGAAGAACACCCTGTGCTTGAAGACCGGCCCGTACTGCTTGGTCCACTCGCTGTACAGGCGGTGGCGGTCTTGGCGGGTCTGTCGCAAAGGTGCTGCTCTGTTAGAAGCAGTGCAGTGCCTGTTGCACCATGTGCGGCCCTGGCACAGCCAATGCCCCACGGCGCGGTCTGCCCAAGCAGGCCAAGGGTAACCCTTGAAACGGTGCATTAGCAATGGAGCACCATGGGACACACGGCCTGTCCACGGCCCAAGGCAACCAATGCGGCAAAGCGCCTGAAGGCTTCAGGCGCGTCGCATACCTTGAGGACCGAGGCCACGCCGGAGAGGCCCGCGCGGGGGCCGGGCAGGTTGCGCAGTTTCCAGCCGTTGCTGATTGCGCCGCACAACTTCTTGAGGAAAGGCAGCAGCAGCCACGCTGCCAATACAGCCAGAACAGCGGCCAGGATCTCGGAGGGCGCCACAGCCCGCTCCAACTTCAGGGCGCCCATCTGCGCGGTTACAAAAAACACTAAGTGCACAGCTTAATATCAACAAGGGCAGAGTCAGACACCGCTTGCACACACCTTTGCAGATGCTGCTGAGGCGCAGAACTACTGCAAGCAAGTCTGCACAGGTCTTGATTGGCTGTAATCGCGTAGGAGACTAGCAGTGCGGTTGACCTAGTGAGTCGAGATCTGAGTTCGACTACTTCTCAGGATACAACTGATGACCGGTTGTACTAATGAGCATCGCAGGCCTTCCAAGGGAGGCATGACGGAAGTCCCGGGACGTACACCCTACACCCTACCTTTCAATGTGCCATGTCCAAAAAAAAAAGAAAGAAGAAAAAAAGCTAATAACAGCAACATACGGCTTAAAAGGCGCATGCCAGAAGTGGGAAATGGTTGCTGTCGCCCCTTCCGTGTCAAGACCCCGGGCGTGCTGCTGCCACGCCAGCGCGAGCGCTGGGGCGCCCGCCCCGCACTGGCGCTGCCCACCCCCTTGCAGGCAGGCAGTGCCTGGGCATGCGTTGAGGCGGAGGGACAGGGCAATGCAGGCGAGGGGGCTCCCTGTCTGCGCCGCCGCTCGGCAGGATGTAGAACAGAGAGCAGCGCCAGCCGAGCTCGGCGGCAATAGCAGAGGTGCCAACGTATCTGACGACACCCCATTCGAGGTGGAACTCCAGCTTTCGCTCTGTGGCTGCTTGTGCGGGCAATGCGCTTACAAGGCTTGTCCTAAAACGCGTGCTCGCGACTAGGCAAGCACTGCTGGGTGCAGGTGGTCGCAGAGAAAGCCGCAGAGGACGCTGCAAGCGACTCGGTGGACCCCGAGCAGCCCCCAGTGGACTGGCAGATCACCATGCTCTTGTTTATATTTCCGGCTCTGGGCGGCCTGCTATTTGGTGCGCTCTTCCGTCCAGCACATATTGAGTGCAGGCGCATGCACGACTTGCTTTGCTGCGAGTGTGCCTCACCCACTGCGTTGCTTGATGTGACAAGTTTGGTCACCAAGCAATGCGCACACACCCACCTGTGCTGCCTAGGGCTCGTGTGCTGACAGCGGTGAGGGCATCCTCGTTTGGTGCAGGTTATGACATAGGGGCGACGTCTGGGGCGCTCGAGACCCTGAAGAGCGCTGCCATCAGTGGCACTGACTGGTGAGTGTGGAGTTGTGGCACACTTGCCTCGCTGTTCCTGGCTTGAGCGTGTCAGAACATCATGGCACTTGTTGCTGGTTGAGCCTTGGTGCCTCGCGACGTCATCGCGCTCTGCGCTGTTGCTTCTCCCGTCCTCACAGTGCGCTGCACCTACTCAGCGAGGGACGCTGGGCATGCTCTAAGTTCAATAAGCTCAATTTCGCAGAGTCACACTGGTACGCAGCCTGGCCCGGCGCGCGGGAGACTGCCAAGGGTTTGCCAGCAACTCGGTCCCCCAGGCGCCCTCACAGCATCGCTGCAGCCTGGCTGCCGCCAAAATGCGCGCGCCATAGGTTAATGTAGGGTATATATAACCTTATGCTGCGCGCCTGCGCAGGTACCAGCTGACGTCCTGGCAGGAGGGCCAGGTGGTCAGCGCCAGCCTGCTCGGCGCGCTGGCCGGCTCCGCCTGCGCGTTCGTGGTCGGCGACCGGCTGGGCCGCAAGCGCGAGCTGCAGCTGGGCGCCGCGCTGTACGGTGCGCGCCGGCCCCTGCCGGAGAGGCGCACTAGGGTTTGCTACAGCTGGGTGCTGTGCTACAACCTTGCTGCAGATGGGCGGGCGGGCGGCCGCCGGGCGCGCGCTGAGGCGGCCTGCTGCCTGTCGTGCCAGCGCCGATGTGCCTGGGCTGTGGCAGGGTGCAGCGTAGGACGGTGAAAGCGTGCATGCAAGCGCATGTCACTGTGCTGGGAGCGCCCGGCGGCATACCCAATGTTGAGTGCTGGACACTGCGGCAGGCAAGTGAGCTATCGCTGCGATGCACACCTTGTGCAGGTGTCGTGTATTGCTGTGTGCAGGCAATCCCACTCCGCTGGCAGTCACAGGGGGCAGCAGAGCAGCGCGAAACCAAGCACCGCCACTCTGCTGGCGCGCGCACGGGTGTGCAGCGAATGCGCCGGGGCTGCAGGTGGGGCTGCGGCGGTCATGGCGACGGCGCCCAGCCTGCTCGTCCTGCTTGGTGCGGCTCCTGCGCGGCACCTGCCTCATGGCTGTGCTGTCCCGCCCTGCAGCGCATCTGACGGAGGCAGCTTTGTCGTCGCTTCAGCCACAAGGGGTGCTCGAGCCCCTGCCGGCCTCGCCGCGCGGGGTGCGGGCGGCAGGCTCGCGGCATGCGTGAGCACAGCGCATGCCCTGCGCCAGTGCTGGCCGTGCATGCACGCGGCGCGGCCCGAGCCGGCCGATGCGTGCGATGGGGGGTCGCATGCGGCGCAGGGGGCCGCGCCATGTACGGCCTGGGCATTGGGTTTGCAATGCATGCGGCGCCAGCGTACCTGGCGGAGGCGGCGCCTGCGCGCGTGCGCGGCCTGCTCATCAGGTGCCGCCCGCCTGGCGCGTGGCGCGCAGTGGGGGCGCTGGAGGTGGAGCGCAGGGTTAGGGTTACAATTCTTTGGCTGGCTGGGGTGCAGCACTGTGGTCGCGCACTTGTAGGGGAACATGAGAGCGGTCCACCGAGAAGAGGTTGCAGAGTGCCAGCGCCTGCGCTTGTCCTTGGCACGCGCAGCTCGCTGCGTGTCCGGGCTGACAGCGGGGGCGCTGCGCACAGCCTGAAGGAGTGCTTTGTCGTGATCGGCATCCTCGCGGGCTACCTGGCGTCCTACCTCTATGCGGAGCAGGTGCTGCCTGGCCGCGCC
>JAABUO010001325.1_pt1 | contig 32937 bp, 40 predicted proteins | sample 5559291 | NCBI WGS metagenome assembly JAABUO01 (sample SAMN10711878, study PRJNA513372) | rock metagenome | isolation source: Antarctica rocks | place: Antarctica: Victoria Land, Finger Mt sud | reverse complement strand
ATCGCCTTTCGTTCTGCCTTCCATTTAGGACATGTTAATAGAACGTGCTTGACCGACATTCGACCTCTGCCGCACTCGCACGCCGCCGTAGCGACACCGGGTACTCGCCTCTCATGTAGAAATTGATGATAAATGAACATTATTTCAATGAAATATCAGAAATGTTCACACTTTACAACATTACAATTTCATCACGTCTTAAACTGACTTTCAAGATTATATATTTTACATTCATTATATATTAATATGAAGATTATTAATGAAGTTTTCAGAATTATGATGATAATGTTGATATCAATTTAAGTAAAATGCAAAATCAGAATGTAACTTGCTTAAAATTGAAATGTAAATGCATATGATTTCAAGTGTCAGTCAGTGAATTTTCAGATCATCAATTTACTAAATCAAGAAAATAAAGAAAGAAGATGATTTACATGCATTATAATACAATGACATTATATTTTTTAATTACAAACTATGCATTTGTTGTGATCAATCTTCATACAGACATGTATATGCTATTTTGTATCATTCATAATCATTATGTTACTCATAATCATAAAATTGCATCATTTTAATCATGATATTACTCATACATGCATTCTGCTTTCTGTATTCTGCTGCTTGTTAATCATATTCACGTTGTAATCATATTAATGTATTTTGTTTTATGTTGTTTATAATCATCATATTGTTTATAATCATCATATTGTTTATAATCATCATGTTATCTGTAATCATCATGTTGTTTATAGTTACAAGATCACATCATTTTAATCATGATGTTACTCATATATATATTTTGCTTTTTATGTTTTGCTTTTTATGTTTTACTTTTTATATTTTGCTTCTTGTATTCTGCTTCTTATGTTCTGCTTCTTGTATTCTGCTTTTTATATTTTGCTTTTTATATTTTGCTTCTTGTATTCTGCTTCTTGTATTTTGCTTCTTGTATTTTGCTTCTTGCATTCTGCTTCTTATATTCTACTTCTTGTATTTTGCTTCTTGTATTCTACTTTTTGTATTCTACTTCATATTCACGCTGTAGTCATACTGATATGTGTATTCTGCTTTGAATCATTCATAATCACTGTATTGTCTGTATTCACAGTGTCATGTCGCTCGTAGTCACGATGTTTCATCACTCATTTCATGCTTTCGCTCATATTCAATGTGTCACTCAATACTAGAACAATGCATCTACACAGTGTAGATTGATCTAAAGATTGTACTACAATTTACATTATTAACTACGAACATCAGATTAACATCTATGAGATGGGTTTTGAATTTTGAGATGGATTCACAGCCTCGCTCGCTTGACATTCGACATTCGACATCTGAGATTTGAGTTATTTCAGTTTGCACGATATGGTCTGCCGTAGTTGATTCTACAAATCTGGTTCTTATTTTGCACTTTTTGAAGATTCGCTAATTTTCATGAGGCTCTCGGCAAATTAAAAAAAAAACGATACAGGTTTCGCAATCAACGATATTTCCAAACGTGACTCAGTTCGAAGAAAACATAGCCATTGCTTCAGCGTTTTATCAGCGCTTCCACTCTATTAGGTCGCAGCAATTGAAACTGGCCCTGGTCGTACGTGCCATACCGACTCGCTTGCTGGTGAAAAGTATCTTCCCACAGCTGCAAAGACACTTTGTGGGTCACGAAAGACTGTGGAAAGTAGGGATATTCACCTCCGCCATGTCAACCTCCGCTTCATCGCCTACTTCCTTTCTTGATTTTCTGCGGCGCTCATATCCATCAATAGTACCGTCTACAGCTTCCGAAGCCGAATTTCCCCAGATCTTCCACAGCATCTATCCAGAAGTCTCCTACACTGACAACGAGAAGATAGAAATATCGCAATGGCTGACAACTTCGTCACGCTTAGCAACGCCCGATCAAGATGAAGCAAAGCATGCGGAGCGTCTTGGTTCCCTCAACATACATCTCTCGACCCGCACCACGCTGCTCGGAAGTAAGCCATCCGTAGCAGACGTTGCGTTATACCACAGGATTGCACCTGCAGTTGCATCGTGGACGCCTGAGGAACGCACAGGCGAAAAAGGATATCACCATATCGTGCGATTCGTCGACTTTGTTCAGAATGCACCTCTCTTTGCACTGTCACTGAGCGAGGAGGAAAAGATTAAGATCGATGTGGACGACGTTAAATACGTACATAAGCCTTTGGGTCCTAAAGCCGAAAAGGAACGCATAAAAAAGGAAAAGGCAGCGGCAGCGGCAGCAGCTATTGCAGCCGGCGATGGGCAGGCGCCATTAGTAGTTGGCAGGGGCAAGGGACAAGACAGAGGGAAGAATGTCACAGAAAAGGCACAAGGCACTGCGCAAGAGGTTAAGGACAACGCCAAAGCCACAGTCGCTGGTGACCAACCTTCCCAGCCAAAGAAAGAGAAGAAGGAGAAACAGCCCAAACCTCAAAAAGCTCCCGCAAAGGAGACCCCCCTCTCACCCTGCCTCATCGACCTGCGCGTCGGCCACATCATAAAAGCCATCCCCCACCCCAACGCTGACTCCCTCTACGTTTCCACCATCGCCTGTGGCGACCCTCCAGGCACAGACAATACATCCGAACACGAAGGCCAAGTCGTCCGAACTGTCTGTTCTGGCCTCAACGGACTAATCCCCCTCGAAGAAATGCGAAACCGCAAAATCATCGCTGTATGCAACCTCAAACCCGTAACTATGCGCGGCATCAAGTCCGCAGCTATGGTTCTCGCCGCTTCGCCTCGTCTTGCTCCAGGAGAAGAGGATAACCACAAGGGGCCGGTGGAGCTTGTGGATCCGCCTGCAGATGTGAAGGCCGGGGAGAGGGTGTTCTTTGAGGGGTGGGAGGGGGAGCCTGAGGGGGTGCTGAATCCGAAGAAGAAGGTTTGGGAGACTTTGCAGCCGGGGTTCACGACTACGGACAGTTTGGAGGTGGGCTTCGAGGTGGGCGTTGTGGAGCAGTTGAAGGGACAGGGTAAGGATGGGGTGGGGAAGCTGATTACTGGGAGTGGGGGACTGTGCCATGCAAAGAGTCTAAAGGGGGCAACTGTTCGATAAGTTGAAAGAATCAATACTGAGCAGTTCGATTGAGGTTTTTGCTAGTCTATCCCATGGCTGTGACCATAAGTGGGCTGGGTTTTCCATTGATGATATGTTGGAATCGGTATCACGCTTCATGAAAAACTTTGTTGCAGCAAGCTTGCTACACTATCCCTGTTATTCAGAACGATTAAGCGCGTCCGACCAATAGTCACGTGATACAAGCTTCCAAAGTAAATATGACCGCTGCCGCGACAATCTCTAACAGCCGCAAAGCAAGTCATGCAGAGCATAAATTACTGACTTCTTGCTATAGACATAATGTTACACTTCTCTTGGAGCTTGCTGTCTCAAGTGCTGTTCATTGCTTCTACTAGATCCGCCCTGCGCCTTCCCAAAGCCTCAATTTGAGTCATCAATGCTCTTTCGTTTGTGGACTGAACGTACTCGACTCTCCATATTTCTGTGTTGACTCACTTCATCCATTTCCTTTTCATCAAGCTCTACTGTCCTTCTCTTGGATCATCTGAAATTACCGGATATCAGTATCACTGCTAATATTGACTTGTGCGTTTTGAATTGATATCCTATTACCCTAATTTAGGATTGTTCTTGAACAAATATGAGCTGGAAGGAGTACGTCAAGCGGGACTCCGTGGTAAAGCCCGTCAAAGTCTCCCTGCGCAAGGCTAAGCGCTTTTTTGCCGTTGCAAGTGGATCGTAAGTTTGGTTTATAAACGGTTAATCTCCTTTGGGAATGACCTAATGAATGATCTTCACTCGGAAATTCTCTCAATACCGACTCGCCACGTCGCTAACGAAATATTAGGACGTACGGGAGCATCATTCGGGCAGAAGGCCAGGTAGTTTCAGGCTTTCACGGCAACCCCGAAGACACAGTCACCAAAAGGGCTCATCTTTGAGAAAAGCCTGGGCTCGTCACAAGGATCGATAAAGACCGCTATTGGGAAGACAATGGTGGAGGTATTTATCCTGATGCCATACTACGAGAGCCGTCTGCACTGAAAGAGATTTAAGACTGCGATCTAGGGTATCTACTTACAGACGGCAACATCCATTCTCGCGAAGTCGCTAGCCTTACGAGATCAGCAAACGAGAAAACTGTGCTCCATATCCCAGCGGTGATCATTGTAGTGGGCAACGTCAAACCTGCAAAACCCAATCTTGCGAATATATCGGTCGGCCTTCCTTTCTTTGCAAGCGCAACCGACTCAATTATTATCTATAAAGACTGTAGCGATAGTCAGCTCTGGGTCGTTGCCGCCAAAGGACTATTCTCACCTCTTGCCAAGTCAAGCACTGACGGTGACAATATTGATCTTACAAAAGGGGATGATCTAGCGGTCTACAAGGATGAAGAAGCCTTTAATCAGCGATGCAAAGTACAGGATATCGAAGTAATTAAGGCCCAAGACCGAAAGGCCATCAAGGGTATCTCACTTGGTCCTCAGTGGGATGCAGCAACTTGTGCTTTGGTGAACGTTGGTCTTCTGCTGAACGAGACTCAGCTCCAGCCGGACGACCTATACGATCTACTAGAGGAGGAGGCATTTACTCGGTTGGTTATCGTATGCAAAACACACAATCACCTGCACCGCTCCGAGCTCTCCTACTCCGACACAAACAGTCAGAAGTGACTGTGCAGCTGAAAGACAGGGAAACTTCGAGACGCGCATATTGCCAATCGAGCAGCATACAGGCTTGAAATGAATTCATCCAGCAATGAGATGAAAGTCGCGATCAAGACCAACAGATCGATCGACCGGGAATTCTCCATACTCTCCAGCATCGAGAAAGCCGAGTATACAGCAGATGTCCTTAGCCGAAAGTCTAATCGTGCAACGCCTGCGCAGGTGATATAAGCGGCTGACAGTCAGATACATGTATCAGCACTAGAGCTGTCCGACGAGGTAAAGACTTTTCGTAACGATTGTTCCATCTGCTGTGGAGAAGAGCAGATCATGTCAATAGTACTTAAGAAACTAGACTCTGTCGAGGAAAACACAACGGACTTTGCACTCAACTTTCCTATGGCGGTTGGACTAGCGAAGCGAAACATCGATCTTGTATCGTCGCAATGTACTTGTTTCCAGTGTTCGCTCCTGCTCGAAAGGTCTATATACCAGGAAGAACTCACCGCTAGGATCCCGGCTGTTAAGTACGAAGGAGCCAACAAAATCTATATTGACCACCAGCTTACTCTAGCCATTACTGATGGTCTCGCGACCCGAGCATCTGGAATAGTACGAATATCATGGCAGCCCGGACCGCACACTAGAATCCAAGGACTGATGTGCGAAACAAAATTCCGAAGATCGGAAGTTATGCGGCGACGCCAAGTCATGGACTGGATACTTCGCCAATTTCTCGATAACTGTTTGACGCGAGAGACTTTTGGTGAAATAGGGCCATGGGTCAAGTTTCCACAAGCGACTATCGACAAGCCGGTCTGGAAAGCTGGTTAATTCGATATCCTTTAGCAGCAGGGCTCTGTCAATTGATCCGCTTTCTTGAAATGCTAAATCTTTCAATTGGAATGAATACGCTTGAGGTGGTCCAAAAGACGAAGCTCTTGCATGTCACTGTTACCTCTACAATGAATGGCATGCTACACGGAAATAGGGCACGGGTGTATCCGTTACTACAGGTAATATATCGAGGTTTCAACGCTCCAAGTGTTCCGCGGGACATGGAAACAGCATCGATCCTTGGAGTGGTGAAATTCGGGGCTAAACTAGAACTCGCCCTCGATCCCTATTTCCGAGACGTCAAAAGTTTCCTTGGCACGATTTCCCCGTTGTCAAGACGGGAATTCTGTAAACGCGTTCAGATTGTCGTTTTCTGGGCTCTCTACCGCCAAAAAGGACATGCGACTGCTCAAACCTTCTTCCAAAAATAGTCGCCATGAAGAAGAACTAGCAACAGCAGCTTTGGACCCGATGATGACTCTTCCCGGTGAAGCAGTGGAAAACGTGCTCGGGTCTATATTTGCTGATACTCGGCTAATTTCTAATCCACATGAGAGCAAAGCGCCTCCTCCTTTCGCGACTCCATTTGGCGCAAGCGTATTAACGTGTAGTAAGAGAGGATACGGGGTCATGTTCTACTATACGACCCCGAAGACCCAAAATCCTTTAAACCAGACGCTGTTTATAAGCGAAGAACAGAGCATCTGAAGGAAACATACGGGCTCGGATTTCTCTTCGTGCATCCACCACACGAGATGCCCGAAAATACTCTCACCCCCAAACCTCCAACATCCACGCACTGTAACTTTCATTCCAGCATCGTGCGCGTCTGGTCCGCATTACCGCCCACCACTGAATGGAATCTAAACCCAATTGACACAAAAACCTTAACCTCGCTCAGATCGACCACAGACCTCGTTTGGAATAATGACGAAGAAGCCATTACGGCTTTCGTTACGGCGGTGCGGATTGAAATCTGCGCCGGCAGTGGGAGAGGCGACATTCATCAAGCGAGCATCGAGGATGAGATTAGAGAGGTTTTGCCAAGCTTTTTTAAGGCGATGACGGTTGCAGGGAGTGGGGTGGGATATGTGCATGATTGGAAGAAGAATACGCTTAGGGATAAGATTACGTATGAGCTTGCTTTGCGAGAGGGATGAGGTAACGTTGGATGGCTTGTTGGTGTAGGAGGGAGGTAGAGGTACTGGTATAAGCAACCGGTTTCCCATATCGATATTCCTATCCTCCAAAGAAACACAAATCATCGGCGGTCCATAGCCCCTCTCTCAATCCAAACCTCTCATTTGCTATACGTAGGTCACAAACAATTCGAACTTTGGCTCGCTCTCGCAGTCTGTGGTCTTCTGTTAATTAGGAGAGAATCTTATTAAAGATAGGATGACGAAGAAATCAAACGAGTGAGATTTAAGAAACCATCACTTTGATCCACATTCAACTCGATCGGGTGCCTCGATTAGCTGGATCATGGGATGAGTACTAATGATGAAGGTCAACGCGAGGGGTTGGTAAAGAGAGCGAGAGTGTGTGATTAGGAGTGTGGGTTGAGGGATTCAGGATTTTCTTGAGGGGTTGGGGTTAAAGATGATCGGGCGAAGAAAGAAGGGAGAGAGCGGGAACACGACACAAAGTGACGGGGAAGGAGCGTGAATGATGTGCGTTATGAGAATTGCGGGATAAGGGAAGGTTTTCGGGATGGGGAGAAAGAAAAGATTGTGTTGTTGAATAGGTTTTGGTATTACTTTTTGCTTCTGGTAACATACGCTTCTTTGGAGAAGAAAGATCGTTGGAAACGTTGTATAATCGTCTTATATGATCATTCTCGTTTCCCCCTTTCCATGTTTTCGACTTGGTGCTGAAGCTTTTCCATGTCTCGGCAGTGTATTTATACATGGTGCACATCTCGTACCGATGTATACAAGTGCCTTTTGATATTTTTGTACTCTAGCGTCTGTCAAACCGAAGTACGCGAACTCGGCAAGTTTCACTTGATTGAACTGCTGAGAATGAACGATTATGGGTTTCTGTGTTGTTCGTGCGGTGTTTAGTTTCGAATAGACAGACAGACGTATCTGGAGGTATGAACAATGTTGATATATATGATCAAAACAAAGGGCACGAATGACGGACGGACGGGCTTTAGGTCTCGGTTCGTAAGTTTCTCATCATTCTTATCGTTTCCCCACCCCTCCTCCTTCTTCCTCTTCATCCATCTCTCGCGCCCTCGTATCCCCGGGGGTTAGATTCTTTGACACCTCTGCAAGAGCTGGTAGGACAAGAGAGCAAAAGCACACCGATGCAGTACTTGTATGAAGAATGTCGTTTGGGGTTTTTAGGGAAGAAAGTCGCGTTGCTGTTGGTTGTGTGGTAGAGCAATGTGTGATGCAGCGGAGGTTGCATGTTTTGGATTTTGTTGGGGGGAGAAGGGAGCGAGCGCCCGGGGGGGTGGGGAGGTATGGGTTTTTTGGCAGGAAGGTTAGATTGGATTGGATGGGGAAGCGATTCTTTTTCCTTTTTTTCCTCGTCCTCACTCATCGCGAGCACTGAATCAAGCGTGCTAAAGAAAAAAGAAGAGAAAAAAAAACCACTCATCGTCACCGATTTTCACCAAAACCCCACCGATCAACCTCCTTGAAACTTCAAACCCCCTATCTCCCTATCTATGTATACAGCGATCACTTCTGAGATATTTTCTTTGTCAGCCAAATTCCCCCTTCTCCGAACAACGCTCGTGGATATCTACTTGTTGGAGAGAGAGGTGGGGTGAAGGGTTTGTACCATGTACGAGTACGTGAAGCGGTTGGGCGTGGAAAAGAAGATGGAATGTCGGGAGGATGGGTGGCGAGTTGTTTCTGGGGGGGGGGGAAGGGGATGATGTTTTGTGGATTGGGTTCGGGAAGGAAGAGGCGAGAATTGGGTGAGTGAGGTTGTATAGGTTGAGTTATTTGAACGTTGAGATTGCTAGCTGGGGGTTTCAGAGGGATATGGAGCTGCTCGATTGGTGATGGCGGGAAACTGAGTCGTGATTCATTTGTAGAGGGTTGGTTTGCAATGGTTCATTTCTTAATTCTGTTGAATTTGAGGAGCTTCTCGCAACGTTTGGTCTCATTTTCCTCCCCTGGGCCCCTTCCCCCCACTTTGGAAGCCCCTCGCAATCCCCCCCACCGATAACCCTCACATCTCTTCCTCCTCACACTCTCACCCCACGATAACCCTGACATCCCTTCCTCCTTACACTCTCACCCCACGATAACCCTGACATCCCTTCCTCCTTACACTCTCACCCCACGATGGCCCTCACAAACCTCCCCCTCCCCCCTCTCCCAATCCCGTTCCCACCTCACCCCCCACCACCCTCTACCTGCCTAACCTTCTCCGCCCCGGGCAGCACATCCCACGCCGGAATCACAAAGACCGTCTCCGGATGGTGAGTGTGGCGGTACAGGCGGGATGTGCATTCGATCCATGTTACCCTCCCTTCACCACCAATCTCACCATCATCACCGTCGTCATCATCGTCCAAGGACTCGCTAACACCAGCAGCGCCAAATCCACACTTGCGGGTGCCGGAGCCGTAGCCATCGGCGATGCGGAACTCCTCGGCTAGGCGGTCCCACAGCGCGGTGCTCAGGCCTGCAAGCACATAGCGATCTTGTCCCGCCACCAGTTCCCTGACTCCAGGCCCTACTGCCCCTCCTGTGGTGGAGGCAGAAGTGGTGGTGGATTGTAATTGCTGGGAAAGCCGCACAGCAGGCACGCAGGCTTCGCCGGCGAGGAGTTGGCGTAGGGAGGCGATTTCGCGCTCGTGGGCGGCGAGGCGGTGGGGGAGGGTGAGGAGTTGGTGGAGGATGGTGTGGGGTGCTGGGTTGCTGGGGTGGTTGAGGTTTTGGCGGGTGGGATTGGTCGAGGGAAAGAGGGGGTGATTGGGGTTTTGTGGATTGGTGCGGTTGGTAGATGAGGAAGGAAGGAGGATGGAGAGAATGCCGCCGGTGGGGGCGAAGATGTCGTCGAGGGAAGTGAGGAGGGTGTTGGCGTGCTCGGTCATCTCTCCAGTATTCGCGCTGGTGAGGATCGGACACGCCAGCGCGGTGGGTACATTCGGTACCCCACTAACATCATGTCCAGCAGAGGAAATCGTATCCCTCAAACTCTCAAGCGGCTGGTTCTGCGCCTCCGCCTCGTTCTCATACGGTACTTCTAGGTTCTCCAGAAAATCAAACGGACCCCCTTCCCCATTATTCGAAAGAACCTGTGGTTGCAGCAATGAGATGAGCAAACACAGCGCCTGGGTGTGCTGTTTGAGCTGCACTAGGCTTGGTTTGGACGCGGTGGGGTGGGTGAGGAGGGAGCAGGCTAGGTGGGCGAAGTGGGTTTTGGAGGGGAAGGGGAGGCGGGATGTGGCGGTTAGGGTGGCGAGGACTGGGGGAAGGTAGGAAGGAAAGCGGGGGGGTGGGGGGACTGGGGAGGTGGTTGTTGGTTCTGGGGGAGGGTGGGGTATGGGTGTTTGGGAAGGAGGGCGGCGAATGTAACGGGTGGTGGTTGGGTTGGGTGGGCTGAGTGGAGGGGGAGAGGGTTCCCAGGCTTCGAATGTCATTTTGTTGGGTGTCTGAGGGTGGTGTCAAGTTCCGGTGATGCTGAATTCCTGTTGCGTGGTCAGAGAAAAAGTCAGAGAGAACAAACGAGTTGATATTCTCAGGATAATAAATGCCGAAGAATGTCTAATGATAGCACTGCCGTTTCCGGCATTGGAATGCAAATATCAGAAGCAGAGTAAGATTAAGCGAGCAAAACACTCTGTCTGAGATCCCAAGCAGATAGAATTGTAGATGATATCTGGATCCCATAGCCCCGAGGATTGTGAATGGCCCTGTGTGTTGGCTCATTGCCCGAGTCCTCGTTTCCTCCTGGACTCCGCTAGTAGAAGCGATAGATCAGGATCTGTGCCAAGAGCATGAAGTCAGGTCGTTTTAAGATAGATGTACTCGTAGATCTGAAGCGAGGACTGCAAACGTACGTTTGCCATCTCGGGATCAGGCCGAGGCGAACACAAATGTAGTGTCTTTGTCACACACGCCGGATCCTAGTACTTCTCGGTGTCAATGGAGTAACGAAAGCGTTCGGCCCCATTCTATCGATCCCACTCGTCCGACCATCGGCAACGACGAAAGCTGGAGAGGGCTGCAATGTTGAAGTTGGTCCGTATATCACCGTACTTACCGTTGTGGCAAGATGGCGTTCGGGACGTCTTGTAGTTGAAGGAGAGCCAACAAGGACCTCTTGCAAACGGCTATGAGCCTCGGTCGTGTCCGGTTCCGCGCGGTTGTGATGGCCAAAGTTCTCCTTTTTGATGTCTGTGCCAGGCGACTTTGGGTGCAAAGCGATTTGTTTTTTTATTAGTGGTGTATTCCCTGGTTGATCCTCGTGTACTTGGAACTCAACGCCGGACGATTTGGTTCTTGCACTACGTTTGTATACTTTTCTCGGAGCCTTTCGGTTAGGTAAACCTTCATAACCTTCGTTGGTGGCCAAGGTATCTAGGTTTGCTGTCTTGCTAGAGCCGGCCGATATAGATTTGCCGCGTGGAGATTTTCTGAGGTATTGTAACTGGGCATTCTGCTGCTCCAACCGTCCTGCAGCCTTCAGTACGCTGGGAGGGACAACTGCGACTGTTGTAGATTGGAGAGCCTCAACTTCATGGTGTGGTAGTGGGGATTCTGTCGGAATACCTGGACTCTTTGGCGCGAGAGCGGCATTGTTCCCTGTAGATCTTTGCCGGCTTATCTTCTGGCGACAGTCTAGCAGTAACGTTTCAGGGTCACTAAGACTGCTCGAAGGAATCGGTGATTCTCTTTGAACAGCTTCCGTAATATGCGTAGTCATATCGCCCAATATCGCCTCAAGCTCATCATCGTCCATCATAGGCGCCCCAATCTCCGATGAAGGTGCACTACGCATACTCTCCATCAGGTGGTCCTCGGCTTCCAGAACCTGCTTGACATCGTGATACAAGGTAGGTGAAGCTTCAGAGATAGCTCGATCGTGATTGTGAACAGCTGCTACTGTCTCGTCGCCTTGACTTTGCAGTTCCTCCGCATCGGTCTTGTCGTTGTCCGCGTCGACGGTGCGGATCTTGTTGGAGTCGGTAACTTCTGGCTGATCATGTTCTCCATCGCCGTTATCACTGTCCGCTTGCTCCCTGAGGGCTTCCTCTGTCTCCTTAATTGAGGGCGGACAAACAATGCTATCGCCATGACTCTGCCAATATTTCTTACCAACGCCTTTACCATAGACGTCAAAGCCTTCTCCGTGGCGAATTTGCCATCTCATCTTGTTGGTCGGCTCCGGTTTAGCATCAAAGAATCCCTCGATACCCTTACGCACACTCTCGTATCTTGACTTGAGTGCTTCAACGCCCCCCCAAGCCTTGAGCTGCTCACGAGTGAAGAAGCCATCCTCGATTAAGGCTTCGACAACTTTGAACCACTTGAGCGGTAAGGTGTTGCCATTGATGGGTGATCCCTTCTGTAGTAGATAGACTCGGCGATCAAAAGCTTGGAGTTTCTTCCAGTCTGTCACGGTCGGCTTAGTAAATGGGTTCTTCGGGTCGTCCTTTGCTATTGACCATATCTTGGAAGCCATGGCAGTCTTTTCCGACAAGCCAGTCGGCGACACTGATTTGAACCATACAGATCGTTTTGCAGCAGCTTTTGGACGAAGGACGTCGTCCATGGGATGGTGTTTCATGTCATAGTCGACAGGTTTCCCTCCCAGGGTTTCGGCGCGTGTGGTACGGTGACGCACCGGGGTTGTCTGGTGGTCTGTGATAGGTTTTTGAACCGTCTTGGGTATATCGAGATCCGAGTCTTCACCTGAGGATCCTTGACTCTCATTATCGTCCGAAAGCTGTTGCGGCAGGTGGTCATAGGCCCTTCTCTTGGCCGCAGCGTTTGGTCGAAGTATGTCGTCCATTGGATGATACTTCATGTCATAGTCAACGTGTCTATGACCTAAGCTATCTGAACGCGTTACTCGCTGACGCTTAGGGCTTGGTGAAGCACCTTCCACGCTGTCAGATGTTTTGGGTGACCTCGAGCTACGGGCAGGCGTGGGGATGATGTTGCTGAGACCGATGTCTATATTCGCTTTTCCGTTACTAGCCTTTGCAGGGATGGGACTCGGAGTAAAACCCGAAGAGTTGATAGGGATTGTATTTCCATTGGCATGGGGCTTTCGTGGTGGCATCTAAGGCTCGTCAGTACAATGAATGCTGATGGGAGGTACATGAAGAGTGATCACAGGTATCTTAAATTCGAACTAGATCTTGCATTGACGAGAACTTACTTTGCAACCTATGGCCAGGAGTATGTTAACCCCGGTCAATTGTACATAGAATGACTTCAAGAGGGTGATTGACGGGTTTTGCTGGCAAGCTAGGAAAATAACATCGAGATGCAGTGGGGCCACCGGATTGGACAAGTCTTCCAATAAGTACTGTAAAAAGTAGAGGCAATTGATGGTTGAAGGAGATAGTGTGAAGAGATGAAAAGGTGACGGTGAGGTTTCTCGGAGCAACTAGCTTGGACTATTGGCTTTTCTGGGGAGACTTCACTTCTTGATGAATGACGTCGCTTACCAAGTGGTTTGGGTTTAGGGCTTTACATTTCTGCTGCTCGAAATAGGGCATATGAATTATTTAGGATGAACGGGAAGACCAGAAAAGTAGTTTATCGGACCTTGAAGCTGCTTCGCCTGTGCTGTAGGGTTGACAAGCTTCATAGATTGTTATTTTGACAAGAGAATGGTGAATGGTTTGAGCGGCGTAAACTTCACTTAGCTATGGTTTTGAGCATCTGATATGCCAGCCCTGTCATGGAAACTATCACCGGTCAGTAAAGCAGTCAAGCAGTTATCAGAAACGATGGTCAACGCATGCAGAGAGTAGTCTGGATTTCAGGAAACATGTCAAGTTTTTGTTCAGCAGATCCAGCGAGAAGGATCTTCTACCATGGTAACGAGACGCCAGTAAGGCCTGTGGGCTATGGAGCTCCGTGCAATGCTTTCTCGTCCTCAAACACCATCAAACACCGACACCGCCGCTGTGCATAATACCGTATAAAAAGTGTGGAAGCTAAAGAGCGTCCAGATTACCCGTCATCAGACCGTAGATGCATCGCTAGTAGCATAGATAATTAGGGAATCAAGAGAGCCAAGTAAGAAATCGATCTGTGTTCAGCCCCGTCTGGTGCGGCGAATCGCACTCAGGTCCACATGCACGGAGCTGGCGTCGGACTCGTTGTCGACCTCGATGGCGCCGGTGCCGGCAAAATTGCTGTGTTTTATCGGAGGATGCTCCACTTTCTCGTAAATAACGATCTCTATTGGCTCTGGTCTCGGTTGTTCGTGGGTGGTAGTCTCCGGTACAAAGTCTACTGTCTCCTGTGCCTCTCTCGCCTCCTGTGCTTCTTCCTCCTTTGCTTCCTCCTTGAGTTTGACCACCTCCTCCTTGGCTATCTTCAAGCAATTCGCGACCCTCTCTTTGGTCTCTTCAATCTCCACCCTGCAATCCCCGTCTCTGAGCATCTGGTGCGCAGCAATTTCGCAGAGGCTCTGAGCTTTTTCCAGGTCTTGGTCCATGGTTTCGAACGCGGCATCCGTACTGGTGCCGCTGACCTGTCGGTTTATCCCAACCTTCAGACGCATCTTCGGGTCAAGCAGTGGAAACATGCCCGCTCCACCGCAGCGATCTCCGCCGATACCCATCGCCGCCATTCGATTCTTGAAACTTGCCGCTGTTTTCCCTTTCCTCAAGTTATTCCTGGCACCAGCAATGTTCCGCACGAGCATCTCAAAGGCATCTTGTATGTCCGAGTCGTAATAGACAACAATCATCGATCGGGTCCGGTACCTTTGCGGACCGGACGCTCCGGACAACGCCAAGCTTGGTTTACGTTTTCGAAGGATATTCCTCGACGTGTCTGCGAGAACAATTGCATTGTTGGACACCGGCTGCGAGGTGGGCGGTACCGAGGCGTCTGTGATCACGATGGCAGTAGGTTCCGGGTTGTCGTCAGCTTTCGGCCGTAGCGACTCGGTCGAATCGTGTTTTTTCCGGGCCAACTTGACCTCGGTGAAGTGCGTCAGTCTTGTGAAGCGGGCATGTTGTTCGGTGACCTGCGCAGATAGTTCATCAAGTTGGGTCAGCCAGGATGGCAGGTTATCGATTATGTGGGTAAAGCTTTTGAGAGCGTCCATTGCCTCTGATATTGAAGAGAGTGAGAGTGAAGAGGAAGAGTCGAACGTTCGTGTAGGCGGCAATATCCAGATTAGAGTCGTAAGGTCGTAAAGGTTTTCCGATCGTCATAAAGGCATTGCCATGAGGGTTGGAAGAAAACAATTGCTGGTGGGTGAATGAGCGGTGGTGTCGGGCGGTGCAAGATGCCGTGTGGGGGGGGGGTTGTCTTCGTTGACCTCGAATTGGCAGTAGAGAGACTACAGTATACAGCATGCAGGCACAGTGAAGGCCAGGTTCTGATTGATTGGGGTCTATGTGTGCCTACGATAAAGTAAGGTAGGTTTCGCGGGTGGTACTGTAGCGAGAAAAAAAGTAGTGGTTATTGTTATGGGAGGAGGAGGTGCGTGATGGTTATGGTGGATTGGTGGGAGAATGATGATGGACGGAGTTAAGTCCCTCGCGTGTTTTCACCTTCGGCCACGGCAAGTTCCATGGAAGCTTTTGCTTCCCCGATCAGACCCTGGGAAGAAACTTAGCGAGGTGCCCGCCGCCGGGACTCCGCACAGTAAGGTACTGTAGGCTGTAGCCCGTAGGTAGGTACGAGTACATGTACCTTAGGCTATCGGCTACTGTGGGTGGGCTTCACACAGTTCACACCTCGACATTGAACGCTGCTTGCTGGCACTCCAATCATTCTCTGTTGTTTCACTCCCAACCCTGCCTGTAGATCAAACTGTTACTATGATATTATGGAATGTTTGTTACGGTATCATACGGGATCATGGCCATTAGCTTCCCGCTCCTTGTTGCAGCCACGATGACACCACCGAAGGGCACGTGGGAAACCCTAGCAGATCATCATCGTACCTTGCCCATCTCTCTGACACTTCTTCTCGGAGTAGTCAGTACTCTGAGAAATTGGTCACGTTATGTCGTGTACGGAGCATTATGAGGATCTTCTATTGCACCTATCAATGTCCTCTGTGGAGCGATATACTTTATGAGGTTAATCGAGATTGATATAACGATACTTTATCCTCCCTGGTGACGCTGTTGTTAGGTGGAGATTTGGACATGGTTATAGCCAGGTCTTGGGTGGTACGTACCTTAGTATCTTAAGGTAAGGTGAAGCAAGGTACATCTAATTTGATCTACAGTAAGGTACCTTGGACGTCGGTGCATGATTCGGCCGTGTACGAGTACGGTAAGGTAAGTACTTAGGGGAGCTTGGTTTAGAAGGATTCGCAATCCCCCGTAGCCTTCCCTTTAATACGCCTTGAAGCACTACGGTACCTTGTGGGGACAGTAGCAATTTCCTCGATGAAGTCGATGTTGACCGCAACGTTACTTTTACTGCCTATCAACTTCTCTTGTTCTCAGGATACGGTAGGTCATACATAACGAAGCTGGGAAGGGTTCGTAACCCCGTTACTCGAGTTGCCAACAATCTCGTCGAACCCTTGGAACAACTCCACTCCCTCACGAAAACCTTCACACCAAACATAGCTCAAGACCACTATAGCGACTCGTACGGGCCGCTCCGGAATAAGCAACGGGGATGCGACGGTGAAAAGCGGAAGGGTTTGAGAGATCTAACCGTAGCTTTTGATCCGACCGTCAGCTACATAGAGCCTAGTAGAAAGTAAGGTAGGTATTCCGTACCGTATGGAATAAGGTAGTCAACATGCCTTCCAATAGAATACCTCCGTATTCCTTAAACAATGCCACATCATCATCAAAGGAACAGGAACAGGAACAGGGAACCCAGACCGACATTTGCTCTCCCAGCCATCTTCCTGCCTGCAGCGAGCATTGTCGCGCGGCACAGGTAACAAGAAAGGCAGCAGGATTTTCGACATGGCGTCTACCACTACTACTACTACTACTACTACTACTACTACTACTGCGGATGAACGTAGGGCTTATCGCAATCGAGTTATCAAGAGCGGGGGCGATATCAGAAAGGCAGGAGTCGTGCGCTTGAGCTTGAGCATCAGCCCGCCTCAGATGATCAAGCAGTGAAGGTGAAGAAAGAAGTTACCTTACTTCCGTGAATACCTTATTATTAATCGTGAGGGGTCGTTGCTGCAAATGTACCACAGTGATTAACCGCATGCGAGCTGCAAGCCTCGCCATCTCATCTCTCCCCACCTACTTTCTATCGACACCAATGGTGGTATTCCGTAGAGTGTGCGAAAGAAGGGCGCCCCACGCAAGCCACGTCAACATTGTGCATCGGACGAATGTGCATCGTACATGATGCGTTGTACGGCCGTAACGACTTTGCTGCCAATCGGTAGCCGAAGCGTCCCTTGCCAGGTAAAGTATGCATATATTACATAACACGTGCACCCTTGTAGTATTTGCTGACGCAATCATCGCAAATCATAAGAATAGCTTGACAGGAGACGGCTCGCTTAGTCTATACCTTCCTACCTGTCCCATCCTATCCGATACTGTACTACCACCGCAGATGCAAAGGTCATGGCCCTCAACATATAAGCGGTCGTGTTGAGCTTCCTTGGATTTTGCCATACTTGGAGGCACCTCCATCTGCAATCCCAGTTCCAGATCTCGAAAGACCGCATCCATTGACCGCATCCATTGTATCAAGCTTGCAGCGGTCCCATGCCCTGAAACCGGCGTGCTGGTAAAGATGCTGTAGGCCCGAAAGCAAGGCAGGAGCCATGATGATGCGCGAAGTACGGAATAGCGGAGCGTGATCGACCCACTCACTACTCCCAAAAGTTTGAGAGAAGAGTTGCGCATTTGGAAAGAAAATGCCAATGTTGTTGTTGTTCGACCACCGTTTAGACAATCATGGACTTGGAAACCTCTCTTGTGCGCAGCTACGCCTTATAATCTTTCAAGACTTTCTTGAGGAATACCTGATTTCCTCTTTGTTGACTCCTTCTGTGAGGTCTTTCGGCTCCCTGCCTAGATGTACAAGAAGTGTCGTAGATAGCACGCCTGTACGACGTGGGTGCGTTATATCAGATAAACTCCTCCTCCCTCCAATTCCCTTTATAAACAACCCACCCTCGCTCCTTCACTACCTATCCAATTCTACCCTACCTACCCCTTCCCCTATCCAATTCCTCCCTAGCAAAAGAAGCCCCCCCTCAATATTCCCCCAACTAATCCCAAACAATCCCACCCCACAACTAAACCCACCATCCTCACTCCGGAAAACCCCCCCAACCTCAGGCACAGCAAACGTAAGGAATTCAATGTCACCAGACTCGAGCGGCATCCATGGTGGAATGGATGGGAGATGGGGGGGAAATGGATGCGGAGGAGAGGGAGACTCGATAAAGAGACGGGGAGGGAGAGAGTGTGGATGGGGAGAATGAATATGGGGGAAAAGGCTAGCTTGAAACGGAAAGGAATGAAAAGAGAATTTAACTGTAGCTTTAGTCATTACCGTTTTTCGCTCGCTTAATCTTAGGAGGATTATGCATCTTCATTACAGTCGCTACAAACCAAACATCGATCATCTCACTCCCTCCTCTCTATTTTTTCCTTTCTTTCACCTCTCTCCTTCCCATCCCATCTCACCTCATCTCAACCTTCCACATTCCCACCGTAACTCCCCCCCCATCTTAAAACCTTCAGGAATCCGGAAAATGCCTCTCGAAAAAAAAAACCTGAGACAGGCAAATGAAACGGGAGGGGGCCAGAGCGGGGGAAAGAAAGAGACATGCGGATGCGCAGACAGATGGTGGATCAAAGGATGCAATGTCAATGCCAATGCAATGCGACGAGATGGAGAAGGAGAAGGAGAAGGAATAGGGATTTAGAAAGACTGTGCCTGCTGGATACGGTAGAATGCAGAGGGGGGGGGGGGGAGATACGAATCTAGAAAATCATATGTACCACAAGTACAGTTAAGTTAAACCCGCCTCGGAAAACCCCAATCCTTCGTCACTTCGACACCGTCGCCTCCAAATAATCCCATACATACCTCTCCCATCCCCACCCCCTTCGCCGCGACCGGTTCCGAGCCCGCAGTATCTATCGTCCTCCTCCCCTTCATACCCCGAGGAAATTCCTCAGCGTCCGGGAACCTCTCTCACTCTCACCCTCTGCCTCTCCCCTCGTCTTCCCTAGTTTTTCAGCCATCATCTCTTCTTTAGATTTGGTTCTAGCGAAGAAGATCCCTTGCTGCTGTTGTTGGCGGATGGGGTTAGCGGAGTTGATGGGTATTGAGGGGGGGGGGGTTCTTGCCCGGCTTTACTGTAGAAAGGGGGTGTTGGGCCGTTTTTGCGTTGTTGTTATGTGGATGTGTGAGTGGTGCTTTGTCCGTTGGAGGAACGCTTTGTGATGGATGTTCTGCGCGGCGGGCGTGGTTGGTGGTCCCCCTTGCTGGAATGGTTGTTTCGGTAGAGCTGGCATATCTGCCACATGATCCCTGGATGTAGAGTCTGCCATCGGTTAATTTGCTAGTTGCACCTTTCTAGATTTACTCAAACAATCAACATTAATATGGAAACCGGGAAAGTGGGTCAATCTTTGTAAACATTATTCTATCGTTAATATGGAACAACTCTATGGAAAAAGCGAGGACCCAAAGCAAACATTCGTTGCGATCTTTACAAGGAAAGGCTTAGCTACATTTCCCAATATGCGATACCCCTTATTCTGAGCACATGGCATTACCAGATTTTCCCAACGGCTCATTTACTGTAGGTTGAAGAAATTCAGTAGCCACTGGATAAAAGCATTGATCGCTGCTTGCTGCGCTTCTTCTCCTGTTGTCGTCGTACTGGTTGCTGACGCGGTGGCAAGGGTCGAGCTCGTCGGTTCGGTAGTTACGCTTCCGACGACGATGGGGACCAGGGAAGAGACCACCGATTGAGGAACGCCACCAGAGCTCAGGGCTCTGGAAACAGAAGAACTCAGTTGAGGGGGGTTTTGAACGGACAGGGTTGGAGGGGGCTGGGTTGTGGCTTCGACTGAGGACTGAGACGCGATGATCTTGGAGGCGTCGAGGGTCGAGAGAAGAGAGGACAAAGTGACGGGCAGAGTTGTTTCAGCGGTGGTAGATCCCGAGCTTGAAGCTGACGTGACTGTGACATCTATACTCGAAGTTGTCGAGGATATAGTCGAAGACGTCGAGGTTACAGTAGAGTTGCTGGAAGAGAATTTACTCGACGTTATCGAGCTTGAGCTTAGAGTTGTGAAATTAGACGAAGAAGCCGTTGAAGCCGCAGATGTAGATGACGTTGGCGGTGAGCTTGGATATACGCCGACATTATCGGCTTTGATAATGTCCGCAGCCTATGTAGTTCAGTTAGCTGATTATCATTGGAAAAGATATAAGTAGACGTACCTTCTCCGCAACCGCATACACCACGGCTTGGAGATGAGCAGCTGGTATAAGTGGGAATGTACCAGCATCAACAACCCGGAGATTCTGTGATCCCCAGACACGTAGGTGTGGATCCACAACTCCTCCTTGATTCACAGGTAACATTGCACAAGTACCACTTGGATGGAATTCGGTTCGTATTCCATTATCAATAAGTTGGTTAATGGCGGCGATATCTGCGTTGAGAGGCGGCACAAACTGGGCGGCTTGCAACTCAAGCATTGGAGGACTATTTAAGATTCGGCGATTAAACAACAGTGCTTCAACAAGGACCTCCCTGTCAACAGGGTTGGTGAGCCATCTGGGGTCGATAGCTGGCGGGTCAAATGGGTTAGGGGAGGTGATATGACAGGTTCCTCGAGACAATGGATGCATGACGGCCACTGTCAAGCTACCAGCATTGTTGTTGATGATCTCGTAGGATGCTACGTTATTTCGGGCTAATCGTTGCACAAGGGATTGCTTTTGGCGCGCATAGCCAGCGACGATGGTAGGATCTGTCCCTTGCACAAGGTATTGCGCAGGATCTTGGAAGGTGGCACCCCATAGAATACTCACAGAATTGTTGCTGATCAGGGGCAGTGGATTGAAGGCTAGTGCATTGGGAGAACCCGCAGTCCAGGGACCTTTGAACATTAGTTACTGTAGAAAGCTATTGCTGTAGACGACTTTACTTACCGGTCTTGTTTGCGTAATATTCCTGTTCGGCCTGTTTGTTGTAAGTCGCATTCGTTGTGAGCTCAGTTGGCGAAGGAAAGCTGGCGTTGTTATCTAACCTAAGCGTTAGCGTTCACTCCAGGAGTCTTGTAATTCAGAGGCTGACATGGATAATAGGTCCCAACAAGGCAATGATCCTGCAAGTTATTGCCAACCCCTGGTAAATCCAGAGCCACGGGTATATTCAAAGACTGTAAAAGCGATGCAGGTCCAATGCCGGACAGTTGGAGGAGTTGCGCTGAGTGCAAAGCACCTGCGGCGACGATTACTTCTCTTGTGGCGTAAACAGTCTGACGTGGCGCGGTGGCGCTAGAGGCGAACTTATGAAAAAGTCAGCTACCCATTCATAATTCCATATAGGCATTTCTTACTTCGACTCCAGTGATCCGTAAATTGGATGAGCTGGCATCTCTACGAGCAAAACGAGAACTCGTCTGGCCCCCAAGAGGAGGCGTGCTTCCCTGAGGTCCGAAGCCGAAACCATTGGAGTTGTCTGCGCTACCAGTGGCACCCCCGTTGCCATTGGTGTTTCCTCCCGATGTCGGATTGCTCACTACAGGATTAGTTGCAGCATTCTCTAGCAAAACTCTAGTCACATGTTGTCCGGTGATGACGTGCATATTACCCCTGCTGGCATAAGGGTCAAAGTAGGTTCGACGGGCGTCAGAGCGTGTTTGGTTATTAGGATCGAGATCAGTAGGTACGAAAGCGGCCCCGGCAGAAGTTCCATCGTTGGGATCGAATTGAGTGGGTATTCCAAGATAATTGAGACCAGCGAAGAGGTTGACTATGAGCAGAAAGTTTAGAGGATGCTCCTCAATGGCAGAACATAGAACCTACTTGACTGCGGATAGAAGAACTTGGGATAGCTGACTTGGACTGGGCCAGAAGTACCGTGAACGGCAGGATTATAGTTGATTGAATATTCATGCGCTATCTCTTGAGAGTAGACTGGCGTATATGTCTCACTCTGTAGCTGTTGTCAGCAAAACAGGAATACGCTGAAGCTGCAGAGGCTCTCTACCTTCATGAAGTACGGTAGTATTCCTGCCCAGTCCCATCCTGGATTCCCTAAAGCTGCCCAGGCATCATAATCATCCGATCCCCCTCGATTCCAGCACATGGCATTCAGTATGCTACCGCCACCCAGCACCTTGCCTTGTGGCATAGGTCGTGCTGCACCATCGAGTTGTGTTTGGGGCACCGTTGTGAGATCCCAGTCGTAGATACCACCGATATCGGCGCCAACATAAACTGGGTCTTGGACGATAGTCTCATAATGATCACTAGTCACGTTAGCCTAGACTCATGCGTAGCGAGATTGAAACATTTACGCGTCACCAGCTTCAATGCAGAGCACTGTCACAGATGTGTCCTCCGACAGTCGGTTGGTGACAACAAGCCCGCTGATACCACATCCAACAACAATATAATCGTAAGAACCGAGTAGAGGTGCGTTGAGATCTCGCCCGTGAATGTGCACACTAGAACAAAAGACTGCTGAGCAAGCTAAAGCGGCCGCTATTGCAAACGACGGATTCTTCATTACGCTAGAACAAAGGAAAGATCAAGAAGCAGTATGCCAGGTAAGTGTCCTTGAAGACTAACTAATCAACGAGTGATAATTAAGTAAAGTACACAACGAAGGTGGTCGAGGTTGCAATAGATGGCCAAGGTAAGGTTGTTTAGAGGATCAGGAAAGTGGAAGAATGGAGGAAAGGTGAAGTGTTGATATCGGCTACGAGAGCCGTAAGGGACCCACTTTTTCTCCTCTAGGTAAGTTGGGTTCAAACGTCAATATGAGCCTCGAAAGCCACACCTAGATAACGTTTGGTAGTTTGGATCCTACGAGATGTTAAGTAGAAGGTGTTTCTATGTTCAATGATTTCTTCGTCACTTCGGCTCAATGGGGATCACAAGTTGTCGCCACGCTTTAGATCTTAGATTCGCACGAGGCAGCAGCATCGGGTATCAACATCCATTGCTAGATCTTCTCCACGGATCAAAGGGAATAAAACAATAGATGTAGGTTATACAAGTTCTTTTGGACGATTTGGAGCCAAAGACGATGCATTTCGCGCCCTGAAGCCTGGGAAACAGTGCTACAACGTATTGGATGCTCTTGCATGTCGTCGATACCGCGAGTACGCGCATCTCTGGTTCTGCACGCCATATCAATACTGGACGTGACTTCAAGACATAGACCATGACATGCAGAACAACAAGGAGCCTAAGGACTTGGTCACAAGGTAGGATGCTTCTCCGTAACACGTTTCCCCAGTATGTTCATTCATTCTTTGACAAACGGGTCTTGGGCATCACAAGCGAACACATACCACACTCGTCCCAATTCTGCAGGAACTTCTCTTGTTCCTATACCGCATATTGGCCTCGTACAATTCAATACGCGCCTGTAGGATTCCGGGGCATGAACCTCTCATGTAACTCCATCTTGCCTCGTGATGAGTTGTTGAGTAACAGCGTCGCGCATTATGTCTCCATGGTACATGCAGTGTGTTGAACGAGATAAGAGCGTAAACGTGTTCTGCAGCTGATGAATGAATGATTGATTGATTGATTAATTGTTTCATACACGGTTCCAAGGCGAAGTTCTACTTTCGCCGATCTAGACAGGGTAGTCATCGTGTCATCCTATCGTTGATTGCCGTGATTGCGAAACCTGTGCCGTTTTTTTAGAATTTGCCGAGAGCCCCATCAAATTTAGTGGCGAATCTCCAAAAACTGCAAAATAAGAATCAGAGCTGTAAACTCAACCCCACTGCTCCCTCCCCCCAGTGCTTCATATGTAGTATATTCAATGCTTCATATGTAGTATCGTTGATTGCGAAACCTGTATCGTTTTCTAGGATTTGCCGAGAGCCCCACCAAATTTAGTGGCGAATCTTCAAAAAGTGCAAAATAGTTCTAGAAGGGTTCACCTAGCACTGGGCTAAACCTAGCAGTGGGACAGCCCTATAGGGCTGAAAATCCACATTTCATTTTTTATTGCTTCAACGATTCGTTTTAGGTGAACTACGTAGCTAATAGAACCTCTTTGGGGCCCTTCTGATACGCATGCCTCGCCCTGATTGACCATTTGTAGATATCCCGTTATTCCTTTGCTTCTGCTCCTGATTCTGCTCCTGTTCCTGCTTCTGCTTCAGCTGTCTGACCCGTAGCTTAACTATCAGGTGCTTCTGCTTCTGCTTCTGCTTCAGCTGTCTGACCCGTAGCTTAACTATCAGCTGCTTCTGCTTCTGCTTCTGCTTCAGCTGTCTGACCCGTAGCTTAACTATCAGCTGCTTCTTCTTCTTTTGACTAGAGCTTGCTGTCATTGAGGCCGAAGTGAAGAGCTCAGAGCCTAGACGTAGTAGATCATTGATCTCTTTATTTCACAGCTTTGTTTGTTGAGCTGAGATTACGACAGCTCGTTTTCGAATAAAAGAAGATTTTGAAGTAAAGAGTTCAGAATCTAGACGTAGTAGAGAATTAATCTTCTTTTGTCATATCTTTGCTTGTTGATTCTCTCTTCTTTCATCAACAATCTCTTGATTCATGACTCTTGCAATATCATAATTATTCTCAATTCAACTGATCTTTTGCTTCTTTCTTCTATTTAACTCAAGAAGTTTCTGATTAGTAACATTCTGAATAGTAAATTTCATCATTGCTCATATTGCTGCTTTATTCATTTTTTGAAGAATCTGATCAGAAGTTGATTCTTCTATTGCTTGTTTAATAAGCTGCTGTACTTGAAAGATATTTGCAGATGTTAGAACGACTTCTAAATCTTTGTCAGAATCGATGTATGTGACTGTAACTTTGAAAGACGTAGTTGAATGTATGACAATGTTGTACTGCTGTGATTGCTCTAGTTTTTTAACAGAAGAAAAGTGCTGAAGTACTAAGACTGAGCTGAATGATAGAAGTTCTGTAGCTGTTCATGACTTTCTAATATTCAGTGATGTAATTGTCTCATGTCGAGTCAGTTGATAAAGCTTCAGAAAGTTCATTTTATCGATTGAATAGCTGATCTCAAGTCAAGTAACTCGCTGAACATGAGTCTTGTATGCAGTAGCTAATGAAGCAAAGACTTCAACATCAAGTGATTGAAGCAGATGAGTAGTGTGAGTCGAAAGACACAGTAGAATGATTTTCTGACTGATGCAATAATCAATCATCTGAGTAGTGATATGAGAAGCATGATCATCGATTAATAGCATTCAATATTCATCTTTCTGACAGATTTTAGTTTCTGAATCAAAGCATTTCTGTATTCAAACTAGACTCAATTCGTTGTTGATTCAATCGTTCTCGCTCACAGCAATATGATCTTCTTTGAGTACTTCGTATCAGATCTTCTGCTGTACTTTTTCTTTGAAGATAATTCACGACTTCAAGACTCTTTCATTCATAGATATGCACTCAATCAATGAGACTCACTCTCGATTATCACATTGAATCATATGAGTCTTCTTTTCATACTTGAAAATCATGACTTGAAACTTAGCAATAATTCTCTGCATGAATTTCTTTTTATTCATGTTGTAGATATCTTCTATCTTTATTTCATGCTCTTCTTTCAAACTTTGAAATAAATTGAATCAGTCAGCTAAAATATCGTGATTCTGAGTCATAGCACGCTCTTTGTCAAGCGAAGAAATATATACTGTTTTGATTTACGAATGACGTTTCAGAAACTTCTGAAGTCAATTGACTTCGACTGACTTGTCATAATTCTTTTTTATTAGTAGTTCTTTAGCTATTAAACGTACTTGCTTTACACGAGAAGATCAGTCTCAGGTCTGAAGACGTAGAATTCAGTCACGTATAGCTGCTTCTTCTTCGAAACTAAGTCTTTGAAATTGCTGATTGCGTGCAGCAGCAGTCATTTGATCATTGATTTGATTTCAAAGAGTGCTACTTGATATTTCATATTGACGAGCGAGTTTTGCTTGAGAAGAATTTTCGTTAACTGCTGAAGCCTCGTTTCAACGAGCGTGAGCAAGCATTATGCGCTCTTTCTGTGAAAGTTCTATATTTTCAGAAGGTATGAAGAATATAGAGAGAATGAGAGAGGTGACTGTTATTGTTTTGCTGATATGTTGAAGAATTACACGTTGACAGCAATAAAATATGAAATGTGAATTTTCAGCCCTATAGGGCTGTCCCACTGCTAGGTTTAGCTCAGTGCTAAATGAACTCTTCTATGTAAAATAAGTGAAAGAGTGAGGTTGATTTTTGATTCTTATTTTGCAAGATTTATCAAACACTCTTCATGACTTTCTACATGACTTTCTACCTCATTAGTTTCTTCATTGCGTTTCCTATATACATTCTCGTTTTCCTTCTTATCGCAAAGCTTCATCGAGTTCTTTGTCTTACCTGTTTCGCATAGTAGAAAGAACTACATCAACTATTGTTACGAAGAGCAGCTTGAAAGAACGATAACGAGTTCTCTACATTTCATTAGCTTTTCTATTTGCTTCTCTATATGCTTTCTTTGCGCATACATTAATCATGTAAATAGCTATTATTTAGTTAGTTTATTAAATTGATTATTAATTGATCTATTATACGATCGCAATAAGTTGAAAATAATCAGTTATTAATTCAATATTTGATGCTAAATTGTATAATTCTAATCGAATTTGTCGATGTTTCTAGTGATTTGATAATCTCGTGCTCACAATGTAAATACTTGAGTGTCTTAAGCTGACTTATTCGTAAAGCGAAGAATGAGCGAAAGTGCGAGATACAAACAAATATGTTGAATAATGACTCTGATAGCTCAGCTAGCGCAAGGGCTAAACATGAGCAGATTGACTCAGCTTGACTCAGACCAGAAATTCATTTTGTCGATGTGAGAAATTTAATTTGCTGCTCAGGCTTGAGAAAGATGAGTGTCAAGACGATTGAGCGTAGATCGATGAACTGTAGAGGCTTGCTGTTAAGGCAGAATTGAACAGCTTGATTTCTTTAAGCAATGATATGTCAATGTGATTGCGAACAAGAGATGAGTACTGACGAAAGCACAGAAATCGACGTCAAAAAAGACGCAAAGACGATGATAAATTTAAAAAACTTAGTCTTACTAGATGTGCAGCTGCTTATCAGATCTTGAGTTTTCACTGAAAAGATCAAAAGAACAAACGTCGATCTGAATTATCTGCTCTTCAACATCGATTCTGATCTGATTTGTTAACTATGTGCATCTTGAATTGTCAATCTCAGAGTGAACTATCGACTTCTTCGTTTCGCAAGTGTCTGCTGCATTTTCATATCAGAAATTTTCAAGATAAGAATTTATCAATCAATGAATTTATTTTCTCATACAGTTGATGAATGATCAAGAGCAAAAGTTAGCAAATTCTAGACGTTAAGTGAGTACAGTGATACTGTTGTCTAAAAGACTTGAAAGCATTGTGCATGAAATAAATACAAGAGTGAAAGAAGATATATGTAGAAGCATTGTTCTCATTGAAGATGTTTTGTCTTTCTGCAAGCTCTCAGTCAGAAAGTTCAAGAGCGACAGTGACTTGAGAAATCAGATCATTGAATCATTGAGAAAAGACTGCAAATCTCTGATTCACTATGTCAATTTTCTCACAGAAGATTACGTTGAAAGAATGACAGAATGAGTTGATGTCGAGAGATAATGATTGATCGTTCATGCTTATTCATACTATGATCAATTTCGCAGTCTATTTCACTACAAATATCGATTTGACTCTTTTTTCATAAACGCACTATATAAGAAAATATTTCTCATGTCGTACAACTCGACAATTCTGCATTGCTTCTTTCATTCATGATCTAGTTAACATTCAGATACATGATTTGTTGCTCAATTAAGACATTCTATCAGATCTTTTGAAATCATTCACTTGAATGTTTCTTATTATTCAATACATCTCAGATGAACATGTCATACTGCATGTTGTCAACATTTAGAAAGTCAAGAACTTCGTGATCAATCGACTGAGAGCTTAGCATCATGATTGCGAAGCTCTTTGAACATTTAAAGAGATTCGAGACGCAGATCTGACATTGCTTAAGTAGAAATATAACGTTCGATCGTAAAATGTCATAATAGAAAGTGCTAACTTTCTTTCAGATAGCATCTCACTTGACATGATCATTGTCTTTATGCACGATTTTTACTATGTTCGAGATCATGTTATCAGTAATCATCATACGATTCTTGACTTCATTCATCTTTGTGACTGCGATCAGATTTCGCGTCTTTTCGTCTCAAGCGAAGATCTTTCAGACATAGTTTCTTCGACTGAACTTCTTTTAAGATGAAGATCGTTTGTGAGAATTTGTCAATCAGTCGATTAGAATCTCTTTGTCGATTTGAGATACATGATGATTGTTCGAATTATCACGCAGATATTGTAGAAAGATCAATTTAGTACTTGAAGTCAATATGACAAGATCATTCAAAGAAGTACTTGTCATGATGATTCTTCGCAGTCAGATATGATTTACTTGATCAGTTTCTGCAACACATGACGTATTTGCACAGATGTACATCTTCAGTCGAGAGTAGTTTCGACTGCAGATGTACATCTAAGCAAGCTAAATGATGAATCTCTTCATGAAGTTCAAGCGTCGTCTGTCACGACAATTGAGTCTAGCACGATAGCTGAGCAAAGAAATAGTCATCAATTGAGCGACTCTTATATCATTTGCGCTAAAACACGTTGTCTTTGCTTTCATTCATCACAATGACGACACTTTCATTGTCTGTCAAGTCGAAAGCAGATGTCATCATTGAGTTTGATGCAATATGAAGAGTAGTAATAGATCACTATGAGAAGATCACTATGATCAAGATTCAATCTCTAGTCAAAGTCAAAAATGTTAACAAGATCTTAAATGATATACACGAGAGAGAGACAAAGTTCAAAGCTCATCGTCATGATGATTCTAAGTTGAATAAGTTTAGAACGCTCGTGAGTAAGAGTTTGAATTTTATCAAAAAGCTGAGTGATATGATTGCATTGATCACTTCAATGATAAGAAAAGAGTCTCTGTCTGCTCATTGATTGAGATTAACTTATGTTTGTATTACGAAAGTTCTTTTCTTTCAGCATTGTCATTTTTACGACTGTTCATTATCTTATCAACGTATTATATCTATATTTTTATACAGTATGATTCTTAACAAGTGTTAGAGTGCAAACATCATGTCAGTTGATTACAATAAGATTGTCGAGTTCTTCAAGAACTTGAATTTATATTTCAGTCAACTCAAGATCTTGAAGAAATGAATTTCATCTGTATCAGAACTGAAGATAGCTCTAGCACAGATTCTCATCTTCGTGCTAGTTTTTTGCAAGATTTGTGCAAAATATGTCTTGATGAAGTGATTTGATAATTGTTTCAGCACGTCTTTTCTAGAAAGTTTTTTTGAAAATTGTCTGATGCACATATTTCATACTCAATCGTATGATGTTCTTTTTCAGATACTTTACAATGTCATCTATGCAAAAGAATCTGTCTGAAAGATACGTCGCTCACATTCATATGCTTGAAGTTTCTTCACATTTATCTTCGCTCATTATATTCTAAATCAAGCAATCATTCAGCAACTGATATGAGCATTCTCTTAGTGAAAGCTTTTCGAAATCTAGTCTCTGAGAAAGACAACAAACTTATCATCGTTTATGCACACTTTCATAAAATGATCGAGCAAGAACAAGATGCAGTTAGAAATGCAACTCTGATAGTTATAGAGCAAGTCAAAAAGAAAACTAGCTTTATGCATACAGATGTCAGCGTAGTTTTAGCTACGACGAAATGCACGAAGATGAACATCGAGACTCTGATGACTAGCACTGAGTGCATGCATATATATTTAGAGAGTAAGACTGTTTCTGATCATTTCTCGTTTTAACGTTTAAGACAATTTGAAGATCGAAAAGCTGCTCTCAAACGCGATGAAATTCTGAAAGAGCTGTCATCGCTCAACTTTCATGATAAGCAAAGAGACGTGTTTCAAAAACATCATCAGAGCACTAATCAATGACTGTTGAAGATCGACGAGTTTCAAAAGTGATTCATGAGCGAACAGAACTTGATTCTTTGATGTCTTGAGATTCATATGTTTATCTTTTGAACATTCTCAATCTTAGCATCTTGATTCACTTGCTAACATGTGAAAAAGTCGATGCAAAAAAGACTGTCATGACGTAAGAATTGTACATGAAGTGATTGCTGCAACTCATCACTACTCGTTGCATAATTCACAAGCTTATATAGCTAATAGATCTATCGTTGTTAATCATGTTGAGAAAGCGACTCAAGAGAGAAAAGCTGCGATTGCATATATATATTGGGACTATAAAGATGCGAAGACTCAGTTCAAAGTCGAAATTCTGTCTAGTATAATTCAACAGTTAATCAAGCAAATCAGTTTCATGTCTTCAGAGATGAAGACATTTCGTGATAAGAATACTCAAAAAAGAAGAAATTCAACAAATGATGAGTGAATCTCACTTCTTAAATCTTTTTGTCTTCTCTTTCAGACAATCTACGTCTTTATCAATGCTCTGATAACATTCTCTTATCTGATTGATTCTTTAATAATTTTCAAAGTGATAATTTTACGAACTAGAATATATGTTCTGAATTAAATAGAGAAAAGTTTCTCTTCTTCATTAAAAGAATGAAGTCTTTCGCTCAAGTGTTTATCATCTCTCGTTCACACGTTGATCTTCAAGTGAAACTTACTAACATACATTAAATCGACATTCTAATCAGTTTCTCTGATATCAAAACATTCTTGATTTTCGAAATCAACACAAACAATAGATTGTCTATGTTCACTGCTAAAGATTTCAAGCTGCAGAATGAAATCATCAAAAGTGTGAATGAAAAAGCGATTGACATGTGAATCAACACAAAGATGTTGTCACGATTTTAGCATGTGTTACTTGAAAGATGTTGGGAAAAGAGATGTTAAATTACTTAGATGATGTTGAACAATATTATAAATGATGATAGACGTGAGATTATCAGTGATGTTATGAGAGCTTCTCGATACGAATGATATTCAGCGTTCATGAGATATAAGAATCTCTGAATGATCTCTTTCTTTTCTTTCTTCTTCATGCAACATCTTGTATTTAAAATCTAGTTATTAGAATTTCATTCTGATTTCATTCAGCTCTCAGTTCGTGACATTACGTTGCATCACACTACATCATGAGTCAATTCAAGAATATCAGCAACATTCTGTCGTCAACATCTTTAGTTTCGATCAACGAATTCATCACTGTCGCTCAGTTTCAAACTCACGTCAACAATGCTTTCGAAGCGTGATACACTTTTCTGATCGAACTTCAAACTTGATTCAACGACATCATCACTCAGTATATCAACTGAGTCTCAGTCTGTCAACAAGAACATGAGCAAACTCAGATTGAACTTAAGCAGTCTCAGATCAATAATGAAATCTTGTCAGAAATGATTCAAGAGCATAAGCAGAATCAATATCAAATCAGAGAAATATTTGAATTCAGAATTCTATATTGAAGAGCGAAAGAACAAGTTAAATCAGTTCATCTTCGAACTGATCAGCAAGCTGAAGTTGAACGCGAATCATTATTCAACTTTCGAGTTTCGTCTTCTGTATGAATACAGTCGCTTATCGAGAAACGCTGTCGCTCAAGCGTTGTCGCGTATGACTGCTCAGCATGACAAGCTAGTCACGATTGAGCAATTAATTATCTTGTTAAGACAAGTCTTCAATGATTCAGATAAGCAAGAAATCGCTCAGCGATTCATTTCAGCTCTAAGAATGCAAAATCGCATCTTCATTGAATATCTGTTCGATTTTCAGCAGCACATTGATGCAATCGAATATGACGTCGTAACTCAAAAATTCAATCTGAAGAATGAACTATTTAGCGAGCTCAAAGCTTTATTGATTCAGATGAATGTCAGCAGTCTGAACTATGAGCAGTTGATTATCAAATGTCAGCAATTGAATAGTCGATATCGCGTCACAGTACAGAATCTTCTCAAGTCAAAAGCAGTGATTCACTCTGTCTTTGTGATCTCTACAGTTTTCGCGTATTTCGTCAAATATGCGACATCTTCGACAGGCTTGAAAGCTACGATCTCGAGCTCAAAGAACTTCATGAACTTATCGATCATCAACATGAAGAAACGAGACTCACTGACTCTCAAGAAGCATCAGCATCGCATGATCAATCATCTGTGTCTATACTGCGATAAGTCTGAGCATCAGACTGCGATCTGCAATTCAAAGCTCAAGATTCAGCTACGAGTCATCTTATTATTTGCTTTCACAATCTCTATCGACAATCTCGCTTTTAATACTTCTCTCGTCTTGAAAAAAGTCTAGTCTCTGCATACAGTCACTCGCAGAGACAATCGAACAGTCTGAAAATCTCTGCACTCTCAGTTAGCTCGATTCATCGATTAGAAAAGAAGATGAACAATGATCATCTCATGCTCTCAGATAATCTAGAAAGCAATAAAATCAATGTCAATCTTTCTGTTTTGATTGATATCAACGTCATCGATTATACATTTATTGATGATTCTTTCGCGCAAAGACACTTTCTGCTTTGTTTTTCTTTGTCTGAAATCTGTACTCTTCAGAAGTTTGATGATCAATCAGTTGTATTCAATTCAATCACTCATTATGCTCTTGTCAAACTTTGAGTTTCAAGCGAAGAGCTCGAAGAAACTCTCTTCTATGTCACTCAATTTTCGCAATTCTCAGTTGTTCTAGATCTGCTCTGATTAAAAAGTCATAAAGCAATTATAGATCTGCGTCATAATCAGCTCATCTTTGAATCTCAAGTCAATTCAGAACTCGTACTTGAAACTTTCTTGAGCATCTTGATCTCGACTGTGTCAGTATCAGTCTTTTCGACGTCTTCGCTCTTGAAACATCTGAAGATCTACGCTATAGATAGTGCTTCGTTTCTGCGACTCGCTAGAAAAAAGAATCATGATCTGTTTGTCATATTCATGAGAGATATCGACAAAGCTCTGAAAATCACGTCTTTCGTTG
>JAABUO010001324.1_pt1 | contig 32944 bp, 25 predicted proteins | sample 5559291 | NCBI WGS metagenome assembly JAABUO01 (sample SAMN10711878, study PRJNA513372) | rock metagenome | isolation source: Antarctica rocks | place: Antarctica: Victoria Land, Finger Mt sud | reverse complement strand
ACATGGCGCGTCCGCCAATGAGCCAGCATGCTGCACCACGTCCTTCATCCACCTCCCCTACCTCAGGTCCCATGGCCATGCCAAGGGTCCATTATCGGATTCCATCTGCCACCCACCGCTGCATGCCGTCGGGTGCCGTGTTAATGGAAGACCAAAGCCAAGAGATCCTGTGGGGTGTTCGTTCGTTGTGGGCTTTTTGAAATGGGAAGTGGGAGGGTGGCCCTTTTAAACCCCCCACAACAACTCTTGTGTGCCAGCTCCCATTTATTCCAGCCAATGAGAATCGAGCTGGCCACTAATTTCTTGCACATCCACTTGCCTAAACGAGCTGCCTAATCGAGAACGATGTGTGATTGGCTGAGCGCAAAGCAGCAGCAAACCACCCTTCTCTGATTGGCCAGCAATGAGAAAGGTGCCTTCAAACCGATGATTCGTCTCTATGCCTGTCTTGCTCCCATTCCCTTAGCTGCTGGACACGTCCCCAGTCTGCTCTGCAGTCGGAGCGGAATCAGCAGAATCAAGCTTCAACCATCTCGTTCTTGCTGCACCCTTTCCATTTCCGTTCGGCACTTGCACTCCGTCTGCGCGTCCAAGATGACTTTCTTGCTAGCTTCCGCCAATCCATCCGTTGTTGCCATTCAGCAAGTGACCAACTGATCTCATCGACAGATCACATCCATCTGTCACTAATTATCACTCGCGAGACTCTTGTCACTCCAGTTTCCCATCTCTCACGAGGATCGGAGACCCTTCAGGCTCTTTGGATCTGCTTGTCTTTTTGGTCTGTGGACTGCTGCCTGAATGAAGTTGATGCCACTACAGGACCTCTAGACTACCTCACAATCTGCTCTCTCACTACCAGCAGCGTCAACACCTGCAGTATCAAAGGAAGCAAGCGAGGCCAGCAGCCGAGAAGGCATTTAGGGTGAAAAGTACACTCTGTCGATGCCATTACACCTACCCAAGCTTGACACCCCTCCAACACGCCGACCGTGACTCGAATCCCGGCAGTCCCCATTAGGAGGCCTGTGACTGAGGGAAGATGCGAAAGATGCGAAGGAGCTGCAGGAAGTAGGTTAAGTAAGCATTGACGGCATGCTATGATTGCATCAGAGTGCGGCCATGCATTCCGAGCATCTGATGCCTAAAGAGCAGAGCTTGAACGTGGCGAACGGCAGCCTCTGAGACCATAAGCCATACAACCTGACCTGCTGCAGGCCGGTCAATTCCTCAGAGGCTATTTCGCAGCGCTACCTACATCATCAATGTACACCTACCATCGCCCAGCCGCTCATCTTCGCTCGTACGTCACCAGGTGTCAAAATGTCATCAAAAGAAGTCGGTCGGGCCAGACTTTGATTCGCGAGGCTGCCCTTCTACAGAAGCCTTCCGTCGCATTGCCTCACATCATGCTCATTGTAAGCATATGACCCTGGCCATCGGGGCTGCAACGTTGAAGCATCTGTCTGGCTGAAGTCTCTGTCACGTTATAAAAACGGCGGCCGTCCCAGTTCATGAATGAACGCACACTGTCGCATACACATTGGGACCAGTAATCCACCACCGCCAACGCAGTCCGAAGCTCAAGCAGGAAACCATCCCTGTCGCATACTTGGTAGCAGGCTCATTATTGGCGCGTTCATGTTTCCCACACTACAGCGCCATGTTTTCTCTCGTCAACCAATCAGTGGCTGCCTGTGGAGTTGATTAGATCTCGTGTAATTATAGCAAGCAAGCAATCAACGAGCCCCATTCACTACCAACCTATCTACTCTACCACCAACACTTCTCATACCAACCAATCAACCAACATCATGTCTTCCAACCTCACCCAGACCTTCACCTACACGACCGACCCCTCCGCCGGCGCCATCCCCGCCACAGTGCACTACGCCCCGCCCCGCCCAGCAGCCTCTCTACGCCGCGCCCTATCACGCTCATCTTCCACGCCGGCGGCTTTACCGTCGGCTCCGCCGCCATGATCCCCGCCGCGCAGATCGCCGCTCTTATCGCCCTGGGCTTCGTCGTGGTCACGCCCGAGTACTGCCTCTCGCCGCAAGTCTCCGCCTACGCCGGCGCCATCGCGGACGCCAAGGCCTGCCTCGCCTGGGCGCAGGACGCGCCGCCGCCCTGTTAGCGAGCGCAGGCGTGGCGGCAGATGGCGGGCGCGACGATCGCGCTGCACCTGGGCGGGACGGAGGTGGCGCGGCGGCCGGTGGCGATCCTGGACTTCTACGGGCCGAAGCTGTTCGGGCACGAGTTCTGGACACAGCCGCTGGGGGTCTTTGCGCAAGTGCCGAGGCTGCCGCAGGAGTTCTTGGACAAGGTTTTTTGAGGGGCCGGTGCCGGTACGCGCGCCGCCGATGTTTGTGGACGGCAAGCCGGACTTGAGCTCCGCGGAGCGCGTGGATGATTAGCACGCTGCGGGATGGAACGAACATTGCGGGCGTTGCCGGAGCGGATGGCGTGCAGCGGATGGATCCGGTGAAGTACTTCCACAAGGAGATCCCGCCAACGCTTCATGGCACCGCGGACGTGTTTGCATCGAAGGGGGTGAGCTTGGTGGCGAGCGCGAATTTGAGGGAGCTGGGGGTCTGGACGAATGTGGTCGAGGTGGAGGGCGCGGCGCACATGTTTGATATTCAGCTCAAGGAGGGCGATGAGCTGTTTGACGGGCCGGTATTGGGAGGGTTGAAATTCTTGGCGAGGAAGGCGGGCCTGTTGCCAGAGCGGCAGTGAGCTCGACCTCAATAGAAAGAGTTCGACAGGAGTCTAGACGTTGACAATCCCATGTGCTGCCGCGTGCTCCTGCGATCTCCTCTTTCTTTGTATCTTGCCAGGCTACGTATGGACTGCACATGGTACGCATGTGCTTGCAGAGGCTATGGAATGGGACTTCAAGATCTCGAGAGGCAAATACTACCTTGGTGACGCTGGGTAGGGGTTAGCAGGCAACATTCTGGTCCCATACCGCAGAGTGGGGTACCACTTGGAAGAATAGGACAGAGCGAACTGAAAGCCAGAGAATGCCTTGGAGTTATTCAACCTTCGCCAGTTAAGTCTGCTGGAACCATATCGAAAGGATTTTCGGGGTCTTCAAGCGCAGATATCCAATTCTTTCAACTCCGCAACCGTTCGCTATCAAAGACCAGATGAGGCTCGTTAGAGCTTTATGTGGCCTCCACAACTTCATCCGGACGCATTCTATTAATCCGGATGATGGATTGCGGAGATATGAGGAGCAAGAGGATGATGATGAGCAACGCGATGAGGTTCTTGCCGGAGTCGGACGAGACAACATTGCCGGATAACGCCTACGTTCAGGCATTAGCGATGCTATGTGGGCAAACTACTTGCGACGACTGTGAATTGAGCTAGTGTATAGAAGTCTTCGGGGATTTATTAGCTAGAGTCGATCTCTACCTTCCGGTTCCTTCCCCTCCGCTTTTCGAGAGAGAAGAGCCCCAACACCTTCAGCACCCAATTGCTCTAACAGGAGGAAGCCTTCGCCTCCAGAGAGTCTAAGCGCAGAAACCGATGACGAAGGAAGGGCCGAGCTTCCAAAAGATCGAATGCCTTCTCCAGGTCATTCGTGTCTTCGAAGAACTCTTCCAGCTGGAAAAGCTCGTTCCACATAGTTTCAGTGGTCTTTTCCGCCTGAGTGAAGATGGTGTGCTCAATTTAGTGAGCCAAGCCCACCCCCTCAATGCCTTCTGCGGCGTGTTCAACGCACGCCGCTTCCTCGCTGGGAGCTCGGGCTTGGGAGGATCCCTCTCCCAGCTCCAGCAGAAGCAGTCGACTCTGATTCCGGGGTGTGCGGCCCCGAATCCTGTTCCTCTAGCCCTTGAGGAGAGAGCTGCTTTGCTGCAGCTTGTGGGGTGCTGCCAGAACCGCTCTCCTTCTGCGGACGCCAAAGAACGTGACTGCCAGTCGGTGTACGTACACCTCGTGGAGCGTGTTGAAGAGGGGCCAGCCCCGCCCCCGAAATTGCTTCGCCAAGGGATATTTCTGTAAAAAAACATCCCAGATGTCTTCCGCGGCTGTCGGAACCTGGTGTTCGGCGTCCCAGCCGAAACCAGAGGTATCCTTCACCTTCAGGAAGATGCACACTCCTGAAGTGCTGGTCGCGAGTCTTCAGTTGATTTGTGGACATGGCGGCAGCCCTTTTGGCATTGAACTTCGCGGTGATCTCCGCCCACACCTCAGGTTTAAAGCCGCTCTGGCTTCTGTTCCCCTTCAAAACTGCTCCTGAATGAGGTCTACAAGTACATCCGCTTCGTCGTTCCATGATGCTCGTGTTTCTGTGACCATTTTCCTACGCGAACTCCATGAAAATCTTTAGGGTAACGTCAAATCGCAATGATCGAATAACGGGCCGGATTATCGAGTTTTCGCGGAAAATATTCTCGAAGCGAGGATGATCTATCACTACCCTAGTTCTGAGTAGAAACCATGTTCGCAGGAATGAGAAGTGAGTAGAACAACATGTATGGCGTGGGAGCTGAGCACGGGTCCGGCAGCACCTGCTGGGAGTCAGACACGGCCCAGGCGGCCGGGGAAGGCCACGAATGAGGATGACACTTTGATATCGGTGCGAGAGTCATGCATGGAAGGATTAATACTTGTACCGTGTGGAGTAGTCCTTTGGCGATATGACCAGACCACGACCCTTCTTGGCCCCTTTGTAGACCGTCTCGATGATATCAATCATCTCCTGCTTGTCGTCGAGGACCCAGTTGATCTTGTTATTGTTGCCGGTGCCAAAGTCGCACATCATGTGCTTGTTGCGAAAGAAGAACATGATGGTCACGGGGTCGTAGAGCTCGTACATCTTGTTGAAGTCGGGGACCTGGTCCAGGTCGCATACGTAGATCACAGCAAAGTTGCGCACCTTGTCTGCGATGCGGAAGAGCACCTCGTCCTGCGTCATGCACTCCGAGTCTGCGTCGCGCCCAAACCTGATCACCACCAAGCGGTCCTCTTCCGACAGGATGGCCTGGTCGACGTGCCAACCACTGTTGAGATGCGGCAGGAAGACCGACCCCATTCAAGTCCGTCACCGTCCCTGGCACAAATTGCCACATGACGGCAGACATCCAAGCCCTGCGCTGCACCCTGGGCAGCAGGGAGGAAAGCCTCGCCCTTCGCTTCCGAGCCCTCTTTGCACTCAAGGAGGAGGCCGAGGAGGGCAGGGAGGAAGCTGTAGACGCCATTGCAGCTGCCTTCGAGGACGACTCGGCGTTGTTGAAGCATGAACTAGCCTACGTGCTCGGCCAGTCAAAGAACCTTCGTGCCACCCCCTACCTGCAGGCTATCCTCAAGGATGAGAGGGAAGACCTCATGGTCCGGCATGAGGCTGCCGAAGCCCTGGGAGCTCTGTCGCACGAAGCAAGCTTACCACTATTGGAGATATATCTACACGACCCCTCCAAAGTCATTCAGCAGACCTGCGAACTGGCAATCTCCAGGATCAAATGGCAATCTGCTCAAAAGGAGGAGAAAGAGACCATACACCCTAGCGCTTTCTCCTCCATCGACCCAGCTCCTTCACTTCCAACTGCCTCCAACGGTACCATCGAGGTCAGAAATCTCCGAACCGTCCTCTGTGATCAAAGCCAGTCCCTCTTCTCAAGATACAGAGCCATGTTTCGCTTGCGAGACATCGGAACTCCAGGGGCAATTGACGCGCTGGCCTGCGGCTTTGACGATCCCTCAGCATTGTTTCGGCACGAGATTGCATATGTATTTGGCCAACTATCAGATCCGCATTCCATTCCTGCTCTTCAAAAGGTCCTCTGCAACGCCAGCGAAGAGGCCATGGTTCGCCACGAGGCTGCCGAGGCTCTGGGAAGCATTGCCACGGACGATGTTCTCCCAGTCCTTCAGGGGTTCATCCAAGACAAGGAGAGAGTGGTGCGGGAAAGTGCCGTTGTGGCCCTCGACAGTACGTCTCGTTACCTCCCCCCCGCTAACGAAGTGTACGAGTTTGCTCGGTCGAATGAGGTGGGTGGTGCTCTACTAGCAGCCTAAGACCCCTATCATATACATACTAGTTGTTTGTCCGCGATCTGTACCCACAAGTACAGCTGTAGAATACCGTCGCCTACGTGTTAGCATGCGCTCGCTCTCCAGTACCTGCCCCTTCATCAGCACTTCTCAGCTGCAACGTATGGAAGGTCATTTCTTCCCTGCCACATTGCGGACACCTCTCTCGAATGGTGGCTCCTTCTTCAGCCTGTCCCGGGAGGGCTGTTTGCAGAGCAGTACGCTTCTGTCTCAGGGCGGATGGGAAGGCTGCTGGGTTGGATTGGGTGACGATCTCCAGGCTGGTGTACGCTAACGTGAGCATGAGGTCGGCAGGCGCACAGCACACCTTTTGTAGAGATTACAGCTCCGCATTGGTCACACTCCACGTCCGAGGATCCAACGCCCGCTGCGGAGTCAAGGAGATTTCCACAATCCGCGCAGAAGAGCAAGGGTCCAACTCTCGTTGCCATTGTGATCAGCCTCGTGGTTCGTGGGGAGGATGAGCATGCAGGAGTACAATGACTTCCTCGCTGGACACGTCTTGAATGATGAAGAGATCGTCACCTTTCGCAAACTCAGCCGCATACTGCATGTGCACGTCAATGTTGCAAAGCAGATGCTTTACGCGTTCCACGAAAGCTCGAATAAGATCCACCCAGCGTCGTGCCACGCGACCTTCATTGTGCATGGCTGGCAAGAACCCCGCCAAGAAATCGGCTCCCAATTGCAGAGCTCGTTCGATTCCAGCAGCACGGATGGGAACGAAGTCAAGAGGTCACAGGTGATTGCACTAGTTCCCGAGGAGGACTTGGAGGCAATCAAAGCAAGCTTCACAGAGATCAGATCAATATATGTCTACTCATTGGAACCAGGCAGGTTTTCAGACACTTCAGTACTTGCCACGGTCGACGTTCCACGGATCGACGACCTGCCTTCTGCCGTAGATATCTATGGTATCATTTCAAATGAGGACGCGAAGAGAACGACCTCGACTCCTTCCTCATTGTTCAAAGCCATGGACCAGCCAACCAACAGGCTAGCTAGCAACGGAAGCATGGAGAAGGGGGAAAATATTCTGGGGACGGTGGATCCGCAGGAAGTACGTGCAACTCGCAAGAAATCAGAGCCAATGCAGAAGGAGAACCGGGATGTTGAGAGAGAGGACGTAAAACCTCCTGTCGACAAGTCTACAAAGCCCACAGAGCAGGCTAGGCAGCCTGCCAAGCTGGAGACAAAACGGGAACCGAAGCCAAAGACGAAGAAACTAAACAGTCTCCGGCCGGAAAGACAACCCTCGCCCATGGAAGTGGATACCACGCCTGATGCAAATTCTGAAGAGTCAATGCCAATCCGTAAGAAAAAGACGACTGCACAGGAGGCTAGAGAAATGGAAGACTTGAAGAAATCCATGCTGGAAGATGACGCCATGTCGGGAATGGAGGAAGAAGGCAATTCCGTGGAGACTCCTGCTAGTGAGACAGGTAAGGAGCAAGCAGCCCTGCAGCCATTAGAAAAGCCAAAGGAGGAGTCACAAGCGTCGCAAGAAGAGTCGCAGCCACAACATCGTCGCGGACGGCGGAAGGTGATTCACAAGGATACCAGTCGTGACGAGAAGGGATACCTGGTGACTCGAGACGAGGTCTTTTGGGAGTCATACAGCGAAGATGAACACCCCGCAGAAGCAAAGCCGAAGACTCTGACCAAACCCGCGTCCCTACCAGCCAAAAAGGCAGCAAGCGCTGCAGGGAAAAAGGGACAAGCCGACCAGCGAAGCATCATGTCCTTCTTTGGCAAAGGTTAATTTACGATCAGACGCTCCATATTGTACATTATGACTATATAGCTACAACCAGTTTTATCCGATCTCATCCCAGTAAATACGGTTCACCGAACTCTCCAAAAATTAGTTTGGGTTTCCGGCGTGCTAGATCAAGCATCGTTTCACCAAAGAGCGTATTTGCCCACGCAAACCAACCTAAGATTAGTCATGACATGAAGTGTGTATTACTCCTTGTGTAGTCAGACGCAAGTCGCACATTGACAGACTCGTGAATCAATCCGAGCTTTGCCGTACTCATCTTGACGAGTTCCAGAGTGCGCTTTATATCCTCATCATCGTCACTTGTGAGGATTCGTATTAACGAACTCATGGGCCACGCATGCTGCGCTCCAATATGCGGCCCGCCAATCCCTGACATGGCTGGCCCATTGAGAAAGTAGGGATTACCGACTTTAGCCAGCACCATTCTTCGCGTATTCTGATAAACCGGGTCGTCGGCATTGAGGAATCCCAAGTGTGGAAGGGAGAGTAGAGACGGTAGATTTGCGTCATCCATCATGATGTGGCTCCCATACCCGTCCGTTTCATAAGCGAATACGCGGCCATACTGTGCATGATCCACTACACCATGCTTCCATATTGCGTCCTTCAGATCCTTTGATCTATTTTGTGCATCCCTTGCCATTGTTTTGTCACCGGCAGCTTGCAACAAAGTCGCCAGATGGCCCAACTCTACAGACATAAATGCGTTTGCAGGTATCAAAAACTGGAGAATGGTTGCATCATCTGAAGGCCGGAATGCTGAGCGAATGAGAGAAGTATTGGAAGCAACAGGATTCCCGCCGCCGCTCAGGCTGAGCGTTTCGGTACCGATGTTTGTATTTCGTTGGAAGGTGTACTTTGGCCGCTGGTAGAATCCGTGCTGATTAAAGGACCCCTCTGATTGCTCGTCAATCACTCGTAATACATTACGAACCGCTTTCAACCACCTTGCTTTCATGAACGAATGATCACCCGTTGCATTGTAATACTGCCTGGATAAAGAGATGAATGCAGCCAGACTGTCTAATTCGTATTTGCATTCAAATACTACAGACGCATCATATACAGGATGCACATTGTCGTGTTGGTCGTTTGATGATGGTTCTAATGTGCTGAGGGAAGGAGGTTGAAAAGCATTGCAGTACGGTGATTGGATGATGTAGTTGGCCTGCGTATTGATAGCACCCAGCATCAATTTCTTGAGTTGTATGTCCTTATGCACAAGAGGCATGTATGGTGAAAGCTGGTTTGTGGAGTCCCTCAGCCACTCGGCATTGATATCACCAGTGACTATAAAACTCTGTGGATTACTCCCACCCACTGTCCATTTCACTGTCGTGTCGAGGGTATTGGGAAAGCAGTTTTCAAATAGCTGCGCCAAGTCCTTATCCACAAGCCGTTCTTTCATATCCAAGACCACCTGATCAACGATTTCAGACCGAAAGGTGCGGCATAATTCTGCAGGCCTTTGAAATGGTAGTCGTAGTTCTCCATCGCTGTAAGGTGCATGGGTACGAGTCGAGAAGTCTCTGTAATTGGGACAGGCTCCCAGCCATCTGCCATGTTGCATCTGGTATCCCCATGGCCCGGCGGCATCTACTTTGGAGAACACTATGCCGAACAGGAAGAGCAATGTTACAATGACAGCAAGCATTGGCCACCGACGGCGTTCAGGGCTTCTTTTTGGCTCTTGGATTTGCTTGGATGACTGTGTTGAGTCCGACGGAGACTTTGATCGTTGTTCTGCAAATTGCTGTAGCGGCCTGTGATGCATGCGTCGTCGGCCCTTCCCCGCAATCAATATTCTCGAATCTATTCGTGATGACTTATCACGATAATAATGTACACATACGATTATGAGAAATCAATCGAAACAAATTCTTTAGAGAGCAGGAAACATCATCCCCTTCTTGAGTCCTGATCCCATTTGTAAGTTATGAAGCCGTGCGTCCATGCTTGTCCGTCGGGAGGATACTTTAATCAGGTTGCCATTGTCGTATCAACGGCAGCACAGCCTTTTTGATTAATCGTCCACCTTCTTGCTTTGATCCAGCTTTCACTCCTCATAATTCTTCCTTTCTTCACTAGCGTATTTGGATTATCATAAAGGTCTGCGATCCAAGCACTTCAAGATTTCGTCGGCTTTTTCCACTACAATTCCTGGCGGCATTCTCTGTGTCATGCTGGGGTGTGAGTCCGCAATCTCTCTCACCCGCGTGGCTAACGTTGTCCTGAAGCATTGGCGTAGCCTTTCTCTCCCTTGCCCTACAACCAAGCAGTATATAGCATCATTCCCGCCAGCCCCTGGAATCCCGACACAAAGCACACCATTGAGTATTGCGCATTCATCCAATAAGGCTGTTTGGCTTGGAGGCTCAATATCAACTCCAGCTAGATCGCCCATCTTACGCAGAGCCTCCCGCATCCACCTTCCGAAGTCGATGACTTTTTTGAAAAGTGCAAGGGAGGGAGCAGGATGCTGCAATTTGAGAATGTGATCCGCCGAACTTTTGCCGACTATAGCCGCGGCTTCCATATATTCATTGGGGTGTAAAATTGAGCATGCAGCAAGCCGCCTGAGATTCTTTATATACGCAGTATTGACTTTGTTTAGCTTGTCCCATAAATCTGCCGCTTCAGAGTTCGTTTGGCGCCAATGCGTTACCACTTTCACCATACCAGGCGTTGCTGAACCGCCTTTGACATCGCCCATGACGATAGTCATCTCGCTGGGCAAGACAAATGGGGTGATCTTCACATCCCAGTGCGTACGCATTAAGCATTTGTATTGCTCGGAATTATTTACTGAGAAGCCATCTAGTAGGGACGGAGAAAAGCGGCTGTACTCACAAGACCCAAAAACTGCAGCGGCAACATCAAATCCACTACCAACCTTTCCCTGAGCGGCGCAATGAACTACTTGAGCAAGGTTGTGGACTATAAGTTGGTTCTCTTGTACATCAGCGCCATAATGTTGAAGCAATGCGCCGACCAAGGACGTCACAAGGGCAGCTGAAGACCCTAGGCCCGTCTTGCTCACTGCACTGATGGGGTCTTTGAAGTGAGTGAACTTAGATGAAGTTCTGTGCCCTTGAGAGTAATAGGCATCGTCTGCGAGTAATGTGATATTGATAGAGACATGCTCATTGCCAAGGTAATTGAAAACGCACGAGAGCGCATGCTCGATAAATGGATGGCGTTCGGACTGAGGTACATCTTGTTGAAATATCACGCGTCCAGATTCAATGACAGCGTTATAGGTCCAATGAGCGTTTGGAAATTGAGGTGACCTTATGTGGATTGTATTTGGATCCGTTCCATCTTGAATGACAGTATAGAAGCGGGCGTCAGGCAGGCTTATGACTAGTCCAGGATTCTCCCTCTCTAGCACAAGATATCCACCAGCAATCAGTGCTTTCCCAGGCGCGCTGACTGCTGTCATCCACCCTACTTCGCTTGCGGTTACCGGTAACAGTAATTCTCGCTTAATCCTTCCGCTTTCATTTCCGGGTGGGATCGGAGTAGTGTATTTTGATAGGTGACACATCATCGAAATCAACGCCAGGATTGGCCAATGGGCCTGTCTATAGAATTGTGAAGAGAAAGAAACACTAGAACTATGCCGTTAGTGTTTGGAAAGCCTGTGATAGGATTTGCACGGCAGGGGTTTGCCAAAGTAGTTGGTGGTTACGTACAGCTTGTCAAGGGTCCACCCGCCCAAGTACAATCATTGGGTTCGACCATATGGCAACCTTCGTACATTAACACCACGAAAAACACAAACCACCCGTCAGCTGGTCCTCAACATGGATACTCTACGTTCAATTCACATGCCGCTACTGCATCCGCCGATGACGGACAAAACGAGCGTGAATGGCTTGCCAATCAAAATTCACGAAGGCTGGTAGCCCCAGTCAGTCCACACTCCATACCTCTGGCTCCACTAGATTATAGGTCTTCTGAGGATGTAGAATCTTTCGCAGGGGTCTCAGAGGTGAAACTACATGATACTCAGACTAAGCTTCTCTTGAGTGCCCCAGCATCTGAGCTAGAAAGCGAGTTACAGGCATGTTATGACTCTAGCCAATACCCAGCTGTGTTGCTTGTATGGGAAGCGATGAAACGCGATTCTCACGTTCCCTCTGTGGATACATTCAACCGTATTCTAGACTCAACAAGAAAAGTCGGGAAGGCTTCTGCGTTGCATTATGATTACTTAATTGGCTGCTACTCGGATATGCTTGGAGCCCGTGTTGTACCAAATACCGCGACATATGAGATTGTAATCGACGCACTTTGTGAGCGAACCATCACACTGAAGGCATCTGTGGATGAGCCTGATCTTCTTGCAAATCATATTCCCAATGATGGAGTTGTCGACAACAGTCCTACGACCTCTAAGGATACCCTACTACTTGCTTTGAGTGTTTTCAATAGCACTCAAAACCTGGATCTCCAAAAATTTGATGTCGACCTTTATAACCGTCTTTTGACCGCTTGCACAGTGTTGGGAGAAGTGGAGGGAGCATTTCATGTCTATAAGCGCATGGAAGCAACTGGTGTTACACCTTCAACAGATACGTTCCTCCTCCTTATGCAAGCCTTCTCCTCATCTGGTCAAATTGCTGCCGTCATTGAAATTTACAATGAGTTTAAGAATGAAGCTTCTGAACTCAACAATGATGACGCTGAAACAAATCAAATCTACTCTACACTAATCGAAGCATATTTCAAATCCAATCGTGCCGATGCAGCAGTTGCATTCGTTTCTAAAGCTATAGACAAATGCGATCTCAATAATACTCCTGTCCCCTATTCTGCGGTAAATGCAGTAATTGATGGGTTTGTTTCTCTCGGAGATTATCAAACCGCTTATGCATGGGCAAAAGAGGTATCACATGGCGATGGTACACAGACCGTACCGCTTTCGACATGGTGCAATATGCTGTCTGCAGCCACAACGGCTGGAGATTATGCCACAGCTTATCCATTATATAACATATGTACGAAGGCATCGACGGGGCTTGACTCGATGAGTGTCCAACATTGCGGTTTTATGACCTTGGCCATAAGTAACCGCGATTTCGAGATGGCAGCGCGTGTCTGGGCCGAACTCAATGCAAGTTCAAATGGACCTGACTTTTCCATGGCTCGGATGTATTCACAGACTTTAGCACAAGCTGGACATGTCGAAAAAGGATTGGAGGTTTTTTTTGAGTATTGTCGTGGTGTGGCCACTAGTCAACAAAATGTCAAAGACATTCAAGTCACAGCGGAACAACTACTCATTTCTCTTCACCGAGAACGATTACTGTCTTTTCATCACTCTCTGTTGTTGCTAAATGCACAACGAGCTTTGGGGATTAATATGACGTTGAAGACACAGAAAGTTTTGGTTACCAGCCTTCACTCCGCAATGGAAAGCGGCGATCCAGGCTCTTCTATGATCTCTGACGTGGACTTAATGGACATAGTCCGTATGGCCTGTAAATTTGTTGCAGACCCTGACTTTATATCAACGACGCGACGTCTCCTTTACATCTATATATCACGGGAGAAAGTCCTGAATATAGATCGGAGGCCCAACGCCGGCGAACCACCTGATGAGTTTTCGCAAGCACTCTTTAGTGCAGTCTTGTCCCTGAACGATGCTCAACTTTATCATCGCTGGCAACACTTTGTACAGCAGAACACAGCACACAGTTTTGACGGGCGGCCTACTAGTGCAGCAGCTCCGGACTCTCTTGCGTCCAGCATACAATGGAACGAAGCATCGATGGATTTGATTCAGGCAATTCATAGGATGACCTCCCCGCAAAAGCTGATGTCTATATTTCGAGGTACAAGGAAAAGAGGAGCTTTGCTTCCAGCCATTTACGCCGAATTGATTACGTACATGGGTAAGCTGAAATTGATGAAGTTAGTATCTGAGGTATATGAGGCTGGCCTTCAGGATCTTCACACTTTTCCATTAGACGTTCAACACAAAACTCGATGCCTTTTATTCAATGCAATGATCATAGCTCATTGCAGTGTTGGGAAGGTTTCTACTGCTCGAGGATTCCAACAACAGCTTATGCAGATCGGTGGGACGCCCAGTGCTTCTGCATTTGCGGCCTACATTATCAACCTGCCTAGTAACGGGGTCACAGATGAAGCTGCTGCTGCGATCCAGATATTCCAGGAATCTCAATCTCTGCATGTTCAACCCAACGCATTTCTCTTCAACACACTTTTAAGTAAGCTAAGCCGAGCTCGACGAAGCGAAGAGGCACTAATTTATTATGAAAAGATGCGTGCTGAGGGTATTGCACCAACTAATGTGACATTTGGCACCATGATTAGTGCGTGTTGTCGCGTAGGCAATGAGGCTTATGCGAAGGATCTCTTTGACACTATGGAATCGGAAAATACCGCTTCACGTGTTGCACCATACAACACAATGATGCAATTTTATGTGCAAAACAAACGAGACCGGGCAGCAGCACTCGAGTACTACGGAAAGATTAGAGCCCGAAGCATGGTTCCCACAGCGCATACCTACAAACTCCTTATCGATGCTTATGGAAGTCTTGACCCACCAGATATGCATATGGCTGACGATGTGTTGAAGATAATTCGCAGCGATGGACAGAAGGTCATGCCAGTGCATCATGCCGCTCTTATTCACGCTCGCGGCTGCGTTTTACATGATTGTCATGCTGCAGAGTCTTACTTTGCATCCGCAGTGACCAGTGGAATAGAACCCGATGAATCCATGTACCAAGCATTGATTGAGTCGTTGGTTGCAAATCATCAAACCGGAGATGCCATGCGTGTAGTGAGTCAAATGAAGTCAAGGGGAATGCGTTTGACTCCATATATTGCAAATACTCTTATTCATGGATGGGCACTTGATCGGGATCTGCCACGCGCAAAAGAAGTGTTTAGTGAACTACGGAATGGAGTCCGTCCAGAACCGAGCACTTACGAAGCTATGGCTCGTGCATATCTGAGCGCTGGGGATAGAGCTGGAGTCGATGGCATTCTTCAAGAGATGCTGTCACGAGGCTATCCTGTAGCTGTGATTAATCGGGTGTCTACCCTGGTAGACTTGTAAGATAGGTTGAAGCATCAGGAAGGGAAATTCCGGGGGCATGTAAATTTAACGAATCTCCAGTCATGTGATTTGATAGGAATAGAATTAAAGGACTTGGAGCTCAATGAGGTTAAGCTATCGGCTTCTGGCAGATGCCTCCACCGGACTAACCGGCCTTCATCCGGTTGCAAACGCGCGACAAGTGCTGCTATCAGCGTACCAGTCCACGCTCAAATCTCTTGATGCTATTCCTACGCAATCAGTGTATCGTAGGTCGACGGAGAACCTTATTCGGAACCGGATTGGCATTGTAGAATCCAACGAAAATGCGGAGGGCATCGAAACCCAGATTGGAGAGGGTCTGATAGAAGAGCTGATTATACAAGCCGGGAATGAAAACTCACTTGTGAAGGAGATGGCAAGAAATAGAGTGTACGTGCGATTATCCTCGCCATTGCTAATACAGATGGGAACAACTGGAGGAGGACTCTCCGCAAGGCCAGTGGGCGTACTTTGAGAGAAAAGAAGGAGCTTAACGTAGTCTCCCATGATTTATAAATAGGAACCTCGTCATTAACCTCGTTTGTAACGTACCTTGCACACAACTAGTCAGCTGAGAGCGGATCAGAGTAGCTAGAGGCACTACACGCTACCTCGCTCGATGTTTGAGCGCTTTTGACCTACCCCTACTGTACTCGTAGGAGTCGTGTTGGGGCTCCTGGGAGAGGTGGAGAGAGTCCTTTCGAATATTATGCAGCTCGACAAAATACTTAACTTGTCATTGAAGGACTATCTACGACTCCTGACTATCATTGGAGGATATTTGCTGCTAAGACCAGTCATTATAGCCATATTCAACAAAGGGAAGAAGGAGCCACCGTCGAAGGAACCAGTGGCGGAGAAAGACAATTATGTTCATCCTATGTCGACGGGCAATAATGCCACGAATGCAGCCAGACAAGGCTGGGGAAGGAAGCAAAGACAGACAAAGGTCCAGCATTTGGGCGTAGCTGACGGTGGCGCATTCGATCCGAAAGAAGATATCGACATCAGAGAATTTTTACGAGACGACGATGAATGATCAAAGGAATGAGCACTACATGCATGGCATACACGGCACTTGAACTAGTCTATATATGAATATACCTATGATTTACTTTAAAGGTTCTTGGCACGCGGAAATCGTGAGTGATAGATAGCCTCCAGGATGTAAGTAGCTTCAATCGTGCGGCCGCCAAAGAAGCGACCGTTCAACCCGTCGACAGCCCGAACACCGCCAGAAACAGAGTCAAACTTTACGTAAATTTCTCCTTGTGGAGACGGATCGAGCGACAAGTGCTTTACTCGGCCATACTTTTCGTTGCACTCCGCACGAACATCATCCTCGAGTTCAATCGTCCAGTTATCGCCGGATTCCCTGTGATTAGCATGATAGGCAATTAAGACTCACTCTGCTGGATTAAACATATTCTTAAGTAAGACGCAACAAGACGGTTCTAATGCTTTAGTCTTTTGTGGCGCTAGTCGATCTTCCGGATGTGTTCGTGAGAGCTTTCGCATCAATGCAAACCTATCAGGAGCTTCCCTTGGCTCACGCTGGGCGCGTGCATCGTGGCGGTCGAGATCTCGTCGATCACTCCGCGCACGATCATGACCGTTTCTGTCATTACTCTTCCGCCGCTCCACTGGGCTCCTGGATCTTAAGCGGGGACTTTCATTATAGTATCTGCTCAGTTGCGCACGCGCTTCATGTCTACTTGTCTTGTCATTTTTGACACTGGAGACAAGCATGCGGCGACCGCCGAGATCATAACCATCCAATTGTTCTAGAGCGTCCTTGGCATGAGTAGGGTCATGAAATTGCACAACACCGGTTCCACTGCTTTCGCCATTCCCATCACGTTGCAACTGCACAAACTCGGCGTCTCCAAATGGCTCGAACAGAGCGCGTATATCGTCCTCGGTGATACTAGGGTGAATGTTGCCAACGTACAAACGTGTGAAATGCTCTGAAGCATTGCCTGCAAGAGACGTGCCTGTAGCTTCAGAAACAGTCTCCGGGACGCCGCCATTCATCTCCTGGTGCGCAAGACGGTTTTTCTCTGCTTCAGTCAGCTGTGCTATGATAGGAATGCCAAGTAATCTTTGCCCGGTCATGTTTACAGCTATTGGGACGCTGTCTTCATTGCGAAATTCGACATAGCCAACGCTACTGTCAGTAACGGGGGGAACAGTAGACTCACCCTTTGGACCTACCAGTTACTCGGTCTTTAACAATTTGAGCATCCCTTACGGCACCAGCTTTAGAGAAAAATTCAATTAGCTCTCTCGTCCGTAGACGTGCAGCGAGCTGTTGCACAAAGATGGTCCGCTTATCTCGCTCTTCGCCCGATAAGGGAGGGGAGCGTGGTCGGTATGTAGCGCTTCTGTTCCTGTCGTCTCTTTCACGGCGACCCCGATGGTCATCTCGAGATCTATAGTAATCATCTCTCCTCTCAGGAGACCTTTTTCTATGGCCACTGCCACGGTAACCATCCCGATCGCGTTCCCTTGCTCTGTTTCTATCTCTGTCAAAGCCTTTGTGCCTGTCTCTTTCTCTATATTTGTCGGCGCTTCGTTCTCTGCTGTGGCCGCCGTTCCTGTTATCAGAGTTTAGACCATGATCGGTGTCACGCGTAACCCAATTATTGCTACTCTCGGCAGGGCTGCCCCCAGAAGCTGATGTCCCGTGTTTGCTTTCTTTCTTATCCGCCGATTTGTAGGGAGCTTCGAGGAGCTCCTCAATGAAGTCCATTTGAAGTCGTGGAATGATGACTGGTGAAAATCGAAATTAGGAGAATTACGAATTTTTACTACGGTCTACGAGTGAGAGTAGATCTCACGATGAACGAGAGTAAAAAAATGTCATAAGTTATGCGTAATTGATTTTTTATTATATACTACATGATGCCTTCCAGTCCGTGTCATCTAGCTCAGTTAGAAATGCTTCAAGATCGAATGCAGCTTGTGGGGTTCAACCTTGAGACGTCCCCTTCGGGGGAGACCGGTGTGACGATTCCACTTTGAGAGTGAAGAACAGGAAGTGGCTGAGGAGTACTGGCACGAGTGGCTGGCTGTGACCGATTCAGAGCCATGTGGCTTTGAACGAGGTGCCCAGCACATAAAGCCGAGCAAAGGGAAAGCTCTCCGGCCAGCACTCCAGCTGCGACTATTCTTGCCAGTTGGCGAGCATTGTCACCGGCATTTTGGGGATGTGGGCCCCGGACACCTAACATTTCCAAAACAGCTGCCTGTGGTTCCAAAATGGTCCCGCCGCCGAGCGTCCCAACCTCTATGCAAGGCATGGAAACTGTAATTTGTAAGTTGCCATTGATGTTTTTCATATCGGTCAGACAAAATGAGCTCTCCACGTTTTGCGCTGGATCTTGACCCGTGGCAAGAAAGATGGAGGTTACCAAGTTTGCTGCATGCGCATTGAAACCCCCAAGACTACCTGCCATTGCACTCCCGACCAGGTTTTTGTCGTGATTAAGTGATACGAGAGCGTCGACTTCGGTCTTGAGGACTGTCTGCACCACGTCAGCTGGAATAATGGCCTCAGCGACAACACTCTTGCCTCTTCCTTCTATCCAGTTGATTGCAGCCGGCTTCTTATCCGTACAGTAGTTACCGGATACGGATACGACATGCATATCGGAGAAACCTTCCCCACTCATCACTTTCAGTGCGCACTCAACTCCCTTCGAAATCATATTCATGCCCATCGCATCCCCAGTTGTGGTGCAAAAACGTATGAAAAGCTTAGTACCAGCGACGGCGGTCTTGAGTGACTGCAGACGAGCAAATCGACTGGTAGAGTTGAAGGCCTTCTTCATGATTCGTTGTCCACGTTCGGAATCAAGCCACTGAACTGCAGCTCCTGCACGAAGCAACGACGAGAAGGCAACACAGGGGCCCCGAGTCATTCCGTCTTTTGTTACTATTGTGACTGCACCTCCGCCAGCATTAATAGCTTTGCAGCCCCGCATAGCACCTGCGACTAGGCAACCTTCTGTTGTTGCCAATGGTATGTAATATGACTTGCCGTCAATCTTCAATGGGCCTGCGACACCAATAGGTAGAGGCATGAAACCAATAACATTTTCACAACAGGCACCCATTACCGTGTCGTAGTCATATCCTTTGTAAGGTAGAAGAGACTTCTCCAAGGTCTGGGTATTCGAAGTGCGAGAAACAATTGCCCTTCTGACGCGGACTGCTCTCTCACTGTCCTTGAGAACTTTCTCGAGAGCATACCCGGCAATTTTTCCTTGCAAGCTGAGCTTGACGATCTCTTCATCATGAAGTTCTTGCACTTTGCCACTCTTGAGTAACCTTTCACACTCAGCAAAAGTACGACGGGTTTGTAGCATTTCATCCAGATCGCTCTCCGGTGTTACAGGAGTCGAATTGGAACTTTTATTGAGTCCCGGCATCTTTGGCACCATCACCTTAACAGGAATTGCGCTCAGTTTCCTGGCCGCACTAAACAGATACGCGTTGAGGCCTACACTGATTGCAAGCGCAAAGACAATAGACTTGCTCAGAACCGGATCACCGACAATACGGCTCCAAGCTTCAGTGAACCTAAACAGGCATACTTCTACCTGTGAAACAGCACTGGACGTAGGCGTGATTTGCTCGAAAGGAATGTAATGGACTGGAGGTAGTATTGTGATTAAAAGTGGCGTACCAACGTCCCTCTTTTCGAGAATAGCATCAAGAGTTGCGGCAAGTTGGGCAATTGTGTTGCGACCCGACGCTTGCATATGCCGAAATGGAGGGCTGCAGACATTCAGAACATTGATGAGAAGGAAGCCTGACACCATAAGTATTTTGAAGCGGAACACGTTCGAATCTTTGACATTTTTGCCAAACATCATTGAAGATTCTGCAGAATGGGGGTCCATTGATGCCGACTGAGCTACCTTCTTCGAGACACCTTCTTCTTCTAGCGCTTTTCGCACTGTATTACTTTTCTTGATTCTGTTGATTTCCAGTTTGATGCTCAGAATCGCTGTGTAAAATGTAAATAGCAGGAGACAATCGAAAGCAAGAATCCAAGATCCTAAAAAACAGAAATCCCGGAGGCCTGGCACTTGCGACAGAGAACCAAGACCTAATACCACAATTTCTACCAGGTAATCCCGAACAATCTGTGCACCCTTGTCTTTTACTGCAGCCATAACATTGGCTTGCACATTATCATGGTGTTCCCCATTCAATACTGCCTTGGTCAGGATAATTGGTTTCTCAAATCCAATGGTTACGACAAGGAAGGGCAAACCCTCACTCATCAGCACAGTGCTAACACCTTTCCCGAGCTGATGGGTTGCTATCAGTGCAAATAGGAAGGCAAAACAAGAGGAGATAAGAACGCTGACTCCTAGCCATACCTTTGACCCCAGCTTTCGCATAGACAAGAATAGAGATATGAATGTTAGATGCATTGTGAGGTAGCCGAGAGCCATTATGATGATGTCAAATACAACTGCTTCTCCGAATAAGCGGCGGAACATTCTGATCTCGTCATGAACCCTTCTCCAGAGACTTTTCTCCCGGTGTAGTGCAACATATTTCTCTTGACCAATTTTGACAGTTTCCAGGGAAGCCATATCGGCGTACGGCACGAGGAGCGCGGCTGCCGAGGGTCGCGGCGCAGGTAAGTCGGAGAAATTTTGGAGAGCTGTTTCTAGGGGAAACTGAACAGTAACGAGGGCGAAATGTTCGTAATCCCCGTAAAATTCCGGGTGATCCGTTCTCTGCCATTGCCAGTCTACGTCGTTGGACGTATACGCATGGGAGGTTGAGTACCTGGAGTTGAGTAGATGTAAATAGGCGCTGCTGGCCAGTAGGCCAATAAACACGAGCGCATGGATTGGGTTTTTCGAGGAGCGACTAGACAAGCCAAGAAGAAAATTCGTCACTTTTGCCGATAGAGAGTTCGGCCCCTTTAATGCTTTTGAATCCAAGATCAACATCTCCCTCTTAATAATCACTCGAACAGTGTGCTCTTTGACTTTGGAGCTACCTTTACTGCGATAGAGCCAAGTTATATCGCCCCGTGGCCGAAAATAGTTATCGGGGTGCGATTTCTTGCACTCCCGTTTTTGCGCTTCGTGCGGTGCCTCTCACAGTGTAATATTTATTTAGGCTTTCGGGGCTATCTATCCGTCGCTTAGATCACAGGGTCCGTCGGATACATGATGAAACGGAGTGAGGACCTATGCTACAAAGCTAGCTAGTACAGCTGTTAAAACATGGAAGCCATTGTGCAAGCGCAGAGGCAAAGAGGTGCTGGGCGATTTGCACGCCATGATGGCTCTGTCCTGGCCGATATTTGCTGACTTCCTCACCATGCACACCTCCACTGATCGTATAGCCAATAGTCTCATCTGCTTGGTTGCATGGCGGAATTTGCTGGCTGATAGCGCGCGTAGGAACTGCCTCAAACACCTGGAGCGGCCTCCATGGGTCCTCGCTTCCGCTGATGAAGAGTGTGTTCGACACCTGGACACTCCATCCACCGTACTTCGCATTAGTCGCATCAGTAGCGGGAAGACCCGGGAGGAAGGGGAACTGTTCAAGGCACACGTCTTCAAACCCCTGAACATCTACCAGATTGGAAACAATACTCAGCTTGACAGATGGTTGGCGGGTTTGGAAATATCCAAGCTCAGTGCAGGATTGATACTAGGAATAAGAACTTTGCAAGACCATCACTTACCAGATATGAGCGAGCTTCAATCGTATCAATGGCATTTGATTGAGTCAGCTCTGCAGATAAAGATGCCTGTTGAGGCCACGAAGCCCACCTTTCTGTGAGACGTCTATCGGAGCTCATGTTCCAACTTATTTGACTCTGGTTGGTCATGTATTCACAAAAGTCTGTAAAGGGGGAGGCATAACCTACATTTTGAAATAGTTGAAATGGAGCTTGTAGAGATTCTCCAAAAGCGAAATCCGAAAGGTTACTGGCTGAAAATTCACTCTTTAGTTCGGCCTTCAGAGTTTCGTTGTGTCCTGCAAAAGCTGCATCTACGAAATTGACCACTTCTTCAATGACACTCCTGCATTTTGCTGGGGTATTTGATGCTATGGGCTTAAAGTACTCGTAAAAGTCAACCTTTGTCTCCACGGGTGCTGATCCTGCCATAGAGGCATATATCGCATGGGGGTAACGCTCCCGAAGTAAAGCCGCCCTCAGACCAGAATACGAGGACCCAACGAACACCCACGGTGTTGCAGAAGAAGTCAGGTCAGACTTGATCCCTTTCACTGAGAAGTTTGAAGCCAGCGCCGCAACGTCTGCGAGTGCTTGTTCAATGGTTAAATATTGATACAAGTCTTCTCCGCTTTCAAGAGTAAGTCCATTAGGCAAGCTTCCGCCGTAAAAGCGATGTTCAAAGACAATCATAGCCCCATGGAATTGATGTGCGAGCTCGGAGATGAATGAATCGTAGACGATTGCGCCAACATATGGATCTGCTTGTCCCTCTCCGGAATCAAAGACAATCACTGGCCCTCCCGGTGTATAAAGCGTTGCATTCACAAAATATCTGTTCTGAAAGGTGGGAGAGGCATCTGATGTGTGGTCCAAGGGTAGTGTAATGTATTGCGGAATTAGTGGCAAACTCTGCCGTTTATCGAACTGTGGGACTACTCGAGCAAGCACATGTGCAACAAACAAGAGAATCACCGGTAGAAACATTGATGCTGGTAAAATCAACGTGCCTCAGTCTGGTGGTACTCCTCCAATTGAGGAGCAACGGATATATAGTTCTCATTCGGCATTGGGTTACATGTCATTGTTCGAAATTCTATTGTTCGTGGCTATTGTCTATAATTAAAAGCCACATCTCCGTCCTGAAATGACAACACTTGGTCTCTCGGAAAGATGTCATTACTCCATAGCCTTTGTTACACACGGGTCCGACGGAAGATGCCGAATCCTCGGTACCGTCGAGGTTGATGCATATGAAGTTAGCGTTGATTGTAGATTAAGCATCATTCGTTGCATTTTCTCAAAATGATTTCTCTGGGCAGTCCTCCATAGCCCTACGACTTTCTTCTTTCGGCATACATGTGTGCTCGTCATCTGATTGACATTTAACACCTCGGCGTGGTCAAAGCTGTACATTGAAGTGAATTTTATTACAGAAACCGGATATCGGATGACAAAACGCAAAAGAACAGATGCTCTAAGTTTTGCACTCGGCCGTCCCTGGTGTTACTTTTGCGGTAGAGACTTTGAAGATGAAACTATTCTAGCGACTCACCAGCGAGCAAAGCATTTCAAGTGTAATGAATGCGGAAAGAGATTGAATTCACCTAGAGGACTTGCTGTCCACGCCTCACAAGTGCACAAGTCGTCGCTGTCTGTTCTTCCAAACGCATTGCCAGATCGCTCGGACGTCCGCAGTGATGTGTCTGGTATGACTGGGATTCCGGCTACGGCTTTGGCTGCTCACAAGGCTAACATCGTGGCTCAAGTAGCTTCCCAGGATGGGCAACAAAGCAGGAAAAAGAAGATAGATGTTGAGGAAGTGGATGCTTTGGAGATACAGTCGAAACTAGATGCACACAAAGAGGAAGTCAAGAAAAAATTAGAGCTTCAGGAGCTTGTAGAGAAAAGTCTGCCGTACAGCATACCAGCGCAATACCTCTCCTTCTACCCACACATCAACTACATGCCATCACCACTGGCTCCCCCCAAGGGGATCCCAATAGATTTCTCGGACATTGCGCAAGTGCAAACACAGCAACCTGCATGACAAACTTCTCCCGGACTATTTTTTGTAAAATGACTGATTTTAGCAATGAACTATGTGAAATGAATACCTTCTTGAATTTAAAGTGCAAACGCAATACCCCTTTTTCAAAAGAAGAACGAAATCCTCTCTCATACTTACTTGAGTAGTCCCATTCATTATCAACTATTAAAAAAGCGATATCTTGGTAGACACCGCTGCAAGTGAAACGAAGGATACATGTGTCCTGCTCACCGGAAGTCGCAACGCTCTGCCCACGTTTGCGCCCGCCCTCCCGTTCAACTTTGTACTTCGGCGATTGGCTGGTCCCCACAAGATCTGGGTAAAAGATGTTGAAGTGATAACCCGTCACTATTGGAGGAGGCGGGTTTTTTTCGTCATAATGGACTGCAGTATATCTATTCCATTCGATCCCAACTTGAACGCGATTATAGTATAACGGCACTTTCAATGACGGATCCTGGGCTGGCAGCGAGTATTCGACATTGAAAGGTTCTTCGTCTCCAGCTTCGCCTTTTGCGATTTCTCTAGCATAATCCGCATTCACCTTTACTGGATCAACCGTCTCTCTTTCCTCGGCTTCACTCACAATGGTATTAAGTGGTACAAATCCTTTTTTTCGCACAGACTGTCGTTCTCTGCTTAGCGATTGCATGTAATCTACTAAAGTCATAGTCGGAATTTTTGAGTTCAGATCCAGCACTTGAGGTTCAGGAGATTTATAAGATATTTTGCTCTCTTCAATCGCTTCCTCGCTATCAAGAATCCGTTTAAGTCCCGCGATAAGACCTCTTGACGTAAGTATTTGATGGCGCCGGAGTTGTTCGAGCCTGCTGTTCAACACAAGTCCATGTAATTCCTTCAAAATACGTTTAGCTCGAGCACTATCAATTTTGCGAAGAACAGCCTCCCAATAGTCCACATCAATGGCCTGACCCGTCACGAGCTTGCTACGTATCTGATCTCGCAATCCTTCTAGCTGCTTGGCATTTTTGTTGCCCATTAGGCGGTCGACGTCACCCGAGACTGCAGATAGCTTCCTAATAGAGTCTGCGTTTGAAGCTTCTTTTTCTCGCACAAGTATCAGCGCCGCTTCCCAGAACTCTATATTGCCACGTACCCGTTCCAGCGAAATATACGTCTCGATCTCTTTCAGCAAAAGAGGCATGGAAGCCTGATCCAGAGATTCAATGAGTGCAAAGGGCTCAATAAGCTCTACCTCGACCCCGTCCTCGTTTCCCTCGTAGATTTCATCGTCACAATTATCAACAATGCGAAGATTTAGTGCTAGTAGGTCAATAGGCTTTCCTCGACCGTTGTTAACACGGATCTCTGCCCTCTTTCGCGCTTGTTTCAGAACAAAGTCATCCTCGCCCTGCACCCATTTAATTTCCTCATAGGTGGATTGTTCGCCATCACCCTGACGTCGCCGTTTGTGTGCATGATTTTGCATAGCGTTCGATATGGTGGACGCCGAAAAGCCGCTCCCCGTCAGAAGGAAGAAGAAACCATATGACGTTCGACGGAAAGACCTTGGCCTAGAAGAGTATCAGCAACGACTAGAAGATGGATCTATTGCAATTTTGTTTCATCGCAGCTTATGGCGAGTGTTGCATTCGCCACAAGTCTATCGTGAGCACGCTCATCATGGCGGAGTTACTCACATAAAGTTTACTTAGTTCTACAGTGTTTAATGGGCTATTTTGGTTTTGGCGCGGTCTTTCTATGCGTTGGTATGCTCTGGGCAATGTATGTCAATACGAGAAGCGCATCAAGTGATGATGGCATGTCTGCATATTCTCTCTTCAACTCAGATGTCAGGAAAATGGACGGGGACATTGACATGAATGACGTTGACCAGCAATTGCGACGAGGAAGGATTTGATCAAACGTATATCACTTGGATTTATATCAACTTTGCACATGTAAGTGTCATGCAGTCAGGTTCCAGCATCTTTCCGCGGTTCAATGAGTCTACGGGTAAAGCCTCCTCTTAAAGCACCATGGAGTAGACCGAAGACCAATTGCTCGGCACCCTACAGCCTGGCATATGATGGGTGTTTACTACACTATGTCATACGATACACTTGTACGCACTCTGGCGCTAGCGGAATTGTCAGCTGCCCTCAGAGACTCCGGCGACCCTCGGCCGGTAATAGCAAGCACATCCAGCCTCTATGCAATTAGCAAACTTACCTCGGAAGATCGATCTCGACTTGTGGCCATCAATGGTTACTTGCGTTGTCGCAAGGGAGACACGCAGGAAATTCTGCCGCGGAGTGCACTGGCCCTACCCAGATTTCCAAGTGTCGAATGATACAACGCGCTCAAGCCCTAGACACAAGAGTTCAGAGATCCAAAAGACACACAGAACCCAGAAACACAGAAAAAATAAAATTGTCAATACTGTGAACATGTCATTACTATGAATATGTGAATATGTAATCAAAGTGAATAACAATTTGCTTCTCTTCGGCTCAGGGATTGTGGGCAGGATGCCAAGTTGCATTTTAGTATCAGACGCGATGGGCTAGAAAAACCCTACGCTATTAGCGCTCTTTGGGGAAAAGGCAGAAGCATGATATGGACCGCAAGTTTAATTGGATTGCCCTCACACTTAAAGAGGCTGAGGCCCCGGTTTTGGTTCTGTAAATTAAAATTACAATTCTATGATTTCTATCTTCATATTGCTTGATTTCAGTCGGTTCAACCGAGGCTGTAACTATCGCTAAAGTGGCAATTGATAGTGCATCGAGCACGTATGTCTGATGGTTGCCACCTCGAAATATTCAACTGTACTCTTCGACATAGGTGGTGTCGTGTCGTCGTCTCCATTACTGGCTATCGCTGCCTATGAAAAAGAGAATCAGATAAAACCAGGTTACATTAACTTCTGTATAGCCCACACGCTGCATGGGGCTTTTCATAAACTCGAGACGAATGAAATGGAGATGAATGAACGCTTCTACCACGATTTCAAAGCCGATTTGGAGAATAAAGAACAATGGACTAAATACCATGGAGATTACTTGAAAGCCATTCCGGTATTAGACGCGAAAGCTTTATTCTGGCGCATGATGGAAGTGTCTCGGGAAATAGATCCTCTTATGGCTAAAGCCATTGGTATGTTGAAGGAGCATGGCTTTAGGGTAGCTGCCTTGACCAACAATTACATTTTCCCGAAAAACTCGGCAGAATATGAAGCCTTTGCAGCAAACGATGATGGCTCGCTCAGGAATCTATTTGACTTTTACTTTGAGAGCGTGAAACTGGGGATACGTAAGCCGGACGTGCGTATTTTCAGAAGAGTGGCAAAGGAAATGAATGTTGCCATGTCAGACATTGTATTCCTGGATGACATTGGTAGTAATTTAAAGGCGGCCAAGGGTCTGGGTATGAAGGTAATCAGAGTGCACATTGGCAAGACGCAGGATGCGCTTGGAGAACTGGAAGCTATCTTAGGGGTTGACCTGATGTCGAAACCAAGCTTGTAGCATGTCGATAAGTAATTAGAGATGCATTCAATCTGTACATAGAATGAACATACCTCTCGCAAGTACTCCTCTTTCATGTTTATGTCATCTTCAGGAAAGTTGAAGCACCTCTGCCACACGAGAGCCCTACGGTATGTGGGTCTGCGAAACAGCAACTTCGCACCGTCAAAGTTTCTGTTCATCCAGTTTCAATCTAATTCGACCTGCATTTGTAGCGGGGGGAGTTGTCAAATTGCGCCCTGGATTTCAGAACCCTAATCCGACGTTCTTCAATTCAAAGCACCAAGCTATCAACATGGCCAAGCGAAAGAGAGCAGCCACTCTCCCAAATAACTTGGCCTTGTTGATCAATTTGATCAAGAGAGATCCAGCATCGTACTTGGAAGAGTTTCACATGCAGCACAGACACTATCAAAGCCAGCGAGATATATTCATGGTAAATCCGCATAATAATGAAAGCCAGGCTTTTGCAGAACTGATTGGCTTTGTCGCTCAAGCTGCTCAAATGTACCCGGACGAAACAAAGGAGTTTCCGAATGAGATGGAAAGCTTACTAGGCTCACATCATGCAGTGCTCGACTATGAACTCAAGCAAAAGATAGTGCAAAGTAGCGTCCTTCTTCGAAATAGAAACATTCTTTCACCTGCAAAACTCCTGAAAAGCTTATTTCCTTTACTTGTCAGCACAGACTCGAAAGATTTTCGGGCACAACTGTACAAAACGATAATATCTGATATTCGGTCGGCGAACCGTAAAACGAAAAACCAAGCATTGAATAGAAGTGCTCAGGCCATATTATTTGACGCGTTATCTGATCCTACGGATTCTAGTATTTGGGCAGTAAGGATTGCACAAGAACTATGGCGACGAAAAGTCTGGGATGACGCCCGAACTGTGGATATATTGCGCATTGCTTCACTTTGCCGAGAAAATCCAAAAGTAATGTGTTTGGGTGTCTACTTTTTCTTGGGCAACGACGATAAGATTGAAGATGAGTCTTCATCAGAAGAGGAAGTAAGCGCTGGCCAAATCAAACATCAACTGGGGATCAACAAGAAAAAGAAGTCGCGTCAGCGTTTGGCTGATAAAGCTATCTCCAACATAAAGAAGAAGGCCAAGAGTAAGGGTACTGCTGTTCCTCTAAATTTCTCTGCATTGCATCTTCTTCACGATCCTCAGGGTTTTGCAGAAGCTTTATTCAACTTTCACTTGGCTACAGTCTCGAAGCTAAAGGCAGATGAAAAGCTGGTGGTTCTGAAGTTGGTTTGCCGACTTGTAGGCACCAATAAACTATCAGTTTTGGCAATTTATTCTTATCTGTTGAAATATGTTTCGCCGCGACAAAAAGATGTCACACAGTATCTAGCCTGTACAGCACAAGCTTGTCACGAGTTCGTTCCGCCTGACTTGCTTGAGACATTGGTGCGCAAAATTGCGGACGAGTTCGTCTCTGAGGGAGTGGCTGGAGAAATTGCTTGCGCAGGTTTAAATGCCATACGGGAGATTTGTGCACGTGCGCCTTTGGCGATGACTCCGGATCTTCTTGAGGATCTCACGATGTACAAATCCTCTCGCGACAAAGGTGTAATGATGGCAGCGAGAGGATTACTCTCTCTTTTTCGTGAAGTTGCCCCTTCGATGCTCAAACGCAAGGATCGAGGCAAAAACGCATTTGTCGATCCCGATGGAAAGAACGTGCCAAGATATGGCGAAGAGCAGGGCGTTTCAAATAAGATTGAGGGACTAGAATTGCTTGAGGCTTACGATGCTGGCCACCAAGGGGAAACTGAAAAGGACGGCTGGGAGAAATGGGACGCCGAAAGTGATGAAGAAGAGGAGGACGAAGGCTGGGAGAATGTATCTTCCAATTCGGACCGTGACATAGTCCTAAGCGACTCGGATGATGACACTACGGTGGGAACACCCAAAGAACTGAGAGGTCTCTTACCCACTGAGGTTGATGAAGAAGGGAAGGGCTCGAATTATGCCACCACCAAGGTTCAAGTTTCAAGAGACTCTCTAATGTAGATACTCACTCCAGCCGATTTAAAGAAGCTGGAAGAACTTCGTGTGAAAGCGGGCATTAATAAGGCCCTGTATGGGCCTGGTCGCAGCGAAGAAACAGTGGATCAGACCACGATTGAGGGTCCACGCCGAAAGGCTAAAATGGATCGAGAGGCGCGTATTGCAGCTGTGCAGGAAGGTCGTGAAGGGAGAGGAAAGTTTGGAAGTCACAAAGTTAAAATCGATCGTCCACACTCAACGACAAATAAGCAAAAAGCTAGAGAGAAGAATTTTTTGATGATGCGAAGGAAGCAGGGCATACAAGGTAAAGGAAAGCGTAGTCTCCGAGACAAGCAAAAGCTTTTACGAAAACACATCGAGACTGGCAAAAAGCAACGGTGAAAATTCTTAGCAGTGAATGCCGCTGCCCGCGAATAGAGATTGTGTAAAGATAAGCCGAGCAATGCGTTGTGCAAAGTATAGAAGTGGTCCAGGTAAAAAAAATTGCGTATTTACCTGCGAGTTACCCCGTATTCTGTAGTCCGTCCAATAGTTGCTTGTGATTTTACAACGAAATTTTAATTTTATTCCTGACAAAACAGTCGAGCTACTTTTCATGTCTGGAAGTGACCGTCCGTTGTTGGAAGAGAGAGGAGAAGAGCCGACGGAGGAGATAAGCCATGATCTTTCTGATCTAGAAGATGACTCGGCCGTTCACAGTCCTGACATCAGGCCAACCAATACGCCGCTGGAAGGCCAATGGAGCCGAAGATCACAGAGGATAGCAGTCTGCGCAGTCACAGCAATAATATCAGCTGGAGTCGTCATTGCCGCTGTCCTACTCACTCAAAACTCTAGCTCTCCAGTTCTTGCTGATGAAAAGAAGAGTCTGATAATGATGGTGAGCGATGGAATGGGTATCGCAAGTTTGACTATGGCAAGGTCTTTCCATCAGTACGCACAAGGTCTTCCATTTGACAGGCCTCTCAACTTAGATGCATACCTTCTTGGTTCTAGCCGAACAAGATCTACAGATAGCTTAGTGACGGACTCCGCAGCAGGGGCAACTGCTTTCTCATGCGCTCAGAAATCATACAATGGAGCAATATCTGTCCTGCCAAATCACTCCTTATGCGGTACTGTTTTGGAAGCGGCAAAGAGAGCAGGGTATATGACTGGCTTGGTGGTTACGACTCGGATTACAGACGCGACACCAGCTTGCTTCAATTCTCACGTTGATCATCGTGAGAAAGAAGATGACATAGCTCTTCAGCAAGTAGGTGGGTCGCCGTTAGGTCTGGTCACAGACCTTATGGTGGGTGGTGGTCGATGCCATTTTATCCCTCGAGAGACTGATGGATCATGTAGAGGCGACAGTAAAGATGTTGTCTCAATTGCGAAATCACGCGGGTTTACCTATATTAGCGACCGAGAGGGATTTGATAAAGCTAAAAGCGATGGGGTATCTCTACCCCTTCTTGGATTGTTTGCGGGAGATAACATCCCCTTCGACGTCGACCGTGATCCATCGGTCTATCCATCGCTTGCTGAGATGGCCCAGCTCGCTCTCGAATTACTCACTACTGCCACGAAAGATAACGAGAAGGGTTTCTTTTTGATGATAGAAGGGTCACGTATCGATCATGCTGGACATGCTAATGATCCAAAAGCCCAGGTGCATGAGGTGCTCGCTTACGACGAAGCTTTCTCCCACGTTCTTACATGGCTGGATCGAAACCCAGGGGCTGTCGTTTCAACCAGTGACCATGAGACTGGGGGGCTGAGCACGGCGAGACAAATAGGGCCAGAGTATCCCGAGTATTTGTGGCTTCCTGAAGTCCTTGCAAACGCATCCAAGTCTACAGAGTCCCTTGCCAAGATTGTCACGACTGGAATTTCGAATGACGACATCAAAGAACAAATTTTGCATGAAGGTTTAGGCATCGAAGATGCCAGTGACGAGGAAATGAGTGCTTTGCACAAAGTCTCTTCCGATACTGAGGCTACTCGAAATTTGCTTTCGGATATGCTCAGTCAACGGGCTCAAATAGGATGGTCTACACACGGACACTCTGGTGTCGACGTTCCTGTGTTCTTCCATTCGACAAGTAAAGCGACGAATAGAGAACTGAGGAGTCGTCCTCAATTGCTTGGTAATCATGAAAACACCGAAGTCGGGCAATTCTTGCAGGATTACCTGCAACTCAATACCGATGAAGTGACAAAGCTTCTGAATAATGGTTCTGGCTAATGTGCCAAGAGGGTTTTAGAATTGGAGGCTTATAAGATCTCATAATGCACGCTTTATTTGAGATATTAAGGTAAATGTGGCGACAGGGATAGTTTTGTATCATAGAATTAAAATCAATACCACCAAACAAACTCCAAGCACATTCTAACGATCAGAAGAGAGCAAAATTGAAAATATGAAGAAAGTAAATTGGTAGCTGAATGGGGTGTTCTTGATGCGCCGGATTTTGCGCTTCCGGTTCTCAAAGCCGAACCACCCTGCTGGAAGCCTGTGACGCTTGGAGACGATGAAGCTCCTGTGGTCGCGTCGCTAAAGATAATGTCGCCAGCACTCTCAGTACTATTCTCCCTCTCAGCATGCCCGTAGCCTTGCGGAATTGCATTGTTAAGGCCAGGGACTTGAGCCGATTTCGTCTCTCCGGAGTCTGTCTCGTCCTGGATTTGGGTAGTTTCAGCGATGCTCAGGTTTGTACCTGTAGCCAAGAGCGAAGCAAGGGTGAAATTTCCATATATTATCCCCACAGAAGTATTCAGATAACCCGCATCGTGGTATGTATAAGCAGTGCTACCAGACCGACTGAAATTTGCCAAGGTGGATGGGTAGCATGAGATATTAATAGTATCGATGGTGGCGTAGTAATAGCCATGAGGTTGCATATATGGGGAGTCCCAGTCAATTGTACCGCCTGCCCAACTAATCGTACCTTTCCCATTTGACGCAAGACCGCCAGGCCAGACTGAGAGCTCAACACGCGCTGGAGTTTGTGGGTAGTCATACTCCTCTGTCTTGTTATTCCACGTTTCAGACCGCTTCTTCGTCCTGCAAACCACTCCGTCAATGGACCAGGTGATCTCGTCGGGGCGCCAGTCGACCTCGTATGTATGGTAATTTTCGAACGTGTTTGACAGCTTTTGAACATGGACAGAGTTGCGATAATCAAGGAAGCCTTTGTGGTAATAGTTTGTTTGAGCCGTGTTTATAGATGCGCCTATCCACTCGAAATCGACTTCATCCTTCACGTTGGACATGGTGATAAACGCTGTCACCACGCCTCTTCCCCGTGATGTTTTTAACCTTGCAGACACTTTGCCATACAAGACATACCTTGTGCTAGCGATCACCGTTCCCACGGTATCCTTCGCCATGGTGAGCAGCAAACTTCCATTATAGATGAGCGGTGTACCGTCGACAGTCCAATCTGCTACATTTGGGTCCCCTTGGAACTTGTCGATAGGCACCACCCTGTCTAAACTGTCAAAGGTATAGCTTTTGTCTAAGCAAGTCGGTCCTGGGACGCAAGATTCACGTTGGAATGAGAATCTTGGATCGCACCCGCCGAGACAATATGCGCCTACACCACACTCCCCATACTGTGAACAGCAGGGTGCTGATTCCGGACACGAGGAGTCCTCATTGCAACAGGTAGTAGCACGCACAAACCTCCATGAAAATAAAGC
>JAABUO010001323.1_pt1 | contig 32962 bp, 30 predicted proteins | sample 5559291 | NCBI WGS metagenome assembly JAABUO01 (sample SAMN10711878, study PRJNA513372) | rock metagenome | isolation source: Antarctica rocks | place: Antarctica: Victoria Land, Finger Mt sud | reverse complement strand
CACGCCGCGCCCCGACGGCTTCTGCGTATAGTTATGTCCCGGTAGCGCATCGTGCGACCGGGGTTGGGGTTGCTTGCCGCTACCCTTTGATCGCTCCCGCCGTGAGGCCGGACACGATGCGGCGCTCCAGCAGTAGGATGAGCACGATGAGCGGGACCACGGCCATCACCGTCGCGGCGGAGAGGACGCCGAAGCTGGTCGTGAACTCGGTCTGGCTGATTGTGACGATGCCGACGGGCAGCGTGTAGGTGTTCGTGGTCGTATAGTTGAGCGCGAACAGGTACTCGTTCCAGTCGGCTACGAAGGTGATGATCGCCGTCGTGAAGACGCCAGGGAGCGTTAGCGGCAGGACCGCGCGCAGAAAGGCGCCCAGGCGCGTCAGGCCGTCGACCATCGCCGCCTCCTCTAGGTCCGGCGGGATATCGCGGAAGAAGGCCATCAGCACGAGCACAGCCAGTGGCAACTCCAGGATCGAGTAGGGCACGATCAGCGCGCCGAGCGAGCCGATGAGGTGAAATCGCCGCAGGATCTGGTAGACGGGGATGACCTGCGCCAGCGGCGGGAACAGCGAGAAGGCCAACACCAGCAGCAGGATGGCGCGCTTGAAGCGGAAGCGCAGCCGCGCGAAGGCGTAGGCGGACAGCGTGGCCAATGTCATCGTTATCACCGTCGATACGAGCGACACGATGACGCTGTTGCGGTAGTAGCGGCCGATATCTCCGTTGAGCGCCGTGCCGTAGCTACTCAGGGTCGGGTGGGCCGGCAGCAGCGTGGCCGGCGTCGAGGTCGTCTCCTGCGTCGTCATCAGCGAGGTCAGCAGCGCCCACAGCATCGGCAGGAACTGCACGAGCACGATGAGCGCGACGGCCATGACCATGAGCAGGCTGCCTCCGGTCAGGCGGGGCGACGTCGATCGCGTCTGCATTACGCCGCCCCCGAGCGATAGAGCGCGCGTAGGTAGACGCCGATGAAGAGGATCGTCATCACCATGACGACGCAGGCGATGGCCGAGCCGTAGCCGAAGTCGCCGAACTGCTGGATTTGCGCGTAGATGTAGAGCCCTAGGTTCTGCGTCGCTATGCCGGGCGCGCCGTTGGTGAAGGCGGCAATGACGTCGAAGGCCTGCAGCGACTGGATGGTGCGCAGGATCACGGTCACGGCCAGCGTCGGGCGCAGCAGCGGCAGCGTCACGTACAGGAAGGCCTGCCAACGCGTGGCCCCGTCGACCTTCTCGGCCTCTCGCACGTCCTGGGGGATCGTTTGCAGCCCCGCCAATACCAGCAACGCCACCAGCGAGTTGGCCTTCCAGATCGCCAACACGTAGATCAGGGCCGTGGCCGAGGCGGCCGAGCCCAGCCACACCACGGGGTGGGCCGGACTCATCAGGCCGACGCGTTCCAGCACGCTATTGACGAGACCGTACTGGTCGTTGAACATATAGGCCCAGATGACCGAGTTCGTCGCCGTGGGGATGGCCCATGGGAATAGAATGGCCGCGCGCACCAGCCAGCGGCCGCGGAAACGGCGGTTGGCGAACAGGGCCAGCGCCGTGCCCAGAACCATCTGCCCGGCGACCGTGACCACGCTGAACAGGACGGAGAACTTGAAGGCGCCCCAGAATTGCGCGTCGTGGGCCAGGCGCGTGTAGTTGGAGAGCGCGAAGCCGCTCATGCCCTGCCCGAAGGCGCCGCCCTGCTCGAATGAATACAGGATCGTGCCGACGGCGGGATAGACGCCGAGGGCGAGCAGGGCCAGCACGGTCGGGGCGAGCAGCGCCCAGGCCAGGCGCTCCTCGCCGCGCGCCAGCGGACCCGGCCCCTTGCGGCGGGACCGCGCGCGCGCGGCATCGGCGCCGCGTTCGGTGGGGAGGACGCGAGCGTTTTGCACGGGTTACATCCTCATCCGTTTACGATAGTGACGCGACCTGCGACTGCACGCCGCCGAGGGCGTCGGAGGGCTTACTCTGGTTGCTGAGCACGCCGTTGATGGCGGCCTGCAGCGGCGTGGTGAACTGGTTGTACTGCCGGAGCTTGGGCCGGTTGTAGCCCGCGTTGAGGATGCCGACGAGGCTCTCGAATTCGGGGCGCTTGGAGCGTATGGTAGACGAATTGACCACGTCGGGGCGGCTGGAGATGAGCCCCGCGTTGAGCGAGAGCGAGGTCTGTGTTTCTTTGTTGAGCATGTAGTCGATGAACGTCCAGGCCTCGTCCTTGTGCGAGGAATAGGCGTTGACGCCCAGCACCCAGCCGCCGGTGCACCCGTGGCCGCTGTGCCCGGACGTGGTCAGCGTCGGGGCGATGCCGACCTTGCCCGCGACCTTGGACTTCGACGGGTTGTTGGCGAGGGCGTAGGCGAAGGTCCAGTTGCGCATGAACGGGGCTTGGCCGTTCTGGAAGAGGGCCAGGATATCGTTCGGCGCGTAGGTGCTGGTGCCCTGCGGGGCCAGCTTGGTGGTGTAGATCGTGTCGTACATATATTGCAGCGCGGCGACGCTGGTCGCGCCGTCGAGCTTGAGGCTGCCGGGATTACCGATGTTCCCGCCGGCGCCCCAGACAAGTTCCAGCCACTCATCGACGATGGCCTCGATCTTTTTGCCCGGCAGGAGGTAGCCGTACTTAACGCCGTTCTTGCCCTCGGCGGACACGATCTTGCGCGCCACCGACACCAACTGGTCGCGCGTCGCCGGCGCCTTGCCGCCGTTGTACGTCCGCACCAGGTCGGTACGGTAGTAGAGCAGCCCGATGTCCATGTAGCGCTGGATGCCGTAGAGCTTGCCGTTGACCTTGCCGACACTTTGCGCGCTGGGCCAAAATTGGCTCAGGTAGCCGCTCTTGACGTAGCCGTCGAGCGGCGCCAGCCAGCCCAGCGGGGCGAACTGCGCCGGCCAAGTGACGTCGATCTGCACCACGTCGGGTGTTGAGGACTGTGCTTGGAAGGCGGTCGTGAATTTGCTGTACTGGTCGGTCGCCACCGGGGGCAGTTGCTGATACTCGACATAAATACGGCCGGAGTGCAGTTGGTTGAAGCGCTTGATCTCGTTGGCGAGCTCGCCGGTCTGGTCCTGCAGGGCGGCGTACTGGATGGTGACGGTCCCGGCGCGGCGGCGGGTTGCCGTCCGCGTGGCGTCGCTCGCGGCGAGGGCGGGCGTCAGGCCGGCCGCGCCGAGCGCGGCGGCGCCCAATCCGGCCGCGACACCCTTGCCTATAAGAGTGCGGCGCGACAGGGCGGCGGGGTCGGCGTCTTTGGGCGCGCCGTCGCCGGCGTCGCGGGTCGATCGATCGTTGATGTCCATATCGTTGTCGTCCTTATCTTCTCTTCAGCCTCTTAGGTATAGCACGCATTGCTATACTCGGCGCACGCTAGGCGCCGCCGGCGCCGGTTGTGAGTGGGCGGCGCGCCGCGACGCGCGTGTCCATCGCGTCGACGGGGCGTACCTCGCGCCGCGCCGTCGCGGCCGTGTCCGCGACGCTATCCAGGTGGATGAGCGGGAACACCAGCTCGGCGAAGCGGTAGGCCTCTTCGAGGTGCGGGTAGCCCGACATAATGAACGTGTCGATGCCGAGGTCGGCGTACTCTTGCATGCGCGCCGCGACGGTCGCGGGGTCGCCCACCAAGGCCGTCCCGGCGCCGCTGCGCACCAGACCGACTCCGGCCCACAGGTTGGGACTGAGCTCCAGTTCGGCGCGCCCGGAGCCTTGTAGCGCGCGCATGCGCTGTTGGCCGTGCGAGTCGTGCTGCGCTAATGTCTGCTGGGCCTGGGCGATCGTGGCGTCGTCGACGTAGCGGATCAGGTCGTCAGCCGCCGCCCACGCCTCGGCGTCCGTCTCGCGCACGATGGCGTGCAGGCGGATGCCGAAGCGCATCGTGCGCCCCTGCGCGGCCACGCGCGCGCGCATGTCCTGTATCTTCTCGGCTACCCGCGCCGGGGGTTCGCCCCACGTCAGGTAGACGTCGACGTGTTTGGCGGCGACGGCGTGCGCGGCCGGCGAGGAGCCGCCGAAATAGAGCGCCGGATAGGGGCGCTGCACGGGCGGCGAGAGCAGTTGCGCCCCCTCAACGTGGATGTGCTTGCCTTCCAGGTCGACGGTCTCGCCTCGCATGAGCCCGCGCCAGGCCGTCAGGAACTCGTCCGTCACCTCATAGCGCCCATCGTGGTCGAGGTGCACGCCGTCCCCCGCCAGTTCGATCGGGTTGCCGCCGGTGACGACGTTGATGAGCAGGCGTCCGTCGGAGAAGTTGTCGAAGGTGGAGGACATGCGCGCGGCCAGGGTGGGTGAGATCAGGCCCGGCCGCATGGCCACGAGGAAGCGCAGCCGGCGCGTCATCGTCGCCAGCATCGAGGCCGTCACCCAGGCGTCCTCGCAGTCGCGGCTCGTCGGCAGCAGCACGCCGCCGTAGCCCAGGTCGTCGACCGCGCGCGCGATCTGGCCCAAGTAGGGCAGGCTCGCCGCGCGTGCGCCCTTGTCCGCGCCCAGCCAATGGCCGTCGCCGCTCGTCGGTATGAACCAAAAGACATTCATGCTCTCACCGTCCTTTCCCTCCTCCCTGTATCCGCGTGACCACTAGTCTACTCTTTTTCCGCGAGCGGCGCCGCTCCGAACCAGGCCAACCGCTCGCTCAGGCCGGCCACCGCGCCGACCACGGTGATCGCCGGTGACTGGACCTGTTCCACCGTGGCGCGCGCGGCGATATCGGCCAGTGTGCCCGTGACCACGCGCTGGTCCCGGGTCGTGCCCCGCGCGATGACGGCCGCCGGCGTCTCGGGGGCCAGTCCGCCCTCGATGAGGCGTTCGGTCAGACGCGGCAGCGCGGATAGGCCCATCATGATGACCAGCGTGCCGCCGAGTTTCGCCAGCGCGGCCCAATCGACCGGCTCGGACGCGCCCTCGCCCTCGTGGCCCGTCACGACCGTCAGCAGCGGGGCGTGGCCGCGGTGCGTGACGGGGATGCCCGCGTAGGCTGGGACCGCGACCGCCGAACTGACGCCGGGCACGACCTCGAATGGGACGCCGGCCGCGGCCAGCGCCAGCGCCTCTTCACCGCCGCGCCCGAACACGAAGGGGTCGCCGCCTTTCAGCCGCACCACGGCGCGCCCGCGACGCCCATGCGCGACCAGCAGCCCGTTGATGCCCTCCTGCGGCATGGTATGGCAGCCGGGACCCTTGCCGACGAAGATCAGCTCGGCGTCGGGGCGCGCCTCGTCCAGCAGCTCCGGCGCGATCAAGCGGTCGTAGACGACCACGTCGGCCGCGCGCAGCAGACGCAGGCCCTTGCGCGTGATCAACTCGGGATCGCCGGGACCGGCCCCGACGAGGTAGACCGTGCCGGGCCGCCGTGGTTGCTCCGCCACGACGCCGTCGGGGTGGCCGCCGGCGATCCGGGCTTTTTCATCTGTTCTCTGTGCATACGTTACCATGCGATTAAGGGATCCTCTTCACTGGCGTCTCTGCTGTGAGCCCTGGCTGCCAGCCGGCAGACGTTTGCGGGCGAGCAGGGTCTGTGAAAAGTCCTGGGAGCGCGGGCGTCTCGCCCGTCCCCGTAGGCGCGCGGGGATGAGCGCGTGACAGGCGGCGACGCGTTGGCCCTGCGGGGATGGCCACCGCCCGCTGCCCGACCGCCGGGGACGGGCGAGACGCCCGCGCTCCCAGTGGGGCTCGCCGACCTTTCACAGACCCTGTGCGGGCGAGCGCATCGCTGGTGGCAAACACGATTGGCGCGACCGTTTGCCGGCTGGAAGCCGGCGCTCCCAGTGAATACGGCGCTCTCAGCGGATACGGCAATCATGCGGGGTCGCCGGCGACAGACGTGCGCTCCCGTGCGCGCCGGCAGCCGCCGGCCGCGCCGCACGCGCCCTCGCATGTCTGGCGGCAGGCCAGCAATTCTTCCGCAAGCGTCTCGACGTCGTAGCGGCTCAATAGGGCGGACGTGACCGCGGCGGCACCGGCTGTATCGTCCTCGGCCAGCCGCGCCAGCGCGCCGGACGCGACGTAGTCGCCGAAGAATTGGTCGCGCCGGTTGTACGACACGCCGTGCCCGCGCAGGTGCGCGCGGGCGACCGCGCCCAGCCGCAGGTAGGCGCCGTAGGCCGGCGGGAACAGCCCTTCCAGCCGCTGGCGGATGCGCTTGGCCAGGCCGGGGGCCGCGCCCTCGGTCGAGACGGCGATGGTCAGTTGGTCGCGCCGCAGGATCGACGGTACGATGAAGTTACAGCGCGCCGGCACGTCCACGATGTTGGTCAATTGGCCGCGCGCCTGCGTTTCGGCCCAGACGGCCTCGACTAGTGGCTGGTCGTAGGTCACGGCGGCGACGACGATGAACGCGCCGGCCAAATCGCCGGACGCGTAGGCTTTGCGCCGCAGCGTCACCTCACCGCGCGCGGCCATCGCCTCCAGGTCGTCGCAGAACGCGTGGCTCTGCACGGTCACGGCGGCGCCGGCGGCGGCGAGCCCCGCCGCCTTCTCGGCCGCGGCCGCGTCGCCGCCGACGACCGTGGCCGGGCGTCCGCGCAGGTCGAGCATCACGGGGTAGTAGTTAGGCATAGGTTTTCTTTCGTAACAGCGCCCATGCGGTCTCGACATCATCCGCGTCGACAGCGCGCGCGTCCATGTTAGACATATCGGTGAGCCGCCAGAAGGCTATCAGGGCGCGCCACAGTCGCCGCGCCCCGGAAGGCGGCGCAGCCGCGGACGGCGTAGGGACGGCCAGGAGTGTTAGCCCGGCGCGCGCCTCCGGCCGCGGCTCAGACGCCATGGATCGCCTCCACGCGCGTGCGCAGCGCCTCGATGCCCTGGCGATGGCAGAAGTCGCCGAACGTCTCGCCGCCCTGCCGCTCGTCGCGCCACAGCGTCAGCAGCGGGCGCAGCGTGGCCCGTAGCTCGCCCGCGCGCACCGAGGGGGCATAGAGCGCGTTCAAGCGCGTGTTCTCCCAGTCGCCGCCGACGTAGAGGTTGTAGACGTCTTTGGTCTTGCCGACGAGGCCGATGTCGCCCATGTAGGGGCGTGCGCAGCCGTTGGGGCAGCCCGTCATGCGCACGCTGAGCCGCTCGTCGCCCAGGCCCATCTCCGCGAGGTCCGCTTCGAGCTCCGTCATCAGCGCCGGTAGGGTGCGCTCGGCGTCGGAGAGGGCCAGCCCGCAGGTGGGCAGCGCCGGGCAGGCCATGGCGTGGCGGCGCACGCCGACCGCGTCGGGGTCCGTGGCGATGCCATGCGCGGAGAGCATCGCCTCGACCAGGCCGCGCTGCGCGGGCGCGATGCCGGTCAGCAGGATGTTCTGCTGGGCGGTCAGGCGTACACCCGGCGTGAAGCGCTCGACCACCGCGCGCAGGCCCGTGCGCATCCGCACGTCCGTGGTGTCCTTGACGCGGCCGTTCTCCACATAGAGACCCAGGAAGAGATTGCCGTCAGCCTGCTCGTGCCAGCCGAGGTGGTCGTCCACATCATTCCAGGCCACGGGACGGGGGCCGCACAGCAGCGTGCCGAGGCGGCGCTCCGTTTCGGCGCGGAACCAGGCGATGCCGCGCTCTTCCACGAGATACTTCATGCGGGCGTGCTTACGGTTCTGACGGTCGCCGTAGTCGCGCTGGACCGTCACGATCGTCTCCACGACGGGGATGACCTCGTCGGGCGCGACGAAGCACAGCGGCGTGGCCGCGCGGGGATACGTGTCGCTCTTGCCGTGCGTCATGCCCATGCCGCCGCCGACGAGCACCGTGAAGCCGGCTAACTCCTCACCGTCGAGGTGGGCGACGAGGCCGACGTCCTGCGTGTAAACGTCGATGCAGTTGTCGCCGGGGAAAGCCACGGCGATCTTGAACTTGCGCGGCAGGTAGGTGGGGCCGTAGATCGGCTCGACCTCCTCCGCGCGCGGGGCCTCGACCGTGTCGACCTGCTCGCCGTCGATCCAGATCTCGTGGTAGGCGCTTGTCCGCGGGGCCAGATGCATGGCGAGGTCGTGGGCGACCTCCTGCACCCGCGCCTGCGCGCGCGTGGCGATGGGGGCGGGGCAGGCCATCACGTTGCGGTTGACATCGCCGCAGGCGGCCAGCGTGGATAGGAGCGACTCGTTGATGGCCTTGATGGTGGGGCGCAGGTCACCCTTGAGCACGCCGTGCAACTGGAAGCCCTGGCGCGTCGTGATGCGTAGCGTGCCGTTGGCGAAGCGCGCGGCGATATCGTCCTGGGCGAGGTATTGCGCCGGTGTCAGCACGCCGCCGGGGATGCGCGAGCGCACCATCATCTGGTAGGCTTTCTCCGCGCCGGCCGCCTTGCGCGCCTGGCGCGCGTCGCGGTCCTCCTGCTGGTACGTGCCATGGAACTTGAGGAGCTGGATCTGATCCTCGTCGAAATGGGTTGTATCCGCCGCCAACTCCTCGGCGATCCCGCCGCGCAACCCGTCGCTGCGCGCCTTGAGCGCCTCGTTCTTGCTCCCGCCGCCTGGCCCCAGGCGCAGTAGGTCGCGCACGGCCTCTTCACGTTCCTTGGTCATACCAGTTCCTTTCCTTTAATCCTATTAAATCTATCGGAATTAATTCATAGACGCTATACAACGTATAGTAGAGGACCGCGCCCACTTGTGTCAACCGCACGGAGGGCGTGGACGCCGGACAAAATGTACGGGAAAAAGCGGGGGGTAGAGTATATTTTTGCCGTCGATATTTTAACAAACGTTGAAATATCTGCTATACTAGTAGGGACAAGTGGCGACGGGCCGTGACGATAGCAGTGCGACGACAGCGAGGAGAGCAAGGGTATATGGCAACGGACGTCAAGAAACTGGTCATCATCGGGTCTGGTCCCTCGGGGTACACAGCGGCGCTCTACGCCGCGCGCGCTAACCTGAGCCCGGTCGTGTACACGGGCTACCAGCACGGCGGCCAGCTGACCCTCACCACCGACGTCGAGAACTTCCCTGGTTTCCCCGAAGGCATCCAGGGGCCGGAGCTCATGTCCAACATGCGCGCGCAAGCCGAGCGCTTCGGCGCCGAGCTGCGCGACCGCGATGTGACGGCCGTCGATTTCTCGCAGCGGCCGTTCCGCGTCACCACGCACGTCAAGCCGTTCAGCGCCGAGGACGACGAGGTCGAGTGGGCCGACGCCGTGATCGTTGCCACCGGGGCCTCGGCGATGTGGCTGGGCATACCCGGCGAGGAGCAGTATCGCGGCTATGGCGTGTCCAGTTGCGCCACCTGCGACGGTTTTTTCTTCCGCAACAAACGCATGGTCGTCGTCGGCGGCGGCGACGTGGCGCTGGAGGAGGCCATCTTCCTGTCCCGCTTCGCCAGCGAGCTAACCGTCGTGCACCGGCGCGATACGCTGCGCGCCAGCAAGGCCATGCAGCAGCGCGCGCTTAATAATCCCAAGATCCGCTTCATGTGGGACACGGTCGTCGAGGAAGTGCTCGGCGAGAAGCATCCCCAGACGGGCGCGGCCAGGGTGACCGGCGCGCGCGTGCGCAACCTCAAGACGGGCGAGGAGAGCGTGCTGCCGACCGATGCGCTCTTCGTCGCCATCGGGCATCGTCCCAACACGCATATCTTCCACGGCCAGATCCCGCTCGACGAGCGCGGCTACGCCGTAGCCCGGGACGTCGAGGGCACGGCGACCGCCGTGGAGGGCGTGTTCGTGGCCGGCGACGTGCGCGACTACCGCTACCGGCAGGCCGTCACGGCGGCCGCGGAGGGCTGCAAGGCGGCCATGGACGTCGAGAAGTGGCTCGAGGAGCGCGGCGAGGCCGATGTCGACCCCACCGGCGAAGTCTACGCCGGGCTCATGGTCGAGCCCGCCACGGAGCCGGCCGTCGAACCGGCGACCGAGCTCGCCGTCGAGGTTGGGGCGAGCCAGGCCTAGCATGCGCTACTAACAGGCGACAACGAGGCGTGGGGGGGGGGGGGGAGAGCAGGGGGGACTGGTCATCTACCGAGATGACCAGTCCCACGCCTCGTTGTCGCCTGTATCGACCAGGCGCTGGACGCGCTACGACCCCGGTCTTAGCCAGATGATGTGGGCTCCCTCGACAACGTGGTGAATCTGTTGCCGGCCACCAGGCCGTGGAGCAATGGCGGTTAGAGCTCTAAGCGATGGGAGATGGCACGGCGCGCGATAGCAAAGCCCAGCGCACGATACCGGCGTAGCGTGTCCTCGTCATCGCCCCACGACTCCAACCCGATCGTCTCGATGCCCTGCGCGCGTAGCCAGCGCATGGCGGTCAGGAGCAGCGGGATGTACAAATCGTCGTCGCGTCGCGCCGGGACGACGCCGGGGGCATCGACATAGCCGGCAGGCTTGTCCGCCCCCTCCGTGGGCGCCAACGCGCGCACCTCAGCGCGGCAGAGGCCGACGACATCGGCGCGTTCGTCAAAGAGGCAGCCAGTGCGCTAGTAGTCCGTCAAGCGCCGTCTTGACAGTTCAATCGCCGTGCAACAGGGGACGGCAACTGTCCATAGTTCGCTTGACGGACTACTAGGTCCTCCGCGCTCACGTCATGATGCCCCCACAAGCCGCTGTAGGCGGCGGTCATCGCCCGCGCGAGCAGGGCCGGGTCGCCCACGTCGTCGTACGCGCGCACCCGATAGGCGTCGGGGAAAACCGGGGGCGCGGGGACGCGATCGGCCGAGAAGCGCATCTCCGTGTACGCCGCGACCGGCGTGAAGCCGTGCCGCCGCAGGAACGGGATGGCCGCCGGGTGGCCCTCGTCGGCGTAAACGCGCGCCGCCGTCGCGCCCAAGGCGTGGGCACGCGCGAGCGCGCGCCCCAGCAGCGCGCCGCCTACACCGCGGCGGCGCCAGGCCGGGTGGACAGCCATGGCGATGTCGGCGTGCGGGTCCTGCGTCCCTTTCCACACGAGGGCGTGCGCGATCAGGCGTTCAGGCCGCCCCGGCTCCTCGACGACCCAGCGGTCCTGCCGCGGATCGTGGCCGGGCCACGCCATCGACTCGCGTATGGCCTCCTCGCTCGCATCCTCGTCCGGGCCATCGACCGCCTCGACCGCCGTAAGGAGGTCTGCCAGCCGCGGCGTGTCATCCTCCGGCCTCACGGCACGCATGGGGACATCCGCCTTGCGCGATCCGTCGGTCACTCGTCCACTCCTCCACACAATACGTGCATGCCGTCAGGGGCTTATCCCCAGTGTAACACCCGTATTCACCAACTTATCGGGGGAGCCCACATCATTTGGCCGAGACTCCTACGACCCCTCGCCGCGCAACTGGGCAAGCTCGGCGCGTAGACGCGCCAGTTCCTCCCGAGCTGTGTCTCGTTCCTCGGCCACGGCATCGCGCTGCTGCGCCAGCGTGTCGCGCTCGGCCAGGGCTACCGCGCGCTGCTGCGCCAGTGCGTCGCGCTCGGTGAGGGCGGCTTCTTCTGGCGTGGGCAGGAGTTGGCCGGTGGCGCGCTCGCGCAAGCGCAGCATGTTGCCGGCCATCAGCCAGGCGCAGGGCAACACGGAACTCGACACGGAGCCGTCTTCTTCCGCCGTGATCAAGTCGTAGCGGGCATCCTCGTCGTATGCGGTTCCACGGCGCGGGGGCGGCGCGTCGAGGAGGCGAAACACCTGCAAGCGCGGCTCCAGTAGGTTGCCGGCGGGGTCGAATTGCACGTACTCGCGCACGCCGAGTTGGGCGTAACGCTCCCTCTTCTCCTCGTTATCTTTCTCGACCGTGCTCTCCGAGGCGGCTTCGATGATGATGTCGGGCGCCTTGCCCTCGTCCCACATACGATACTGCAAGCGCGTGCCGCCGAAGCGCGGGTCCTCGGGACCGACGCGCAGCGCGACGAGCAGATCGGGCATGTAGTGCTTGCGCAACGAGAGTGGGTCGTACATAAACACCATCTCGCCGCCGACGAGGTGCTCTTCGGGTAGGAAGCGCAGCAATATCTGATAGAGCAGCAGCAACGCGCGCCAGTGTTCTTGTGTCGGCATCGGCTTCGGCTTACCGACTGGATAAAACCACTTGTCGATCATAGCTACATCTCCAGCGTGTCCAGCATACGCTCGTAGCGCTCGATCGTCGTGCGTCCCGCACCCCAGATGAGCCGCTGGTAGTCCTCCAGGGGCATGTCGGGCGGGCGCTGCCGGCCGGCGCTGTACGCGCACTGGGCGCGGATCGCCGCGCCGAGGTCGGCCCGCGCGCCGTCCGTGGGCGGGATGTCGTACCGCACGACCAGCCGCGTGCCGTCAGCCCAGTGGACGACACAGTAGACCGAGCCCGCCGGACTCGGTTCACTCGCCTCGGACCACGACCAGCGCGTCAGCACGGCGTTGGCTTCGGCGAGCGTCGCGCACGTCGCTTGTTGCTCCGTGCGCGTATGCTCCAGGCTAACGCGCGTCACCGGTATTTTCTCTTCAGTCGTCATCAAGGAACTTTTGTCGCTCGACGCCTACGTGATGGCTGGCCCCGAGATCCAGTCGTAGCCGATGGCGGGGTCATCGTAGGGGATGCGCCCCTCCTCGGCCGGGTCGTAGACGCCCGAGGTCACGTAGAGCAGGTGCGTGGGCTCCAGCGCGCGGCAGCCGTGCGCCACGCCCGGCGGGATCTTGACCACCTGGGCCGGGTAGCCCTCGCCCAGGTACAGCTGTTGCAGTTCACCCTTGGTCGGCGAGCCATCGCGCGTGTCGTAGAGCGCTAACCTGAGCGCGCCGGCGGGGACGTACCACCAGTCGACCTGCGTCTTGTGCACATGCCAGGCCTTGACGACGCCGGGGCGCATGTAGCTATGCGAGAGCTGCGCGAAGCCCTCGGGGAAAAACGGGTCGGTCACCCGGATGACTTCGCGGAAGAACCCACGCTCGTCCGGGTTCGTGCGCAGGTCTTTGATCTCGACGCCTTCGATCATCTTTCCTCCAGTGATTAGTCGATAGTCGATGGTCGATGGTCGATAGTCGATGGTCGATAGTCGATGGAAGCGAGCACGAGCGACGCGGGGCCTACTGGGACCGCCGGCTTCCAGCCGGCCCCTGCCCTGCTTACAGGCGGCATGTTCGTCACCATTCACACGCTCTCCGGCAAAAGCGAGCCGGCTGGAAGCCAGCGATCCTAGTTCTTTCGACTATCGACCATCGACTATCGACCATCGACCATCGACCGACGACTCACGACTCACGACTTTGCAAAGCGGCTCTCGTACTGCTGCTGATAGTACGCGGCGTATGCGCCGCTCTTGAGCGGGCGCCACCAGTCCTCGCGTTGTTGGTACCAGCGCACTGTGCCGGCCAGCGCTTCCTCGAATGGCCGGGCCGGTCGCCAGCCCAGGGCGTGCGCCTTCGTGCAGTCGAGGGCGTAGCGGCGGTCGTGGCCGGGGCGGTCCTGCACATAACGAATGAGACCCTCCGACTTACCTGTTAATGTCAGGATCTGTCGCACCACGTCTATGTTCTCGCGCTCGTTCCCGCCGCCCAGGTTATAGGCCTCGCCGAGCGCGCCCCGCCGCAACACCAGGTCGATGCCCGCGGCATGGTCGTCGACATAGAGCCAGTCGCGCCGTTGACGGCCATCGCCGTAGACGGGCAGCGGTTGGTCGTCGAGCGCGTTGGTAATCATCAGCGGGATCAGCTTCTCGGGGTAGTGGTAGGGGCCGAAAGTGTTGGAGCCGCGCGTCACCAGCGTCGGTAGTCCATGCGTGATGTGGTAGGCGCGCGCGAGCAGTTCGCCGCCCGCCTTGGACGCGGCGTAGGGGCTGCGCGGCGCGAAGGGGTCGGACTCCACGGAGGCGCCCTCCTCGACGTCGCCGTACACCTCGTCGGTGCTCACGAAGAGCGCGCGCGGCGTGCCCATTTCTTTGACCGCCTCCAGCAGCACGAGGCTGCCGTAGACGTCGGTCGTCACGAAGGCGCCGGCGTCGAGGATCGAGCGGTCGACGTGCGTCTCGGCGGCGAAGTTGACGAGGGCGTCGCAGTCGCGTAGGGTGGGCAGCACATCCTCGCGCCGCGCGATGTCGCCCTGTACGAAGTGGTAACGCTGGCTGTCCGCGACCGGCGCGAGGTTGGCCAGGTTGCCGGCGTAGGTCAGCTTGTCGAGCACGGTCACGCGCAGGTCGGGGTAGCGCGCGAGGACCAGGCGCACGAAGGCGCTGCCGATGAAGCCGGCCCCGCCGGTGACGAGGATATGCCGGGGCGTAAACGTATGAGTATCGTTCACAGTACAACCACCTTGCTATGGTCTCCCAACAGTAGTTTGTAGGCGCGCGGCTTGGCGGGCGAGCGTTGCACCTGGACGTAGCGGCCGATCAGGCTGTCTTCGATGCGGTGCTCGATGTCGGTGATGCGGCTGTGCTCGAGCACGATGCTGTTGGCGATCTCGATGCCTTCGAGCAGGCAGTCGTGGTCGATCGCGGTGAACGGCCCCACGTACGAGTCGATCACGCGCGTGTTGGCCCCGATGATGAGTGGTCCGCGCAGCACGGAGTTTCTGATCTCGGCCCCCGGTTCGACGATCACCAGGCCGGTCAGTTGCGACAGGTCGTCGACCACGCCCTCCGCGCGGGGCTTGAGCACCTCGAGCACGAGGCGGTTGGCCTCGAGCATGTCTTCCATCTTGCCGGTGTCGATCCAGGCGCCCTCCAGCACATGCGGCTCGACGTGGTAGCCGTGGTCGACGAGCCACTGGATGGCGTCGGTGATCTCCAACTCGCCGCGCGCCGAGGGCGCGATGCTGTCCACGGCCTCGAAGACGTGACGGTCGAACATGTAGACGCCGACGATGGCGAGGTCGCTCACAAACTCGCGCGGCTTCTCCACCAGCTTGACGACGCGGTCGCCGTCGAGCACGGCTACCCCAAGGTCCTGCGGGTTGGGCACGCGATAGAGCAGGATGCGCGCGGCGGCGTCGCTCTGTTCGAAAGCGTGCACGAGTGGGACGATGCCCTCGCGGATGAAGTTGTCGCCCAGGTACATCACGAAGCGCTCGTCGCCGACGAACGCGCGTGCGATACCGACGGCGTGGGCCAGGCCGCCGGGGCGATCCTGCGGAATATAAGTGATGCGCGCGCCGAAGCGCGACCCGTCGCCGGCGGCGGCCTTGATCTGGTCGGCGGTGTCGCCGACGATGATGCCGATGTCGGTGATGCCGGACGCCACGAGATCCTCGATGGCATAGAACAGGACCGGCTTGTTGGCCACCGGCACGAGTTGCTTGGCGGCCGTGTAGGTGAGCGGCCGCAGGCGCGTGCCCTTGCCGCCGCTCAGGATCAATCCTTTCATAAAACTCCTTTGAGCTCGCGACCGTGGTCGATTGTAGGGGCGTATGGCATACGCCCTGCTCGCGACCGAGGGCGTATGCCATACGCCCCTACAAAAACACCATCGTCCTGGCTCCGCAGCGTCGGCAGGCCGCCGTCGGGGACCCCACCACACCAGGGAGACAGTCGCTGGTTTCGCGCTTGCATTATACGTTTCTTATCGACAAATACTCTTCCAATGCTTCGCGCCAGTGGCGCGGACGCGGCGCGCCGGCCGCCTCAAGCTTGCCGTTGTCGAGGATGGAGTATGGTGGGCGCGGCGCCGGGGCGTTGTATGCGGCGGCCGTCGTCGGCGCGAGGTCGGTCGCCACGCCGGCGAGCTCGAAGATGGCGCGCGCGTATTCGTACCACGAGGTCTCGCCGCGCGCGGTGCAGTGGTAGAGCCCGTATGGCGCGTCGCTCTCCAATAAGGCGAGCGTCGAGGCGGCGACGTCGCGCGTGCTCGTGGGCGCCACGATCTGGTCGGATACGACGCGCAGGGGCCGGCCGGCCGCGGCGACGCGCAGCATCGTCTCCACGAAGTTGCCGTGGCGCGTGGCGCGCCCGGCCAGCCCGAAGAGGCCGCAGACGCGCAGCACGTAGTGGCGCGGCGCCAGCGCGCGCGCGAAGTGTTCCCCCGCGAGCTTCGAGGAGGCGTAGGCGGAGAGCGGAAACGGCGCGTCGTCCTCGCTATAGGGCGCCTCTTTGGCGCCGTCGACGACGTAGTCAGTGCTGTAGTGTACGAGCGTGATGTCGCGCGCGGCGGCGGCGCGCGCCAGTGTGCGCGGGCCGAAGGCGTTGACGGCGAAAGCGACAGCGGGTTCCTGCTCGGCGTCGTCGACGCGGTTGTAGGCGGCTGGATTCAAGATGACGTTGGGCCGAGTCTCGTCCAGGGCCGCGCGCACGGCCGCGTCGTCGGCGATGTCGAGCTCGACGCGCGTGCGGCGGTCTACGCTGTGCCCGGCCTCCGCGAAAGCCGTCGCCAGATCGGCGGCGAGTTGGCCGCCCGCGCCGGTGATCAGGACGCGCATGACGCGCTCCTACATGCATATTTTTTGTAGAGTTTCACGCCTTGCATCGTACCATAAGCTACAGCATACTTTTGTTGATGAGGCCCCCAATAGAGGAGAGCGCAGCAGGTTTGTCACGCGTCCCAAGCGTCACAGATTGTTGCCACGACACAAGCTATGCGGCGACGACATGACGCATCCAGCCCTTTTGACGGCGAGGAAGCCCGGCGCTCCACGACGGGCCGCGTGCGTCCGTGGCTCGTAGGGCTGCTGCTGTTCGTCTGTGTGCTCTCGGGGTATCTCTTCTCGTTCAACGTCGATCAACCCTCGCACAACGGCGACTGGTACATCCGCTATCAGGTGACGTGCGCCATCGTCGAGCACAACAACTTCGCCATCACGCCCTATCAGGTCGACAACCGCACTGGCCCCGGCCTGCACGGACGTACCTATGCGCAGTACACGCTAGGTCAGACCACGGCGATGATCCCGCTGTACCTGCTCGGGCGCCGTCTGGCCGGCCTCGCCCACACCGACTGCGCCGCCGCGGTCGCCCCGCCCATCGTGCTGCTGACCTGCAAGCTGCTCGGCCCCATCCTCGGCGCGCTCCTCGCCGTGCTGTTCTACGCCACGGCGCGCCTGCTGGCCTACCGGCGCCGTGTCGCGCTCGCCCTCACCGCGCTGTTGGCTTTTGGGACCTCGCTGTGGCCCGACGTGCTCTCCAACCTGGAGCACACCATGGAGAGCTTGTTCCTGCTGGCGGCGGCCTACGCCGCGCTGTGCTCCACGCGACGGGCGACGGGCGAGGGGCGAGGGGCGACGGAGGCGCGGCTGTGGCTGGTGGCGATGGGGCTGGCGGCGGGGCTCGTTTTTGTCACGCGCGTGGCCGGTGTGATCGCCATCCCTATTTTCGCGCTCTACCTCGTGGCGCTCCACACATGGGGCGGGAGGCGGGAGGCGGGAGGCGACAGTGGGACGGTGGGTGACGGTACATCTACTCTCGCCCGTCGCCGATCGCCCCTCGCCTTTTGGCGCGCCTACTCTCGCCCGTCGCCCGTCGCCCCCCGCCTCCTCGCGCGGGACCTCGCGCTCTATGCCGCCGGCGTGCTGCCCTCCCTTGCGATCAATGCCGCGTATAACGTCGCGCGCTTCGGGAAACCCTTGCAGCTGGAGCCGCACGGGGACGCGTCGTTCGGCTACCCGCCTTGGCTGGGGCTGCCCGACCTGCTCATCAGTCCGGGCAAGGGGCTGCTGTGGTACACCCCCGCCGTGCTGCTGCTCGTCCTGGCCGCGCGCCCGTTCTGGCGGCGCTGTCCTCGTCCGGCGCTCTTGTTTGCCCTCCTCTGCGGCGGCTACCTGCTGTTCTACGCCAACGTGAACTACTGGCACGGCGACCCGGCGTGGGGGCCGCGCTACCTCTACGCCACGCTGCCGTACCTGATCCTGCCGCTGGGCGAGGTGTTCGCGCGCTGGCGGACCTACCGCCTCTCGCTGCGCGGCATCCTGGTTGGCGTGCTGGCCGCCTCGCTGCTGGTGCAGTTCTCCGCTGTGACGGTCAGCTACTGGCGCTCGTTCCACTATGTGTTCTCCACCTACCCCGACCAGGTCGACCACTACTCCTGGGGGTTCAATCTGAACTACTTCTGGACGCCGGAGCAGTCGCCGCTGCTGCTCTCTTTGCGGGGTATCGCCGACAACACACGGCTATACGTCGACCACGCCCCGCTCGTGCGGCACACGGCCTCCGTGCATCTAGGCAGCGCGAACGAGTCGTGCGTCTTCCCGGTGTATCATCAGGCCACGCTCTGCCTGACCGACGTCGACGCCCTGCGCGACCGCGCGAGCTTCAATACTTTCACGGTCTGGTGGCTGCACACGTATCCTTGGTGGCCGCTTGGTACCGTGGTCATCCTCGCCGTCGCGCTGCTGGGGCTGTTCCTGGGCAGCGGCGCGGCGCTGCTGCGCCTCGTGGTAGACGCCGGTCCGGCTCGCCGTTCCCAAGCGCTGGCGGCGGCTGCTATCGCGACGGATGCAACCCCGGCGCGCGCCGGTGTGCACGCGGGCTCAGGCTCAGGCTTGGGCGCGCTTGGCATCGCGGCCCTCATCGGTCTCCTGGTCTTTGGGGGCATCGCGGTCGCCGGCGCGTCCAGCGCGCCGCGCCACGCCGCGCCGCTGACGCGCGTGGCCGTGGTGGGCCAGATAGTGGTCGACGGGAGTATCGCCTACCGTATCCTGGGTATTAGTCGTCCGCGTACCATCTTAGACGAGCTCTACCCGGCCAATGACGATATATGTCCTTCGACCGGCGGACGGGAAACGACGTGCGCTTATGCCGTGGTGCGGGTGCTGTTGCGTAATCTGTCGTCGCGCCGGCAGCGCAGCATACGCCGCGACAACTTCATGCTCACCGATATCGCCGGTTCCACGACCTACCAATGGCCCTGCTGGGTCCCCGTATCGCTCAGAAGACACGATGGGTCCTTGCGTGGCGCCGTGGAACGAGACGCGCCGGAGCCACGCGGGAGCGAGACACAGCAGCCCTCCTGCCCCGCGCTCCACACGCGCTCCTTCGTCGACCCGGCGGCGGTGATGGCCGCGTTGTACCACCTGGCGCCGGCGTGGTATCCAGTCCCCCCGCGCGTCGCCGTCCAGCGCGTGCTGGTCTATGTCGTCCCCACGTCGCTACAGCGCTTCGTCTTGCTTGGCCCCGGCATCACCCTGACCCGCCTGGATCTGCCGTCGAACTCTACCACGACGGCGAGGGGCGACGGACGACGGGCGAGGGGCGAGGGGCGAGGGGCGAGGGGCGAGGGGCGATAGTCGATAGTCGATAGTCGATAGTCGATGGAAATCGTTGTGAACCGGCGCAGTGGTGGGTGGATAAAGGCTGGACGATACGATAACGCATAAGGTGTTATGCTTTACCGTCGCCCGTCGCCCGTCGCCCGTCGCCCGTCGCCCACTGTGCCGCGCGCGGGGCCGGCGCGCGTCCGCTGGCGCGTATCGCTAGGTATTCGATGGCGCGCAGGAGCAGGTCGGCGAGGAGCGCTAGGACGACGATGGCGAGGACCCCGGCCTCGATCTCCTCGTTGTAGGAGTTGGACACGCCCTCGCTCAACAGGTTGCCGAGCCCGCCGGCGGCGATGTATGTGGCGATCGCGGTCACGCCGATGACGGTGACGGTGGCGATGCGTACCCCCGCCACGATGACCGGTAGGGCCAGCGGCAGCTCGATGCACCACAGGATCTGCGCCGCGTTCATACCCATGCCGCGCGCCGCCTCGAGGACCGCGGGGTCGACCCCGCGCAGCCCGACGGCGACGTTGCGCACCAGGATAAACTGGGCGTAGATGACGAGCGCGATGAGCGCGTTCCTGAAGCCGATGCCGACGATGGGGACGAGGATGGCGAAGAGCGCCAGGCTGGGAATGGTGTAGGCGGCGCCGAGCACGCCCATGACCGGCGTATACAGGCGGGTGTAGCGCGCGACGAGCAGGCCCAGTGGGAAGGCGATCAGGATGGCGATGCCCAGCGCGCTCCCCGCCAGTTGGACGTGCTGCGCGAAGAGGCTCAGCACGGCGTCTATGTGGTCGCGTAGATAGGCGATCATACCGGCAGCGCTTCGGCCTCGGCCGAGGCGTGCACGTCGTCGAGCGAGACCGTCCCGAGCGTCCGGCCGTCGTCGGCGATGACGGTCAGGCTCCTCCCCGAGCCGCCGATGAGCAGCGCCAACGCCTCGCGGGCGCTTTCTTTGTCGCCGATGGTGTGACCATCGCCGTTGGCGGACATGGGCCGCGCGCCGTCGAGGGGGCGCATGACTTCCGTCACAGGGACGAGGCTGAGTTGGCGCAGCGCGTCGCCGGCCCCCACGAGCTGCGCCACGAAGGGGTCGGCGGGGTGGGCGAGGATGGTCCGCGGGCTGTCCGCCTGTAGGATGCGGCCGTCGCGCATGACCACGAGCAGGTCGGCCATTTTGAGGGCCTCCTCGACGTCGTGCGTGACGAAGAGCACCGTCTTGTGGACCTGGTTTTGGATGCGCAGCAACTCGTCTTGCAGGCGCGCGCGCGTGATCGCGTCGATGGCGCCGAATGGCTCGTCCATCAGCAGGATCGGAGGATCGGCGGCCATAGCGCGTGCGATGCCGACGCGTTGCTGCTGACCGCCGGAGAGCTGGCGCGGGCGCCGCTTGCGGTACTCGGCGGGCGGCAGGCCGACCAGGTCGAGCAGGGTGTCGACGCGCGCGCTAGTGCGCCGTTTGTCCCAGTGCAGCAGGCTCGGTACGACGGCGATGTTCTCCTCGATGCTCATGTGCGGGAAGAGGCCGATCTGCTGGATAACGTAGCCGATGTGGCGGCGCAGTTCCGTCTCGGAGACGGCGTGGATGTCGGTCCCGTTGACCTTGATGTGGCCGGAGGTGGGCTCGATGATGCGGTTGACCATCTTGAGTAAGGTGGTCTTGCCGCACCCGGACGGGCCGAGGAGGACCACGAATTGGCCCTCCTCGACCGTCAGCGAACAGTCGTCGACCGCGGCGCGGCCCCCGGCGCCGTACCGCTTGGCGACATGCTCGAAGACGATAGCGCTCATAGCGATAGATACCTCTACTTGAGGAAGCCCTGCTGCTTTAGGAAGTTTTGGGCCACCGTTTTGGCGTCCTGGTGCTGGATCGCGACCTCGGCGCTCAGTTGGCTGATCGTCGATGTCGTGATCTTGGACGCGATCTGGTTGAGCACGGGCCTGATCTTCGGGTAGGTCTGCAGCGCGCTGTAGCGCACGACCGGGGCCAGGTTGTCCGGCGGCGCGTAGTTCTTGGGGTCGTTGAGCAGGACCAGGTGGTCCGCGGAGATCTGAGGATCGGTCGAGAAGGCCTCTACCACGTTGCCGCGGCCCTGCGTTAGCGCCGCGTAGCGCACGCTGCCTACGCCCTGCACCTTGACTAACTCGCCGAGCTTAGACTGGAAACTCCCGTAGATCTTCTGGACCCCTGCCATCCCGTCGGCGCGCCCAAGATATTCGGTGGTGACGATGAGCTTCACTTTAGAGGCCTTACTCACCATGTCCGGGATCGAGTAGATGCCGCTCTGTTTGGCGAAGGACTGCGTCGTCGCGAAGGCGTCCGTGTCGTTCATCGGATACGGGTGCAGCCAGATGAGGTTGTATTTCTGGCGGTAGCCCGTGGACACCGCGTCATAGTAGGCGATGGTGTTGTGCGGCGCGCTCTGTTGCAAGATGGTTTGGAGGCCGGTCCCCGTGTACTCGGGGAAGATGTCGAGGTCGCCGCGCTGCAACGCCGGGGTGGCGGTCTGCGAGGCCAGGTTGTCCTTGAGGCTGCTGTTGACGGGGATGCCCGCGTGCTGCAGCAGCAGGACGTACATGTAGGCGACGATGTCGTTCTCGGGGAAGCCTTTGGCTCCGATGGTGAGCGTCAGCGTGGCGGCGTGCGCCGCCGGGGAGGCGGCGTGCGCGCTCGGCATAGCGGCGAAGGGGAGGGCCGCGGCCGCCGTGAGCGCGGCGCTTGCCAGTGCGCGGGTTAGGATCCGGCGGCGGGAGAGCGTAGGGGCCTGGTGAGGCGTGTCACTACGGTCAAAAGAGTGCAAAGTGGACATAATGGTGCTGTTTTCCTTTCGCCTGGGCGTGGGCGGCGGCTGGCGCGATCCCCATGTGGATATGGTGGAGCGGTCGGCCGTGGATATCGTGATGTATTTATCGCGCGCGTTCATGCAGGCTACCCCTGTTAGACGGGTGGGCTAATCACGCGCTGTAGCTGGCCGAAGATCGCTTCGGCGCCGAGCGCTAGCAGTGCGACCGGCAGCGCGCCGGCCAGTAAGACGTTGACGTTGCTGTTGGCGAGCCCTTGTGTGATGATGTCTCCGAATCCACCTCCCGCGATGAATGTCGCCAGCGTGGCGCTGGCGATAACCTCTAGCGTCGCCGTGCGGACGCCCGCCATCACGATGGGGAGCGCCAATGGGGTCTCAATCCTGCGCAGCGCCTGCCACGCGCCCATACCCATCCCGCGCGCCGCCTCGACCACCGCGGCGTCGACGCCCTGGTAGCCCGCCGCCGTGTTCACTAGGATAGGCGGGCAGGCCAGGATGACGAGGGCGATGAGCACGGGCAAAGGGCCAAAACCCGACAGGCCCAGCAGGGGCAGCACGGGGATAGCCAGGAACAGGATGGCGATGCTGGGGATCGCGCGCGCCGCGCCGAATAGGTTGAGCGCGGCGAAGGAGACTGTACGGCTGCGCGCGGCCAGGACGCCGAGCGGGATGCAGATGACCATGGCGATAGGCAGCGCCAGCAGATACTCTAGCTGCCTGACCAGGGCCGCGCTCCACTCACCCCAGTTCTGAAGTACGTACTGCCAGGCGCCCAGCAGGTTATTCATCCGTCGTCTCCTCCGCCTGCTCTCACGGCACGGCTATCGGTATGGTACCTAATTACGACGCACAAGGACAAAACAGCCATGCTCCGTGTTCCCCTTGTGGCCTGCGCACTTGCCAAGTAACGCCAAATGCGGCAAAATACGCATGTGCCTGGGATGTGCGATAATCCTTGGTGTGATCGCGGGGCTGTAGCTCAGTTGGGAGAGCGCTTGAATCGCACTCAAGAGGTCAGGGGTTCGACTCCCCTCAGCTCCACCCTTTTTAGGTGAGTAGTGGTTAGTGACTGGTGTGTCGTTGGGGTTGCGTTGCGCGGCGGTTGCGCTGTAGCATTTATGCGCCTTAACTAGCCACTCGACCACTAGTCACTCAGCACTGAATAAAGGGAGGGGTACGATGATAGGGCTTGTCGCTCCGGCTCCCGCCGACTCCGGCTTTCCTGCCGGCCCCTCTGCCCTAGCCCTCAGAAGCAGGAACATCGCCTCTACTCCCGTTACAGGTACACCTGTTTTTGTCCTGCATGGACCGTTTCCGGTACGCGCCGCCCTTGGCATCACCCCTGATCGCCTCGTGGTTCAGCCGACCGCCCCGCTCGTGCCGACGATCCGCCTACAGCGCCAGGAGATTGCCGCCATCGGGGTCGAGCAGGGCCATTGGTACGCCTTCGGTCGCGACGTCATTGCCTTGCGCCGCGTGAAAGGCCCCACCTTGCGACTAATGGTCCCCCTCGTCGAGGGTGTCCCGGATGGTACCCTCGACCTGGCGCGCTTGTTGCGCGCTTGGTGGCGCTCGGGATACAGGTTGGGAATCTGACAAACAGGGTAACGCCGCTTGCCATCACTGGCGCAAGCACGTCCGGCGCTTCTTACCGTATCCCTCCCACGCCTGAAGGCGGGGATCTCCTGGGAGGCTTAGGATGAATCGTACACACCGCCTACCCTCCGTACTCGCCCTCTTCGCCATTGTCGCCGTTGTGCTGAGCGGGTGCGCGCCGCTGCCCTGGCAGACGCGCGCGGCGACCGGCGACACCCTGAAAATATCGCCGCATTGCCCCTGTCGCTTTAGCTACCCCGCGTCGTGGTACTTCGAGGCGGCCAACGGTGATAGCAGCAAGCCGCAACTCGCCGTGCACAGCTACAACGACTCCAGCGCCGCCCACGTCCCCATCCCTACGCGTTTCGCCGATGTCGGTATCGACTGGCATCCCGACCCGACGGGACAGCTCTACCTCGCCGCCACGACGCGCCACCTCTCGGCGCAGCCGGAGCAGGTCGCGCGCCTCACGGTCTCGGGCTACCCCGCCACGTCGTACGCCTATTGGACGGCCCCGCCGACCGATGGCGGCGTCTACGAGCAGCATATCTACCTGTGGGTTCCAGCGTATCAGCAGGACTACGATCTCTCGCTCCTGGCCGCCAATCCGCCCGGCCGCGATGTCGCGCGTGAGCGCGCCGTGTTCGATGCGATCGTGCGCTCGCTCGTCATCGGGCCGCAGCCCGCGACGAGTAGCGGCTCGTAGCGCGGCTGGTTCGATGCGCGCGCTCACCGCCACGGTTATCCGCAACGAGCCGCTTTCCGGCGGCCTGACCGCGCTGACGCTCGCCGCGCCCGCGCTGGGAGCCGCGCTCCCTGGCCAAGGCATCGCCGTGCGCCAGCCGGGCGCGCTAACTGTTGTCCCCTACCCCTATCCAATCGCGGAGATCGACGCGCGCGTCGGCACAGTCCTGGCGCTGTATGACGCGCGTGACCCGTTGGCCCCGTGGCTGGCGACCCTGGCGCCGGGCGCCGCGCTCGATGTGTTGGGACCATGGGGGCGTCCGTTTCCGATCGACGCACAGGCGCGTCATGCCGTGTTGATGGGCAGCGCCGCGCGTCTGGCCGCGCTCGTGGCTCTGGCGCGGGCACTCGTGGAGCGTGGCGTCGCCGTCGTCGTGTTGCACGACGCGCCGACCGCCGCCGGCCTATTACCGCCGCTATTACTGCCGCCCGCGGTCGAGTTCCACGTCGCCACGACCGATGGCTCCGCCGGCGCGCGCGGCGACGTGCTCGACCTGCTGCCGTCGTACCTCTCGTGGGCCGACGCGCTCTACGCCGCGCTGCCCCCCGCGTCGTACCTGCCGCTGCGCGATCAGGTCTACCAGGCGCGGTTGCGCGTGCGGCGCGGCTTCGCCACCGTGCTGGCCGAGGCGTCCCTGGCCTGCTACAGCGGCGCCTGCGGCGGTTGCGCCGTACCTTTGCGCGACGAGAGTTATGCGCTCCTGTGCAAGGATGGCCCCGCGTTCGATCTGCGGGAGCTCGGATAGTCGAAAGTCGAAAGTCGAAAGTAATAAGCCTACTTTCGACTTTCACTTTCGACTTTCGACTCCGCAGCGCGGTCCCGCACCGACACATGGGGATTGCCCCGGACGTAGAAACGCCAGGGCAGGTCGACGGCGCGCGTGATACCGATGCGCGTGGTCTGCACGATAGGCGGCGTGTCGTTCGCGACGCTTGGGGCGCCTGTCGCGCCCCCGGCAATGTAGAGGGGCGGCGCGGTCAGGCCGGCGCCGTTGAGGTCCGGCCCGATGCCAAAAGCCTGGCAGAGGCGGCCGGGTCCGTTCGTGACGGTCGTGACGCCTTTGTGTCCCACGGGCGGCCTACTCAAACCACGGTTGTCCAGCATGTTGTCGAGCCCCTCGCGCGGCGCGACGGCGCGGATCAGCACGGCTGCCGCGATGCCCTCGGATTCGGTCACGACATTGAGCATATAGTGGATGCCGTACGAGCGGTACACGTAGGCGTGCCCCGCCGGGCCGAACATAACCCTGTTGCGTGGCGTCATGCCGCGATAGGCGTGGCAGGCCGCGTCTTCCGGGGCGATGTAGGCTTCCGTTTCCACGATCACGCCGCTGAACCGCCCCTTCACCGTATCATGCACGAGCAGGGCGCCGATGAGCTCTCGCGCGATGTCCAGCGTGGGACGTTCGTAAAAGGCTCTATCCAAGGGAACATCTGTGTGAAAAGAGGGTAAAGTTGTCATGCGCGTATCCATAATCCTGTCGACGCCACAAGCTTTATGATACATCTTCCACATAGGCGCCCCTTGGCCGGCGCCATCTCGCGCTCTTAGAAGGTCGAGCGCGCGCGTCACCGGGCCGGCCACGCCCGGCGGCGGTTTCCGCAGGCGCCCAGTCGGCGGCGTTGTAGCCCAGCGTCGTCGCCCCGTCCACCGTCTGGCTCGTTTCGCGGTCGGCGGCGTCGAACGTTGCGGTTGTGACGGAGGTCTGGGTCGCGCCGGTCCCGTTTTGGGTTTGGGTCGTGGTCTGGAGCGTGTTGCCGTCGGGGTCGTAAGCCAGACGTGTGGTGATGGTGGTCGTGCCGGTGATGTCCACGCTCTGGAGGGCGCGATTGTCCGCGTCGTAGCGCGTCGTGGTGTCGCGTCCGTCAGGGTCCACGGTCTCGCGCAGGTTGCCGGCCGCGTCGTAGCGATAGGTGGTCTGATTCTGCCCCGTCGCGCTCGCCACGGGTGCGCCGTCCGTTTCGGAGGTCACGAGTTGGTCGGCGAGATCATACGTATTGACGGTGGTCGTGCCGGTGGGCTGGTTGATCTGGTAGACGTTGCCGTCGGGGTCGTAGCGCGTGGTCGTCGTTTGGGGCGACGCGCCATTCGGGCCGGTCACGGTGTCGGCGATGGCGCGGTTCCAGGCGTCGTACTGGCGCGTTTCGACCTGGATGACGTTCCCGGCGGTGTCGCCGGTGGTGATGGCGGTGGTGTTGCCGGTGACGTCGTAGCCGTACTGGACCGTGCCCGTCACGGCGTCAGTGGCCCCGATCAGCCGCCCCGCCGCGTCGTAGCTCTCGCGCGTGACGTTGCCCTGCGCGTCCTGCGCGGAGATTTGTTCGGTGGCGTTGTAGGTCGTGAGCGAGGCGCCCGAGACGGGGTTGGTCGTGCTGACCTGCCGGCCCAAGGGGTCGTAGCTGCTGGTGGTGACGGCGCCAAGGGCGTCGGTCGTGCGCACGGCGTTGCCCTCGGCGTCGTAGCCGGTCGTCTCGCGGATGGCCGTGGTCGGGATGACCTCGATGCCGTTGACCTGGGCGTTGTCGAGCACCCCGCTGAATTGCAGGCCGATCCGCCCGCCGCTGTCCGCGTTGACGGTGACCTCCTCGACGATGGCGCGGTTGGGCGCCCCCGCCGCCGCGATGATGTCGAAGGTGGTCAGGACGGGCGCGCCATTGATCGCGACGGTGAACAGGCGCTGCCCCGGCCCCGTCTTGAGGTAGTCGGCGAAATGCAGGCGCACGCGGTAGGCCGCGCCCGGCGTCAGCCCCGCAATGGCGTAGCCGACGCTGGCCCCGTAGTGCCGGCTCTGGTAGACGGCTTGGGGCGCCGGGCTGAGCACCCCGCTCGCGTCGATGGCGGCGCCGGTGCTGTCCGTATTGCCCCCGCTGCTGTCGGTGTCGGCGCCGAAACCGCCCGCCGCCCCGCCGCCGCTGTTGAGCGCCACCGTGGGGGTGACGACCAGCGGCGCGCCAGACAGCGCCACGGCGGGCTCGGTGGTCGTGACCTGGCGGCCCAGGTGGTCGTAGCCGTAGAGGGTGGTGTTGCGGTTGGCCGCGGTGGCGGCGGTGCGGTTGCCGTCGGCGTCGTAGGCGTCGAGCGTGACCACGGGCAGCGTCCCGGTGTAGCCGTTGAGCGTGGTCGTGAGCGGGGGCGCGCTCTCGCTCACCTGGTCGCCCTGCGCGTCGTAGGCCGTGTGGCGCGTGTAGAGCCCATTCGGGTCGGTGAGCATGGCCGTGCCGTTCTGGTCGACGGACACGCCGCGCCCGTCGGTCGTGGCGATGCGCTCGCCGTATTGGTCATAGTGGTCGACCGTGCCGCGCCACAGGGGCGTGGGGCTTGTGGCCGTGAGCTCGGTCGTGGCGCTGATGGCGTGGTGGCCGTCGTAGCTGTAGCGCGTGATCCCGCCCGCGGGCTTGTCGACTTCGATCAGGTCGTCGGTCGTGGGGCTGTAGCGATAGGTCGTGGTGGGCGTGATGGGGGCGCCGGCGAGCGGGCTGTAGGCCTGGATCGGGGGCTGCACGGTCTTGGCGAGGAGCCCCACGTCCCCGTTGGGCCCGACGTACTGGTACACGTTCATCGTGGTGTTCCCGTCGGCGTCGGTCGTCGTGGTCGCGTCATGGTCGCCGTCGTAGGCGCGGTAGCTAGTGTCGCCGCGGCCGTCTTGCGTCGCGGTGGCCTCGCCCTGGGCGTCGAGCGTGTAGGTGTGCGTGAGCGCCGCGCTCGTGCCGTAGCCCTCCACCACGACGGTCTGGGTGACCCCGTAGGTGAACGCGGTGGTGTAGGCCGGGGTGTAGCCGGCCTGCCCCGCCGTCCCCGAGACCGGGCTGGTGACGCTCGCCACGCGCCCCGCCGCGTCGTAGGCCAGCGCCCACCGGCGGCCCGCGCCGGTCGTGACGCCGGTGAGCAGGTTGCCCGTGTACCCGAAGGCGGCGGTGGTCGCGTCGCCCGTGCCCGCGCCCCAGGTCAGGCTGCTCAACTGGCCGTTGGTGTAGCCGTAGGCGACGCGCTGGCTGCCCGCCGCGCCGGACCCGCCCTGCTGCCACAAGGGGCTCTGCGCGTCGGCCAGCAACCCGTTGTTGTAGGTGAAGGCCAGGGCGCGGCCCCCGCTGTTCGTTTCTTTGGCTGGCCCGTTCGCCCCCTGCGTCATACTATTCTGGTTGCCGTAGGCGTCGGTAGCGCTGAGGTAGCGCCCCTGGGCGTCGAAGGCCATCGTTTCGCTCGTCAGGAAGTTGGTCAGCGTGTAGCCAGCGGTGGAGGCGGTTAACTGCCAGGGCCGGCCCGGCGCGACGGCGTAGGCGGTGTAGGGGCCGGTCGCGCCGAGGGCGCCCGTGTAGACGAAGGGCCACACGGCGCCGGAGCTGTCGGTGTAGACGACGGTCCCCTGCAACTGGCCGCCCATGCTGGGCGTCAGGCTGCTCTGCCAGCCGGCGCCGCTGGCCCCGGCGACGCCGGCGGCGGCCAGCGCGCTGTCCCAGGTGTGGCCGAGCGCGAGGTCGGGTCCCCGGCCGGGGATCGACAGGTCATCGGTGGAGACGTCGACGTGCCCGTCGGCGAGGTCGACGCTGGCCGAGAGGCGGCCGGCGAAGCGCACGCCCTGGTGCGGATGCCACGGGATGACGCCGGCCGCGCCGACCGGCGCGGGGTAGGTCAGGAGGCGCACGTCGTCGATGAAGGCGGTGTTGTCGCCGCCGGCGGTATCCAGCCCCGTGAACGTGAGCGTGTGCATCCCCGTCGTGGTGGTGAAGACGCCCGTCGTCAGGTACGTGTAGCTCGTACTGGCGGGTTTGAAGGCGCCCAGCGGCGCGCCGTCGAGCAAGACCTGGAAGTCCTCCGCGCTGCCGTTGGCGGCGCAGCAGATGCCGCGCTGCGCCGCCGCGAAAATGAGGGCGTAGGCTGTCCCGGCCCGTAGCGGGCCGATGGACTGGTGAAAGTTGCCCGTCCCCTGCAAGAAGGCGGCCTGGACGCCCTCGGGCGCGTTGGGGTTGCCAACGGTGAAGCCGCTACCGTTCCCGGTGATGCCCGCGGCGCTCGGGTTGGCGCCGAACACCCACCCCGCCCCCGAGGGGGTGTACTGATAGCCCCCGCCGAGCGCGGGCGCCTCGAAGCCGCTGTTGGGGATGAGGGTGGCCACGCGTACGGCGTTGATGAAGGCGGTGTTGTCGCCGCCGGCCGTGTCCAGGCCCACAAAGGCAAGCGTGTGCGATCCGGCCGTCGCGGTGAACGGCAACGTTGCGTAGGTGGCGTAGCCCGTGCCGGCGGGCTTGAAGGTTCCCAGCGGCGCGCCGTCGAGCGTGACCTGGAAGTCCTGTCCGTTGCCGGCGCGTTGTGCCGCCGCGAAGCTGAGCACGTAGGACACGCCGGCCTGGAAGGGGCCGATTGTCTGCTGGAAGCTGCCCTGCTGTTGTTAGGAAGGCGACTTGACTGCCCTCAGGGGCGTTGGGGCTGCCGCCGGTGAAACCGCTGCCGTTGCCGGTGACGCCCGAGCCGCCGTTCGTACTGCTGGCGGTGAAGGTCCAGAACGCGCCGGTAGGGTTGTATTGGTAGCCGCCGCCGAGCGGCGGGGCCTCGAAGCCGTTGTTCTGGATTGGCACGACGCCGGGGAGCGGTGGGGCCACGGCGACGGTGGTCTTCTGGATCTGGTCGAACCAGGCCACGGACTCTTTGACCATGCGCGCGCGCAGGACGTACGCGCCCGGCGTCGTGGGGGCGACCACGGCGACGGTGAGGGTCTGCGAGCCGCCCGGCGGCACGTCGCCGGCGAGCGTGAAGCGCTGGTCGGTGGCCCAGCCGTCACCGATGCCGTCGCTGCTCGTCCCGAAGTGGATGCCCAGGTGGACAGGGTTGGAGCCGCCGGCGTTCCACGTCTGCGAGCCCGTGTTCGTCACGGTGACGTTGTAGAGTTGCGTTTGTCCGGTGTCCCACGAGGTCGGCGGATTGCTGCTGTAGCTCGCCGCCAGCGCGGGGCCAGTCGGCGTGGCCGTCGGCGGTGCCGGGATGGTGAAGGTCCCGCTGTCAACTGGGGTGCAGCCCGTTGTGCATCCCGACGCCACAAGATAAACCGTATGGGTTCCCGGAGGAGCGGATGGGATCGTGCCGTTGCAACTGGGATCCTGTGAACCGATGTAATTGTATGATATTGAGCAGAGCGTCGACCCGCTGCTAGGGTCATCCCATCGTACGGGGTAGGAACACGGGGTCTGCCTGTCCCTGCACGCGTAGTAACCCGGCCAAGTGATGGTCACCTGAATACCGCTAGGGCCAGACGACGGTGATACAGCGAGACCGCCGGTCGCGGCGGCTAGGTGAGGTGATACGCCAGTCGGCGTCGCCGTAGGTGTTTGATGTTTCATGCCCATAGGCGTGGGCGACGCCGCGGTGGTCGTGACGGTCGCCGTGGGCGTAGTTGTCGCGGCGGACGTGGCGGTCGCGGCTATGGTCGTGCTCGTCGGCATGACGGACATGACCGGCGTGGTGCCGGGCGTGAGGGGCGTGGGCGTGGTGATTGTCGCCGACGCGGCGGACGTGGCGGTCGCGCTGACCGTCGCCGATACCACCGCTGCGACGGTCGCGGAGGCCGTCGCCGACATGACGGGCGTAGCCGTGGCGCCGGCCGCTGTGTCGCTTGGTTGCGGTCTACTCTGCTGTGTCGCGTTGGTCGAACTATAAGTCGTCGCGCCATTACCCACGCCCCTGGACGCCGACGCGCCGTTAGCGCCCAGTCCGCCCAACAAAACCGCGCACAGCGCTATGATCGGTAGCGCGCGTAGCCGTATCCGTATCGCCATTGCCGTCATCCTCTCCCATTCCGCTAGCCGCGCGCATTGCGCGGACGTGGCGCCATCCCTCCGCGGCGCCGGTTGCGTCTATTGTGCGTCATGCGGGCGCTCGGTGACCATGCGGAACCGGCAGGATTAGCTGCGGAATTAGCCACGAAATGCCGACAATACAGTATGCGAATACAGCTACAGCGATCCCAGACGTTCGGAGAGTTGCTCAGAGGCTACCGCGTGGCGGCCGGCCTGACCCAGGAGGAGTTGGCCGCGCGTGCGCACGTCGGCGTGCGCACCATCAGCGACCTCGAGCGCGGAGCTAGCCGTGCCCCGCAGAGACGTACGCTGGCACAGATTGTCGCGGCTTTGCGGCTCTCGGACGAGGAGCGCGCCGCCATGGGTGCGGCGGCGGAGCGCTGGCGCCGTCCCCACCAGGAGCTGTCGCCCGCGCCCCGCGACGGGGCGCCGTGCGGCGCGTCCCCGTTGCCCGTCCCGCTCACGCCGCTGGTCGGGCGCGACCAGGATGTCGCGGCGGTGGCGGCGCTGCTGCGCGCGGGGACGCGCCTGCTGACGCTGACCGGGACGGGCGGCGTCGGTAAGACGCGCTTGGCGCTACACGCGGCCGCGGCGGCGCGCGACGCCTTCCCCGGCGGCGTGGTGTTCGTGTCCCTGGCCGCCCTCCCTGACCCCACCCTCGTCCCCGCCGCTATAGCCGAGGCGGCGGGCTTGCGCGGGAGCGACAGTGACTGCTCCCCGCTCGCTCCGCTGGCGGCGCGGCTGGCCGGCGTGCGCGCGTTGCTCCTGCTCGATAACTTCGAGCACGTCGTCGCGGCGGCGCCCGTCGTCGCGGACCTGCTGGCGTCGTGCCCCGACCTCCAGGCCCTCGTCACCAGCCGCGCCATGCTGCGCGTGCGCGGGGAGCGCGCGTACCAGGTGGACCCGCTGGCTCTCCCCGGCCACGGCTGTAACGCCGCCGCGCTCGCGCGTGCCCCGGCGACGGCGCTCTTCCTGGAGCGTGCGCGGGACGCCGCGCCCCTCTACGCGCCGGACGACGCGGACGCGCCGGTGGTCGCCGCCATTTGCGCGCGGCTCGATGGGCTGCCACTGGCCATCGAGCTCGCGGCCGCGCGCCTCCAACTGCTTGCCCCGGCCGCCCTGCTGGCGCGCCTGGAGACCGGGCTGGCCGTGCTGGCGGGCGGCCCGCGCGACCTGCCGGCCCGCCAACGGACCATGCGCGACACGCTGGCCCGGAGCGACGCGCTGCTGCCCGCCCCCGCCCGCGCCCTGTTCCCACGTCTCGCCGTCTTTGCCGGCGGCTGGACGCTGGACGCCGCCGAGGCGCTGTGCGGCGCCGTCGACGACCCGTTGCACGGCGTGGAGTGGGACGGCGACATGTTGGCCGCGCTCACCGCGCTCGTCGACAGCAGCCTAGTGCGGCGCGAGGAGCGCGTCGGCGCGGTACGCTTCACCATGTTGCGGACCGTGCGCGAGTATGGCCTGGAGCGATTGGAAGCTATCGGGCGCGCCCCACGATTGTGAGAGGGTTAGGTGCGGCCGCCGGCCCGCCCCGTCGGGCGCGCCCCGCCGCCCCGCAGCCCGGTCAGGGGCGCCGCGCGGCCGCAGCGGGCGCGGACGCGCGTGTTCCTTGACACCCCCCCGCTCCGTGCTACACTGGCCTTGTTGGGAGGACACGCGTCCCACGAGAGGGGCTGCCGGTGGGCGCGGCGCGGGAGCACGGCGGTGCACGGGCGCTGGACGGCGGGCTGAGCGCGGTGCACGGGCGGTCGGCCCGCGCGGGCGCCCGTGCGCCGCGCGTCTGACGCCGCGCCTCACAATCACGGGGCGCGCCCGAAGCTATCGCTGGTATTGACGGAATCGCGGGAATAGGATACCGTGTCGGTAAGCAAGCAACATGAAAGAAGGGGGCGGACAATAAATGATGACCGACACGTTGCGCGCTGATTTGCTCCACATTCGTGAGGCCGCGCAAGGCGGCGATATGATAGAGACGGTGCGCCAGCTAGACAAAGTGCTGTCCCACATTGAGCC